>Ga0210030_1002031_pt1 | contig 14205 bp, 9 predicted proteins | sample CryGeymeta201523_FD_183986 | JGI IMG/M metagenome (GOLD analysis project Ga0210030, IMG submission 183986) | Groundwater microbial communities from Crystal Geyser aquifers in Utah, USA - Crystal Geyser metaG 2015-23 (SPAdes) (version 2) | ecosystem: Environmental > Aquatic > Deep subsurface >...
TGATTTGTTTTCTTCTTTTTCTTCTTCTTTTTTTGGAGTCGGTGGAACATTGCTGGTTGGTGTTTTTGTGGTATTTTGAGATGTTGTTGTTGACGTCCCGGCTTCACGTTGGACGCTTTTTTCAACGTTCTCTCTCATTGGAACTGGGAAAACCGGAATACCGATTCCACTAGCTGGAACAGGGCCAATTTTATAACCTAAAATGGTTGTGTCTATTTTATCCGTAATGTTTCCTACATCAATAGTCGGCGTATAACCTGGTTCTGGCGAACCTAGTGGTTCTGGCGAACCTAGTGGACCTTCTAGATTAACAGCTTCGGACCCGTGAACGGCATGAGTAGCTAAGAAAGCGCCGTCATAAGCGTTGTGGCCGTAATTATTTGATGTTGGATCCAAAACGCCGGCTAAAATCCTTCCTTGGTGTTCTATTAATCCATCAGGATTGGCCAAATTAAAGGCCGCTCTACCCTCATATGTCAACTCGGATCCTAAGCTTCCGACTCCATGTTGTTCAACATACTTGGTCAATTCTCCGTTATTTAAGAAAGCGCGGGAGATATCGGCCATGGTGGCTGTATGACCATCAGGCAGTTGAATTAAAGTTTTAGTATCGGTCGGATCAAAATGAACCTCATATCCTCCGTCAGTCGCCTGATGGGCTGGAATAAAAACCGCCACATCCTGTCCATGATCACCAAAATGAGGAATTTGAAGAAGCATTCCTACCTGTCCGGCTTGATTCGCTTGTGAGACATTAATAGCGGCACCGGTATTAGGATTTTGAATTATTTTGTCATGCCAACGGAAAGTTACTTCCCAAGGATGAGCCTTATCGCCGGTCGATTCAACAAAATTGTTGATCGCTTGAGGTTCAGTCGGAGCATGAACTACCCGATAGTCGGCGGCCGATCCCCAAATCTCTCCTCCGGAGGCCGGTGGTTCGACGTTAATCGTTGACCCTGGTTCACCGCTTGGAGTTAGTCCGTTATTTATATGGACACTAGGATCTAAAATCCCACCGGTAATTTGGCCGTTGGAACCAATAATTGCATCATTAATTAGAATTCGATCAGTGCCGTTAACATTAGTACCGTGAAGGTCCCACTTGCCGGTGACACGATCAAACTGCCAATTAGTATTGGCAGGAATATTCATCTTCACATCAACTACCCCATCTTGGTTTAGATCAACTCCTTTACTGGTCGTTGCCCCTGGATTAAAGACAGTTTCTGTAGTTGAGGTAGTCTCATTAAGAACTGGGTCCTGAATTAATTTTATCCCGGCTTTGTTAAATTCCTGAATCAGTGTCTGTCCCGCATCTATTCCTGGCGCTCTTAATATCTGACCAGCATTATCAGTCAACACCATTTCTGCTTTCCCATCACCATTAAAATCATTAAGAGCTAATTTTGTCTGACTCATATCTACCAATACTTTACCGCTTCTGATATCGATTAAAGCATCGGCATCAGGATTACCGGCGACATGGCCGTGTTCGACAGCTCCGGGTAGTTGAACTTTTACCCCATCGATCATGGTATCATGAGGAACACCGGGAGGCGGTTCAAAAATCGTATTATGAGTCCATAAAGTTGCTTTCTGGGCAGCAGATAGGTCGCTAATCAACTGACCATTTTCTATTTTTAAAGGAACATCGCCTGACAACACTTGGTTCCAATCAGCTTTCCAGCCGATAAATCCTTCATTATGAATTGCTGCCATTTCAGTAAACGGCATCTGGATTAATTTTAATTCGGCTCCAATAATTGGAGAAACTACGGCAGCAAAAACTGCCGTTGTGGCTGCACGTTTATCAACTACTTTAGCCAAAGTAAAAGCGGCCTTTTCCAAAGATTTGCCGGCACTGGTGTCGATTCCTAAATCTTGATAAAATTCACTGACTACATTTTGAGCATCTGCTTGAGAAAGTCCAGTATCTATCGATACCACCCGACCCAATTTATTTTGGACACTGCCTACTTTCAATTGAGCTTCATAGACAGCTTGTGCCTGTTGCATTTTGCCATATAGTGTAGGATTGGTCTGAGAAATTTTAGCTACACCCTGAACGATAGCCGCTCGAAGGGTTGTCATTTCCTGATTTTGTTTTCCTTCCGAATAACCGACAAAATTTTGGGCGACAGAAATTTGACCCATATTCAAAAATTCTTTTCCTTTTATTGTAGATTGATCAGATAAATGTAAACGGGCTTTGGCATGGGCAACCACCATCATTAGTTGTTTCTGTTCAGGTTCGTTTAATGATTCTTTATTTAAAAGACTGATAATTGGACTTGTCAACTCACTGGCACTGCGTTGATCGACCATGGCTTTTTCAAACATCGGACGCAGCTTGGCTTTATCCATTGAGGCTCTGCCTTGAGCTAATTCCCGCGATACCTGTTCAAAATCAGTCACTGATTTTCCGCGGATTCCGAAAAGTTTGCCTTTTCGGGAAACCAAGATTCCTTCGCGGCCTCCGGCCATAAGTGGTACAGTAATCAATCCACCGACATGGAAAGCCGACCGGCCGGCCATCAACACTGCTCCGCCTCCACCAGCTAAATATGCGCCTCCGTAAATTCCAATATCCTTAAGGGTTTCGACAGCGCTGTTTAGGACCAATCCGTTAGACATTTTATAGTCCCGTTCAACCATCCGGTGAATTAGTTTTTTTTCTAAACCACTTAATCTGACTTCACCTCGGGCAGTCTCATACTTTCCCTGGCCAAGATAAATCCGCAGTTCCAGTTCATCCCATTTTTTCTTGCCGTCTTCAGCGGTTTCATCTTGATAACGTTGATACCGGGTTTTTTTCTCACCGGTTGTCATCGTGTCCTCAATTAGCATTTCATGACCAATGCGAAGAATGTTTGAAGAAACTTCAATTCCTTCTAATTCTTTTTGCTTATCAGCCGGAATTTTCGGAAATACTTCTTTATGATAATAAAGATTAAATTGTTTTAACAGTTCTTCATCACTAAGTTGTTTTGTAACATACTTTCCGATTAGTTCTTTTATCTTTCCCTGAAATCCTTTTCTGACGTTTTCATCAGAAATCAACTGTTCTAGGTGATAACGGGTTTCACCTAAATCTTTAGAGATAATGTCTTCATCTCTTCCATCAAGAGCAAATTTTTCACCCAGTTGCGTCTGTTCAGACAGACTAACTTTTTTTACCTGATCAACCAGTGGTTTGCCGTTTTCTTCAAACCATTTTCGGGCGTAGATGTGATCGGAATTTTGATAAAGACCGGTCAGACCGCTACCTAAATCATAAAAAGTGTAACCAATTCTTTTAAAAACATTATCTTTTTTTCTCACCTGTCTGCCTTCAGTAACTGCTTTATCCAAAATATCCTGAAGCCTTTCAAAAGGAATACTCGAATCAAGACCGGCGTGTTTACTGCGGGCAATCTCCATCATTGATCGACTATAACTTCTTGCCCGGGTTTCGAACGTACCTTTGAATAAAGTATTTTGCACTACATTTCGGATAAACTCTCGCAGGTGAGTGAGAGTGATTGGAGTCGCAAGACTACGCCAAAAACCTCGGGCTGGTTTATCCTGTGAAAGAACGTGCTGAGCATCAGTAGCAATTATTTGTTCTATATGTGAATTGTCAGTAACTGCCGCAATATTAAATCCTTTTGCCAGTTCTGGTGGTGGAATTATGGGTGGTTCAGGTTCTGGTGCCGGAGCTGGTTCAGGCTTTGGTGTTGGTTCTGGTATTGGTTCTGGTGCCGGAGCTGGTTCAGGCTTTGGTGTTGGTTCTGGTATTGGTTCTGGTTTTCTTACCTTATCAGCCTCCAACCCTTGTCTTAAAGTCGCCCCCTCTCCCATATTTTTGATTTCATCAGACTCTCTCCACTCGGCGATTTTTTTTAATCCTTCAAGTTTTGGACCTTTGCTTTTAAAAGGAGGTAATTTTTTTTCACCATAAAGATTTGTGACTGCTTTTTTAAATAATTTTAGTTTTTCTGCGTCGTTGACCTGTGCTACAGGTTTTGGAAGTTCTGATGTGGGTCCGATATCCGTCATAATAATTTATTATTGTAAATATATAGTCTATTGTCAATTCATAATTATCATATTGCCCTTGACAAAAAGAAATGTCTTCAGTTATTATTGATTTAAGGACTAATTTATTATATAATTTGTTTTAGTCCTAAAAAATATGCCAGAAGCACCACCACCAGTCCCGCAAAATATTTCTTCAGAATTAGCAAAAGCTGCAGTTCTTCCCGAAGTATTGAAAAATGCACCCATTGCTTGGGAACGAGTAAGAAAGGTTGACGGTATGCTTGATAAGATTCCGGAGATTAATGCTCGAGGCGGTAAGATAGAAGTCGACAAGCAGGTCGATGCAGAAAAAATGCGTAAATCCACTAAAATCAAAGTTGGTGAAAAAGATACTAATCTCGTTGACTATGTTACCGACGATGAACAACTTAGAATTATGCTTCAGGAAGGTATTAGGCTTAACAGCGGCATTATAACAGAACAAGATCTTCAAGACATGCATCTTGTTCCAAAGAATTTTCAAAGGGGCGAAAAGGCCGGGCTCGAACTACCGCCTTTAAGAAGCAGACTGCAAAAAGCTGAAGTCATTAGTCTTATTCTCCACCGTCTTGGAAAAGCTAATTCTACTACTACCTCACAGTATTTAGATGAAGTAAGCAAACTAATGTTTGATAGAAAAAAAGTTGACTTTCAAAGAAAAGGCGTCTTTTCAAATTTAACATTCCTTAATGCGTTGGCTGCTGGCGGACGTGAAGAATTATCTCAATATATTGTTGAGCAGGGTTACAGACCTTATGCACTGAAGCCTGACGAAAATCTAGCGCAAAGACAAATTATGGCCAAGCTTGTCAAAGAAGCTTATGGCGAAGAAGGAGTTAGTAAAATTCTAACTGGTGAAACTCCTATTGTTGTTGATCGGAAAGAAGGAGTTCTTGTTCCCGAATATTCGGCATTAATCGATATTCATGTCGCTAAAGCCATCACAAATGTTATGATGCCGGCAGAATTTCACGTTGCAATCGCCGGACTTGAAAACCAAGTCAGGACAGCCGGGACTGTTGTCGAAGCTCAAGAACTTCGTCATAGAATTGGCAATATTAAGCGAAACGTCTTTGCTGGTTTACTTAATGCTTTTAATGTCCAAGGTTACGAAACGGACGGAGAGGTATATAGGAAGTTAGGATTTACTGTCGGGGACCAAGTTGAAATTGCTCGTATTTCTCAAGTTATAAAGGAAAGCCGAAACTTTAAAGAAGCGCAAAATCTGACTATGTGGGAAGCTAATCGTATTTCTTTAGCTCAAGTTGCTGCTGAAATTACCGGTGTTAACGCTGATAAGATGCGGGCTATTGTCCTTGGTATACCAATTGAGGAGCAGAATCTTGAAAACCTTAGAGAAAGAGGCCGTAGTAATCTTATTGGAGAGGATTTTGTGGAGAGGAATATTCGTGAACAAATATCTGAAAGTTTTATCCAAGCAGTTACTAAAAATGCTGGTGAAGACCTAAAAAGAGTGCTGACTGACGTTGATAAAGCATTATTGAAAAAGTTTTTCTTGGAAATGTACGATACGGAAAGATCCCTTGTGAAAAAAGCTTATACGATATTTAAAGATGCCGATGCTCCAACAAAGATGAAGATCGGAACTCCTGAGGCAATAAATCAAGGTATCAAAGGACTTGATTTTCTTTTCAGAAATTCAATAAGAGAACAACAGTACGACTGGGAGACTTATAAACAATTGGTTATCGAAGGAGCGGCTCAGGCGGAGATACAAGTCCCTGGCGCCGTCCTTGAACAAGGTAAAGCAGCCGAAGAAAAATATGCAAAAGATTGGGATGAAGCTCATGGCATAAACAGGGAAATGGATAGGCGGCTATCCCAAGAAAAAGCGCAGGCAGCCGAAGAAGAAGCGAGGCAAGCCGAAGAAGAAGCGAGGCAAGCCGAAATAGCAGCAACAGAAGCAGCTATAAAAGCGGAAGAAAAATATCAACAAGAACGAACAGAGTTCTTAAATAGAAAGCCTTCGGAAAGCCTGGTTCGTGAAAATATACAGGATTTTGACCAAGAAGAAACTTATGTTAACGAATTGATGAAAAAAATAGATCAAGGCGTAGTTGGAAGCGAAGAAATTCTAGATGAAATGAATGCGATATTGAATATTCCTAAAGGTTCTGAAAATATGTTTCGTGGTCCAATAAGATTTATTAAGGAAAAAGGCCTGAAAGACCCAGCAAAAAAAGAAACATATAAACAATTAAAAAGCGCTTTAGCTATAGGTCGTCAATTTGAAGCAATTCCAGGGGATTATAATACTAATAGGGACGAAATAGAAGAAGCCAGAAAACAGTTCTTTGTGCCACCTAAAGAAGAAGAGAAAGAAGAAGGAAAAGTAGTTGAGGAACCTAAAGGTTAAAGTAATATATCTAGCCCATTTGCTGACCACCTGAAGACGATTCTTTTTTCATCGCCATCCACATTTGCAGCGCCATAAGCAACCCTAATATACCTCCTGTTGTTGTGAGTGCCTTTTTCAATTTTTTCTTGGAATCTGGATTTATTTCATTTCCGACTTCGTTCTTTATTTCATTTCCGACTTCGTTCATTGCCCTTTCCATCTGCCTTCCCTGTTCATAAACCGCTAACAGATTTGTCAAATCATCAGGTTCTACTCCTAATCTTTGTGCCATTTGTGCCCGAGTTTTTTCGCTCCTGACAATATCTTTTAATTGATGTTGAAAAAAATCATCGATTGCCTCAAGAGGGCTGTCTTTAAATTTTTCCGGCAGGCCTTTTTCTCCTCTTATGGTGAGAGCAAATTTAACTACCTCATCATCTTCTGGTTTTTTTTCTCCTCTGTCCTTTTCCGCCTTTGTCAAATCGCTTTTTAATTCTTCAAGCTCTAATTTTGCATTAGGATCATCGCTTCCCTCCAGTCTTTTAATATCATACTTAAGATAATGATAGTTAAGATCTTTAATAAACGAATTTAATTCCCCTGACTTTCCTTCTTGTCTGACCGCTTCATCAAGATTTTTAAGAAAAGGAATAATATTTTCTTGAGCCTGCGTTCCTATTCCACCAATTTTTTGTAATAGATCTGTGGTTTTTTCTTGAGTAATTTTTTGATTATTAAAAAGACTAATTACCTGATCATGCATTTCTTGAAGCTGTCCGTTAACCCTACCCATTATCCCCCAGCCGGCAATTCCCGCCAAAGCTTCGGTTCTTTTATTGCCATCGTTAATTGCCACCTCTGCCATCTCGCTAAACTGTCTGACTTCTGGTGAAATTCCTTTTGTTGGTTTAGCTTCAAGATTTAGTTGAGGCGGCACTTGTGATCTTTCAGCTGTAGCGACTGATGTACTGGCATCTGACATATTAAATTTATTCTAATTGATTAAAAAATTATTTGTGTTAATATTTTTCTTAAATCCTCTGATAAGCTTTTAGTTACTTCTTGAGCTAATATATTTAGCGGATGACTATTTCCTTCAAGACTTATCTTTAACGCCTCTTCTTCTAACCATCTCATTTCTTTTGGACTTTTTGGATTTAACCCAAATCTATTAATTAATACACCAACCAATTTTTGATTTGCTTTAAATACTGGTTCATTAATTATTGTTCGAAGAATATTTTCTGGGGTTAAAACTTCTCCCTTTTTGATTAAGCTTTTACCTAAAATATATGTGGCCATCGGATTAAATACTCCCCTTAAAACAGCTTTTCTACTGTTTGCTATTTGATTTTCAGGTGTGTCTGGTTCTGCTTTGAAAATAGGTGCCTGGTTCATTTCATTCTCAACTAGTTGTGATAATTTATTATTAGCCATTTCAGAATGATCCATAATAATTAATGTTTTTCCGTTAAATATTTTTGTAAATTAGTTTTTCTTTCTGTTTTAATTTGTTCGAGCCGTTGTATTATTTGTTGACGTGTTTCTGAACCTTCTGGTATATTTTTTAATTCTTGTTGTAAATTTAACTGGATTGACGATAATCTCGCGTCACCCATATTTTCAGTTCCGTCTCCAATAATAAAGCCTTGAAACGATCGATCCGAAATTAATTTATCTATTTGCTGTTGATAATCGGTTAATTCCTCTTGACCAGCTCGTCTTTCACCTGTCTTTGTTCTTATCTCAAGCTTACCATTAGAACTGACGATCCGTTCTTGATTAAGATCAACGTCTTTTTTCTCTTTTCCTGTTAAATCAGCAACAAATTTTTTTAGTTGATCATAAGACTGTTGACCATATAAACCAACTACCTCCTGGTGAATTGAGGATTCTTGAACGGTGATTGATATTTTGCCTTCATTATTAAGAACGAATTCTGGTTTATTTCCGCAGATCCGGCCAACAGAAAACTTATAGCTTTCAGGATTAAGTGATTGAGAAGCATGAACAAGAGCCTCCCTATCGTCTTTTGATAAGTTGGGATTTGCCTGGATTCCTTCTACCAGTTGTCCTTGTAGCCCGGAAAATATTTCGGCATCACCCAACTCTCCGGCTGTTTTCATCAACCTCATAATTCTTAGACTATCAGGATAAGTATAAAGTAGTTCTGGTAACTTATCCTCAAAAGCATGAGTGTTGTCTGCAATATGAATAGCGGATAAAATATTGTCTTGACGGGCTTCATTACTCATGTCACCAATGTGAAAATTGATTTCTGACGAATCATGATGAAGAATCCCTTCATGGATAATTTTGAGCTGTTCATCAGAAAAAACCTTTCTCATAGAATCATCTGGAAGTTTGATTTTTTCACTAACATATTTTGCAGCTAAAGCATTATGTCCCCGGTCTTCACCAAATGATCCTCGATTGATCGCATTACGAACGGTATCGGTAGCATATCCAATATCATGATCGATCATTATCTGATGCTGAATTAATCTGTCAATCGCCTTTACTTGTTGGCCGTTACGAATTAATTCATCACCGATTGCTTCACATGCTTGAATATTGTAATCAACAATATGTCTGATACCATGATCGCCAAGTAAATTTTCCGAGGCAACTCTATCCTGATAAGCCAGTGTCCAAACATTGTCTTCGATTAATCTTAAAACAGTTTGGGCGTCTAGATTTTGAGGTAAGTCACCTTCTCCCTGTGCTTGAGTAATCAGTTCGAGATAACGTCGTGTTTGCTCTGTTACCATCCTTTGTTTTTCAGGATTTAATCTCCCCTTTTCACTGTTAAACAATCTGTCAATGTGAGTTTGAACTCGTTCCATTATAGCTTTTTGATTATCTCGATCAAATGATTTATCTTCTAACTCTGGCATTGATTCATGTTGTAAACCGCTATTTTGCGCAAATGTTTCTATTTGTTTTTGAAGATAATCTGCTTTTGTTCTATCGTCGTTATAACGGCCCTCAAGACCAATCATTTTTTTGTTTTGATCGATGTAATGTTGTTCTGATTCTGCCAATTGTGAAGTTAAAACAGGTTTTTCTTTAGCGCCAGCGTTTTCCGTATTCTTTGGCTCATTACCTTCAGCAATTTGCCGTAACGCGTCCCTACCATCTATTTTTGGTAAATCAGCTTCCGTAAAGACAGCTTTTTTAGCTTCGACTGGTTTAGGTATTGACTTAGCATGAGGAACTTCTAATGTAGCTGCTTTTGTAATAACTGGCGCTCCTCCCTCAATCGCTACCTGTCCATCCAGCATAACAATAAGTTTAAATTTTAATTATTAATTTTAAAAGCTAACACTTTCTTTACCATCTCTTGCGCCTGATCAAACTGTTTTGATTTTATTAATTGAGTTACTTGTTCTAAGGCTTTTTTTTCATATTTTTGTTCGTACTCTCTCATCACTTTGACGACAACCGGCGCCAGCTCCATATAGTTATCGTCAAGTTTGACCGCATTACAATAAAGTTCTTCTAAATTCATTCCGGGGCGGATAAGTTCAAGCGTTCTTCTGGCAATACTTTGGATTTTTTCTTTAGTCATTCCCTCGACTTTCGCCAAATCTTTGATTATTATCAGCACTTCCCTCTCGATAAATTCACGTAGTTCTTCTGCTTGAATGTAGTCGACGACTGAATCTTTCATAAAATTGTTTTTTTTAACTCTTCTGCCGCTTTTTCCGGACTAACAGAATTGACCATTATCCCGGTTGAAAGCTCAAACCCCGCCCGCTCCATAAAACGGGGAATAATTCTAAGATAGAAAGATTCCTCGACTTCGCTCGGAATGACAGGTTGTGTTTGGTCACCCTTAGGGTGACTAGGCACGAAAATGTAAAAGTTATAACCAAATGCTTTTTTTGCGTAATGAGGATTAGTAGCGTGGATCTTTTTCAGTTTCCGGATTGACGATTGAAGAATTTTTGCTAAATTTTTTATTTGTGTTTCGTTTATATTTTCAAAATTTGTAATTTGTAATTCATTTGTCATTTGTAATTTGTCATTTGTAATTTTTGTTATCCACAATTCATAAGCCCATTCTGAATATTCTGGACAATAACTGACAAACTCTCCTACTTGTTCAACTATGTTGACTACCGGTTGGACGGCTAAAGTAATGGTTGGGATTTCACTGGGAACTATAGAAACTTGCGAATGAGGATGTATTAATGAAGCCCCGCTTGTTAATGAACAGTTGTGAAAGATAAAAACTTTTCCTTTATCTTTTAAAAAATTAAATCGATTGATGTAGGTTTTAATAATATTCTCTACCTGTGCTTGAGAAAAATCCTCGATGTTTTTTTCGTGATCAGGCGAGTGAACAATCACTTCGTGAATATCAGTAATCGGAAAAAGATTGGGAACAACGCGAATCTGCCAGCCGGGTTTATTGGCTTCTCCCCCGCCGACTCGGTAAACTTCAGGCGGCGTATCAGCTTCGTTGCCTTCACAAAACGGACAGCGGAAAGGCTTGCCGTCCATGCCGGTCCTAATCAAACGTCTCGGATTAGCAACCATCCAATGAGTTTTTGAAGAATCAGAAATATAATTTACCATAAATTCAGTATACTAAATACTATAAAAATCATAGTAGGTCTTGGAAATCCGGGAAAAAAATATCAGAATAACCGGCATAATGTCGGACATATGTTTGTTGATTATTGCCTCCTCTTGTTTACCCCTCGAAGCCTGAAAGGCGAAGTGGGGTCATCCCGAGCGAGCGAAGCGAGTCGAGGGATCTTCATTAAAACCGACTGTTTTATGAATCAATCTGGAATGTTTGTGAAAAAACTCATTGAAAATTGCCTGCCTGCCGGCAAGGCAGGTAAATTGAAAATTGAAAATTTAATCATCGTTCACGATGATTTAGATATTCCTCTTGGAAAATTTCATATTCAACAGGGAGTCGGCCCACAACTCCACAACGGTCTTGAATCGATTGAGCAACACCTTAAAACAAAAGACTTTTTGCGGATAAGAATCGGCGTTGACGCAAGAGTTTCTAATAAGTGGACTTGCCCTGAGCGAAGTCGAAGGGTCGACGGCGAAAGTTATGTTTTAAAAAACTTTTTAGCCGAAGAAAAAACCCGCCTTGAAAAAGAAATTTTCCCAAAACTCTTTACCCAACTTCAAACCTTGTGCTATATCTCAAAAAATATATCTCCATAACGACCTAAATCTTTGGTTTTGTAGATTATAACCTACTGCTTTTGAGTTAGATTTCTAATATGATACCCCTTGTTATGCAAGGGAATTATTATTACAAGAAATTGGGCGAAACTATCATTCAAACCAGAAAGAAAAAAGGACTCTCCCAAGACCAGTTAGCGATTTTATCCGACATTGATAGAAGTTATCTGGCTGAAGTTGAAGAAGGCAAAGCTAACCCATCGATAAAATTTCTTCATAAAATCGCAAAAATTTTAAAAATAAAAGTCAACGAACTTCTAAAAGATCTGTAAAAAAATAAAAAATTCATTTGCCTTTCATAAATTAATGATATAATTCAAATAATCTTATGAAGGTCCTCTATCTTTACATGTTTCCGCTTTGGGGTAACGGGAGTGGTAACTGGCTCCGTCGCCTTACTGCTAGTTTGAAGGAAAAATACCAAGATGATTTTCAAGCCGCTATCGTCGCTCCTGATTCAAGAGTTTTAAAACAAGCAAAAGTTTTCCGTCTCAAACCGCCGATTCCCGGAGTTTTTGTCGGTAATCCCGAACTGCCTCTGGCCAAAAAATACTCTAAATTCTCTTCCCAGGAAATGATCCAAACTTACAACTACTATTTACTACGGAGCGCCAAAGCGATTGAAAGATTTAAACCAAATGTCATTCATTGCTTTCACACCGCCTTTCTTCCACCAATTGCCAGACAGTTGGCTAATCTATATAGAATTCCCTATATTATTACCACTCACGGCAGTGACCTTTATTATTTTAAAGAAGACAACCGCTGGAAATCATTGGTAAGAGACGCTTCTTTGAGATCAAAATTCATCACCGCCAACAGCAACTTTACTCGTCAATGGTATCTGGATATGTTCGGACATGAACTTCACGACAAAACAAGAACCATTCCCGCAGGAATCAGCAATAATATTGATTTTAATAAAAACGTTTCCTGGATTGATAAAAAATATCATTTTAAACACGACAAAATGGTTCTTTTTACCGGTAGATTGACCCAACATAAAGGCGTTGAATATTTGATTAAAGCCGCTCGCCAGATCAAAGCCGAGATCGTCATTGCCGGCGACGGTCCGGAGAAAAAATATCTGGAAAGTCTGATACTTAAATACAAACTTGACAATGTTCACATGGTTGGTTACTTCTCAAGCAAATTGGATACGATCAATGATTTTTATCTTAGAGCTGATGTTTACGTCGCTCCGTCGGTCTGGAACGAACCATTAGGACTGGTTATTCTTGAGGCAATGGTTCATCATACACCGGTTGTCGTCTCAAGAAAAGGCGGTGTCTCAACTCTTGTTAAAGACGGCGTTAACGGTTTTTTGATCCGCTCTCGCTCACCGGCCCTGATTGTTGAGAAAGTAAATTTACTTTTATCAGATGATAAACTACGGGATAAAATGGGCGCCCGGGCTTTTAAAACCGTCGTGGAAAGATTCAGCTGGGATAAAATCGCTACCAAATTTTATCGTCTTTACGAAAAAGCTATTCAAAAATCTATGATTACAAAAAAAGCGTGATAAAGAAAATCGAGAATATTGTTGCTAAGAAATAACAACTCCGTTATGATATTAGTAGGATGAAAATTCTTATAGTTTCTCTTTTGAAAAGAAAGGTTTCTCCTGACATGCTGGCTTCCCGACCCCGGATCATTTTTGAAATTGTCAGCGGTTTGGTAAAAAAAGGGCACCAGGTCAGTCTTCTTGGAACGGCTGACAGCTTTATCCACGGCGTTGAAATCATTCCAGTTATTGAAAAAGGTTTTGTCGATATGCCAGCTTTTGAAAATCCATTTTATGCGGAAACTGCTTATCTGGTTAAGCTGGCGAAAAAAATCGAGGAAATCGGAAACAATTTTGATATCATTCACAACCACACTTACCCGGAATTTATCAATCTTCTCGTTAGTAAAAATGTTAAAACGCCAATTATTTCTACAATTCACGCTCAATACTTTCCAGAATTAGACGAAGTCTTGAGTTTATTTCCCAATACCTACTTAATATCAATTTCCCAAGCCCATCAACAACTTTTTAAAAAAACTAAAATATATAAAGTAATATATAACGGCATTGATACCAATATTTATTCCTATCAGGAAAAAAAAGACGACTATCTGCTTTGGCTCGGCCGGTTGTCAAAAGCAAAAAATCCCGACGGTACGTTTATGGATCCAAAAGGAATCAACTGGGCAATTAAACTGGCTCAAGAAACCGGCTCGCGCCTTATGCTGGGCGGCAACGTCGAAGACATTGATTTTTATAATAAAGATGTCAAACCTCATCTAAACGATAAAATTAAATGGATCGGTCCGGTTTCTTCAGAGTTAACCTTAACCAAACCAGAGGTGGCCGCTCTAATGCAAAAAGCAAAAGCGTTTTTAATGACCATTAACTGGTATGAACCATTCGGGTTGGTTATAGCCGAAGCGATGTCGTGTGGAACGCCGGTTATCGGCTTTGACCGCGGCTCAGTCAAGGAATTAATTGTTGACGGAAAAACCGGATTTGTTGTTAATCCAGAAAAAGGGATTGACGGACTCAAGGAAGCTTTGGTAAAAATTGC
>Ga0210030_1002039_pt1 | contig 14174 bp, 12 predicted proteins | sample CryGeymeta201523_FD_183986 | JGI IMG/M metagenome (GOLD analysis project Ga0210030, IMG submission 183986) | Groundwater microbial communities from Crystal Geyser aquifers in Utah, USA - Crystal Geyser metaG 2015-23 (SPAdes) (version 2) | ecosystem: Environmental > Aquatic > Deep subsurface >...
TGGGGTTTAGGGTGATGTCAGAAATTATATCCAAAAGCAAATCCTGATGCCGGCCATCGGCTTTGGCATAATAGCCGGTGTATTCTTGGCCGGTAAAGGCATTATAATTGCCGCCAACGCGATCAAGTGGCTCGGCGATAGTTAATGGTGTCGGCCGTTTCTTCGTACCCTTAAAAGTCATATGCTCCAAAAAATGAGAAATGCCGTTGATGTTTTTGGTTTCATATTTGGATCCGGTTGCCACGAGCACCAAAACTGTTGTTGTTTTGGTATTGGCCATTGGTATGGTAAGGATTCTCAAACCATTCTGCAGGGTAGTTTTTTTATACATAATTTTCTAATCGTTCTCTAAAATACTCGGATAATTCTTTTATAGGGACTCTTTTTTGTTTCATACTGTCACGGTCGCGAACTGTGACTTTTTTATCTTTTAGCGACTCAAAATCAATCGTGACACACCAGGGCGTCCCGATCTCGTCTTGAGAATAATAGCGCTTGCCAATATTGCCCCGGTCATCCCAAGCCGTCATAAATTGTTTTTTCAAATCATCATAAATTTTTCTGGCTAACTTCGCAAGCTGAGGTTTATTAGCCAAAAGCGGAAAAACCGCCACTTTGTATGGTGCTATTTTCGGATTTAATTTTAAAACGACTCTGTCTTTTTCTTCTGAATAAGCATCAATCAAAAAGAACAGCGCCGCCCGGTCAACCCCGCCGGATGTCTCAATCACCCAAGGAATGTATTTTTCTTTTGTCTCTTCATCAAAATAAGACATATCTTGCCCGGAATATTCTTGATGCCTCGAAAGGTCCCAATCACCCCGGTGATGAATGCCTTCGCATTCTTTCCAGCCAAACGGCGATTTATATTCTACATCCCAAGCCGCTTTAGCATAATGGGCCAACTCATCTTTTTTATGCTCTCTGAATCTTAAATTATCCGGTTTAATACCCAGTGATTTATACCAATCTATCCGCAAGTTTTTCCAAAATTCATATTGCTTCATTGACTCATTTTTATCCGGCTTGACGTAATACTGAAGTTCCATCTGCTCAAACTCAATTGAACGATAAGTAAAATTACCGGGTGTAATTTCATTTCTGAACGCCTTACCAATCTGCGCGACACCGAAAGGAATTTTGAGACGCGAACTGTTTAGGATATTTTTAAAATTTACATGAACGCCCTGTGTTATTTCGCCTCTTAAATAAACGGTATTTTTTTCCCCTTCAACCACGCCAACTTTCGCCTCAACTAAAAGATTGAATTTTTTTAATTCCGTCCAGTCCACCTTTCCCTTTTTTTCTTTATGCCACTTTTCATGCTCTAAAATAACGTCTTTCTGGTCGGCTTTAAATCTCTGATGACAGGTCTTACATTCTATTAAGGGATCATTAAAACCGCTAACGTGGCCGGACGCTTCCCAAACTTTCGGATTCATTAAAATAGAAGCGCTCATGCCGACAATATCGTCTCTGTCTTTAACCATTGTTTTCCACCATTCCTGCTTGATGTTAAATTTGAGTTCCGAACCAAGCGGTCCGTAATCCCATGTGCCGGAAAGGCCGCCGTAGATTTCCGAACCGGGAAAAACAAATCCCCGTCTTTTGCAGAGCGAAACAATTTTATCCATTAAATTTTCTTTTTTAATATCTTTCATGGTTGGACACGGCTTTTTAGAATGCCAACGCCGGGGTCGTCGGGCAAGTCGGTTTGTAAAGCCGGCGCGGTTACTAAAATATCATTTCCAGTGAATGTGTCATCGCTAGTTAAAGTGGATTCGCCTAAAATAGGAACGACCATATTCACTTTATTAGCAGCAGGCGTTAAACCGACTTGAAAAACCACCTCGTAAGGGTCAAGCAGCGCTCCAGTCCCAGCCGCCACTTCGCCTACATCCCAAGTGAGTTCGCCGGTCCGGTCGTTATATTCCAGAGTGGCGGCTCCGGCTCCGGCTTTTTTATTAAGCCAACTAACCCCCTCCGGAAGAACAGCTTTAATAATAGTATTATTAGTATCGTTAGAATAATTAGTAATTTGCCAATGGATTGTGTAAGTGGTGGTTTGGTTAACTTTTGGCGGCAAGGGACCGGAATTTTTAATTATAGAATCAAAGTAGTAGCCCTTGGTTTTTAATTCTGTTTTGGTATTAATTTTTATGGCCAAGTCGCTTGCAACCGATAAAGATTTAACCGCGAGAGATGGCGGCACGGTTGGTGTTTCCATTACTGCCGAAACCTGAAGCAAAAAGTTTTTATCCCTAAAAGTTCTTATAATGTATCGCGGCTTCACATTTATTTGAAATTCAACATCGCCTGATGAATTAGGCGATAAGCTTTTAAAATCTGACAAGTTGCCGGCATTCCAGGTAATAGCGTTATCCACACCATTGAAATAACCGCTGGTTTTCAAACTTGAAAAGTCATACATTAATCCGTCGAGCTTGGCTTTTAAAATGACATCGGAAAGGGCAATGCCGGCGCCGTTCTCATAATGAATTTTAAATTGCAAATAATCGCCGGGATTAACCGTTAAATTTGACTGACCATTAACCGAAATATCCATTTTAAGCGGTAAGGCAGTCAAATTAATCTGAAACGAATTTTGGCTAAATTTATAAAACCTGTTGTTTTTAACAACTCCAATAGCTGATTCAAAATTGGCGTTTTGGGCATTCTTTAAAATTCCCAAAATTGTGATGTCCCCTTCTTCGCTGGGATTCAAATCGCCCAAATTCCAAGTATTATTGTTTTTGGCTGGCGTTTGGTCGGAAGAGACAAAATTAAATTCACTCGGATATGTTGCTTCAATTGAAACATCTTGAAAAACCTTATCGGTGTTATTCCTATAATGAATCACATAAACGTTCTTTACGTTCGGCAAGGTCGTTTCCGGCGCTTTAAAATCAATGCTTAAAGCCGAACTGTTAATCGCTACTTCTTTAGAAGTTTCATTTTCAAAAGTTGAAGAGGTGTTTTGCGGCTTATAGCTTAAAATCGCCTCAAGTTTCTGGATACTTTTGTCCGGCCCGATAAAAGCTATTGTTATTTCCTGCTTGCCGCCGCCGCCAATGCCAATACTGCCTAAATCAATATTTTGGATAATTTTATCATCGCCAACAACCGCATCTTGCGGATAACGCAGAACAAGAGTGGCATTTTGAAGAATTTGGTTAGTGTTGTTCCAATAAGAAACAATATAAGTGCCGGTTTCGCCGGAAGAAACCTGAGTCGGGCCCGAAATATTAAAATCAATGAGGGACTTTTTAAACGAGGTTAGCCAAAAATAAAAAACCGCGCTGCTTAAAACAAGAACAGCAAGAAAAATAACGCTGGAAATGATTAAAATTTTCTTTTGTTTGGGGCTGAAGAAACGCACCGCCTGGGGCAGCGAAGGTTGGGAAAGTTCGGGCGAGGTTTGAGGATTAGGTATGATCACCATTGTATTTTATATTATAACCTATTATACCAAGCAAAGCGAAGATATATCATAAAAAATCTCCAAGATAATACTTGGCCTCCTCAAGATTATCGCCAAAACCCATTATTTTGACAAAGCCGGATTTGTAGTCGTTTAAAAATTTATCGGCGCCCGCCTCTATTTTTTGAGCCGCCAAAAAACTATTTAAAATGAAGTCCCACATTGTCTCATCTTTCTCTTGCCCTCTTAACATTTTTAAAGCAAAATCCGACATTTTTACAAAAAGAGAAATTTGATTTGACGAAGCATTATTTTCCAATAAACTTATTTCCGATAAAGCGGTAGTAATAAATAAATCGCCGCCTTTTTTTGTCATTAATTCAACCCAAACTAAATTAAAGGGCTCCAAATGCCCGGTAAGCTTGGCGTTAATTTTTCTCACGCCACCGGCTATGGCTTTTACTTTTCCAAAATCCTCCGTGTATAAATGATAAAGCCGATCGGCCTCAAAAATATTCTCCCGCTTTAAAACAATCGCGTTAGTTTGATAAGTTGCCATTTGTAAATAGTATTTAGTATTTAGTATTTAGTATTTGAATGCCAATCCAAACGTCTTTATCCTCAACCTTAAAATGGCGGTCTATTAACAAACCATCCTTGACCGTGCCAACAAATTCAATCTTTTTCGCATTAACAGAATAAGCCAAAGTTTTTTGAAAGCGCTCGATAGTTTCTTTGAGCCCCTTATCATCAATTTTCACAAAAACTGAAATTGAATCTTTGGTCGTCAAGCCTCCGTCGCGTCTCATTTCTTGAATTGTCCGCGTTAATTCTCTAATCAATCCTTCTTCTTTCAATTCGGCCGTTATTTTTGTGTCTAACTTAAATTCATCTCCAAAAATAATTTCTTTAACATTAACTTCATCTTTTATAAGATTCAAGAATTCATTTGGAACTTGGAACTTGGAACTTGGGACTTGGAGCGAAGCGAGTGGTTGTCTTACTTTTATTCCAGCTTCGGCCCTTAACGCTAATCCCTTAGCCGCAATTTCCCTTGCAAAATTCATTTGCTCCTCAAGTTTTTTATCAATTAATTTAACCTGCGGTTTCGGATAATCGGCCAAATGAACGCTGGATTTATTTTTTAATTCTTGCCAAATATACTCGGCTAAAAATGGAGTAAACGGAGCAATTAATTTTGACAACTCTTCTAAGACTACTCTGAGAATTTTCGAAGCGCCCGCCTTATTTTTATCAGAAAATCTTTTTCTTGAACGCCTTAACCACCAACGCGACAAATCATCTACAAATTCATCAATTGGCCGGGCCGCTTGAGTAACTTCATACTTATCAAGATTGGTTATTACAACTTTTATGGTTTGATTCAGCCGTGATAAAATCCAACGATCCAGCAAGCTGGAATTTTCAATTTTAAATTTTAAATTTTCAATTTTGGAAGAATACGTCTTATAAAAAATTAAAACATTGGAGAGTGTTAAAATAAAGCGCCTTAATCGTTCTTCAACGTCACGAATAGCAAAACGTTTTGATTCGCCCGGCGGATTAATCGTGAAAAAGTACCATCTCAAGGCATCAATCCCATATTTATTAATAACCTCCCAAGGATCAACAACATTGCCCTTTGATTTAGACATTTTTTCGCCTTTTTCATCTAAAATGTGACCTAAACAAATTACATTTTTGAAAGCCGGACCTCTTTCCATTAAAGTCCCAACAGCATGAAGCGTGTAAAACCAACCCCGAGTTTGGTCCACTCCTTCAGAAATAAAATTGGCCGGATATTCTAAGCCGCCAGCCGCGAAAGGCCAATGGACTTGAGCGAACGGCATCGCGCCGGAATCAAACCAAACATCAATCACATCTTTAACTCTCTTCATTTTTCCTGAACACTTTTGGCATTTGATAACCAAACTATCAACGTATGGCCGATGAAGATCTAATTCGCCTTTTTCATTATACGGCCAATTATGCTTCCCTTTTTTAAGAGCATTAAACGAAAATTTATCAAGTTCCTGAAGCGAACCGATCGCTTTCTCTTTTTGGCATTTACGGCACTGCCAAACCGGAAGCGGCGTCCCCCAATAGCGCTCCCGCGAAAAAGCCCAATCTTTAATCTCATTAAGCCACCCGCCAAAGCGGCCATATTTAATATGGGACGGCACCCAATTTATTTTTTTATTATTATCAAGAAGTTTTTTCTTAAGCTTTTCCATCCGGATAAACCAAGATGACTTGGCATAGTACAAAAGCGGGCTATGACAGCGCCAGCAAAAAGGATAGTCGTGTTCGTATTTAACGGTCTTGAATAAAAGGTTTTTATTTTTTAAATAATCTAAAATTATAGATTCGGCTTCATCCGATTTAACATAAGCGCCATCAAGCCCCAAACCGATTCCTTTGATAAATTTACCACCAAAGTCAACAGTGTGAACTTTGGGCAAGCCGACTTTTTTACCCAAATTAAAATCGTCTTCACCGTACATCGGGGCAATGTGAACTATGCCGGTCCCCTCCTTGGTGTTAACAAAATCAGCCGGATAAATCCGGTAAGAATTTTTTGATTTTAATCTTAGCACATCAAATAATGGCTCGTATTTTAGACCAGTCAAATTTTTACCCAAGGCAAAAATCGATTTTTCTTTCGGTTCTTCAATGTCCAAACTTTCCTTTAAATCTTTTGCGAAAATAAGAATGTCGCCTGCCTGTAAAATTTCATAAATAATTTTTTCGCCCACCGCCAAAGCGACATTGCCTGGCAAAGTCCATGGCGTTGTGGTCCAAGATATAATATAAGTATTTTCCCCTGTTATAAAATAGTTATTCTTTTCCGTTTTTATTTTTTGGCCTGGCTTAAGTTTAAATTTTATATAAACGGAATTTTCTAAAACTTTTTCATAGCCCAACGCCACTTCATGGCTTGAAAGGGCCGTACCGCAACGCGAACAATACGGCACCACTTTAAAATCTTGATAAAGTAATTTTTTCTTGGCTATTTGAGCTATCAAATACCAAAGCGTCTCAATATAATGCGGTTCGTAAGTAATATACGGATCTTTTAAATCCAGCCAAAAACCGATACGCTCTGTTAATTTATCCCACTCTTTTTTGTATCTCCAAACAATTTCTTGGGCTTTCTCATTAAAGTTGCCGACACCGTATTTTTCAATATCTTTTTTATTTTTTAACTTTAATTCTTTTTCAACCTGAAGCTCAATGGGAAGACCGTGCGTATCCCAGCCCGCCTTGCGTGACACTAAAAAACCGCGCATCGCTTTATAGCGACAAATAATGTCCTTATAAACCCGCGACAAGACATGATGAATTCCGGGTCGGCCATTAGCCGAAGGCGGTCCTTCATAAAAAACAAATTTTTTGGCCTTGGCGCGGTTCTTTAAACTTTTCTCAAAAATTTGCTCCCGCTTCCAAAATTCTAAAATTTTTTCTTCAATTTTAGGATTAAATAATTCAGGCATAATTTTACATCTTATTAGGTGCTTTTATCCCCATCAAGTTTAATGCGTTGGCCAAAACAATTTTAGTCGCCGTGACTAAACCTAAGCGCGCTGATGTTAAATTTTTATCCTCTGTTATTACCCGATATTTTTCATAAAAATTATGGAATTCTCGAGCTAATTCCAAAGTATAATGCGGTAAACGGTGAACTTCATAATTTCTTGAAACCTCTTCTAAAAGTTCCGGAAATTCCGCCAATTTTTTTATCAAATTCAGTTCTTCTTTCTCTTTTAATAATTCCAAATTTTTCCCGCCCGCCGCTTTGGCTTTTCGCAAAATTGAAGAGATTCTCGCATGCGCATACTGTATATAGTAAACCGGATTTTTTTCCGAACGCTGCTTGGCAAGCTCCATATCAAAATCCATATGAGTATTAGGCGAATACATCAAAAAGAAAAATCTAGCGGCATCAAGTCCGACTTCATCAACTAATTCTTTAAGAGTTATAAAAGTCCCGGCGCGCTTTGAAAATTTAAACTCTTTCCCGCCAGAAACAAGACGCACAAATTGATAAAGTAATATTTTGAGCCTTTCCAAATTAATCCCTAAAACTTTTAAAACACCAAACAAACGCGGCACATCGCCGTGATGATCAGCGCCCCAGATATTAATTACCTTATCAAATTTCCTTATTTCAAATTTATTCAAGTGATAAAGAATGTCGGACATAAAATAGGTTTCGTCACCGTTGCTTTTTACCAAAACTCTATCTTTGCTATCGCCTAGTTTTAATGTCTTTATCCAAGTTGCCTCGTCTTTTTCATAAATCAAATCTTTTCGCATTAAATCCTCCATTACTTTCTTATAGATTCCATTTCTGTATAAAGATTTTTCTGAAAACCAATTATCGAACTTAATTTCGAGCCGTTTTATCACCGGTTTTATATATGTATTTAAAATCAGCTCAGCCGCTTTTTGTCCGGCTTCTTCAACGCTCAAATTTTTATTTACTTGTTTCGCCAGATCGTTAATATAATCGCCTTTATAGAGATTCTCATCGCCAACCGCACTGATTCCAGGAATCTTCCCTTCGCCTCCCGCCTGCGCCGAGGCTCCGGCGGGCAGGTCGGCGAATTCCTCGGTTCGGCGAATCATTGGCATTGGCGAACCTTGCGCTAATTTAATGGATCGCCCCAATGACAAAATCTGCCCGCCTCTATCATTTATATAGTACTCACGTATAACCTCACATCCCTGACTTTCTAAAATATTTGCCAGCACATCGCCATAAAATCCGCCTCGGCCATTGCCAATAGTTAAGGGCCCGGTGGGATTAGCTGAAATAAATTCCACTTGGACTTTCTTGGCCTTGCCTTCGCCAGAAAAACCGTATTTATTTTTTTGTTTTAAAATCTCTTTGATTTGACGATGGAGACATTCCGGCGACAAGAAAAAATTTATAAAACCGTTCTTAGTTTCTATCTTGGAAAAATCTTTTATTTTTTGCTTTTTTAACTTATTAATTAAATATTCAGCAATTTCGCCTCGGGCTGGAAGAATTTTAGTCAAAGCAAAAGCGATATTAGTAGTATAATCGCCATGTTCTTTATTTCCCGGAACTTCAACTAAAATCCCGCCTTTAAAATCGGGTGCAATTTTGCGGACAATATCGCTTAGTAAGGTTTTGATAAGTTCCCTCATATTCTTATCACTATATTAACCGAATTTTGATAAAAATGAAACTGCTGATAGAATCAAATTATGACCACGCTTGCCGAAAATAGAAAAGCTCGTTTTGATTATGAAATCCTTGACACATTTGAGGCCGGTTTGGTTTTATCCGGAGCCGAAGTAAAATCAATTAAAAACGGCCGAATAAATTTAACCGGTTCCTACATTAATTTTCATAATGGCGAATTATATTTAATAGGCGCCTTCATTGCGCCTTACCAGCCAAAAAATCAGCCAACCGATTATGATCCGTCCCGTTCAAGAAAATTATTGCTGCGCAAAAAAGAAATTGTGTCTTTGATAGGAAAAATAAAGCCAAAGGGCTTGACTTTAATACCGCTCAAGGCGTATAATAAAGGCCGCAGAATTAAACTGGAATTCGCGGTGGCTCGCGGCAAAAAACAATACGATAAGAGGGCAACTATTTCCAAAAGGGAATCAGAAAGGGATATTTCGAGAAGTTTAAAAATTAAAAATTAGAAATTAGAAATTCCGCCACCGTAATCGCGGTGGCGGCATGGGGGTGATGGGTTTCGATAGAATTTTAAAATTAAATATGCAGGCCGAGGATATCTCGTAACCTCGTAATTTAATCCCCGAGATAAGGCAAATAACTGCCAAAACAAATTTAACTCCTGCTTTCGCTTTTGCTTAAGCAGCATCGGCTGTCCAATGTCTAATAAGGCAAATCCGGTGTCAACCATTAGGCTTTAACCCGTTGAATTCTTCGCTCCGGGCGGAAATCAAAGAAGAAACAGAAAGTTTCTTGTTTTGGTTGTTTTAAGAGAACTTTCTGAAAAAACTAAACAATCTAAGCCCGTAGCAATATTTAATTTTTTAAATTCTAGATGCGAGTTCAACTCTCGCCATCTCCACTGCTTCGCCAAGAAAAACCAAAAATGCCGCTTAAAAAACCCAGAGTCAACAACCAAATAACCGCGCCGGAGCTCAGAGTGGCTGACGAGACCGGACAACAGATCGGAATAATGAACCGGGAGGAAGCGTTGAAATTAGCTCAGGAAAAAAAATTAGACCTAATTGAATTCGCCCCGATGGCCAAGCCGCCGGTGGCCCGAATTATGGATTACGGCAAATATATATACAGAGAAGAAAAAGAAGAGCGCAAGCAAAAAGCAAAACAAAGAAAAGATAGCTCTAAAACAATTAGAATCAGCTTAAATGCTGGTTTGAATGATTTGAAAATTAAGGCCGAAAAAACCGATGCCTTTCTCAAAGAGGGTCTGAAGGTGCAAGTGGAATTAGTCCTCAAAGGCCGCGCTAAATATCAAAAAACTTTTGCTGATTTGGGGAAGTTAAAGACTGAAGAATTTTTAAAATTAATAACCGTGCCGACAAAAATTATTTCCGAATTAAAAAAACAGCCGCGAGGATTTAATGTAACAATTGTGAAGCAATAATCTGTAATTTATTTCACATGACAAAATTAAAAACGAACAAAGCAATATTGAGCCGATTAAAAGTGACCGGCAAAAGAAAACTAATAAGGCGAGCTTCAAATCAATCACATTTTAATGCCAAGACCTCGGGAAAACAGCGCCGCTTGAAACGCCGGGTTTTATCTGTCAACAAGAAAGATATTAAAATGTTTAAACAATATCTGCCATATCACTAAAATATGCCCAGATATACAACTTGACTATAGCTCGTCATAAAATAACTTTGAATCTTAAATATGAATTATAAATTATATAAATTAATAATAACTAATAAAAACAGCTTGACTCGCTATATTTTATGTTAGTCAAGTTGATATACTGGGTATGCCACGAGTCAAAAGAGGAAAAATTGCATTAAAAAGGCGGGAAAAAATTTTAAAATATACTAAGGGTTACAAATGGGGCCGCAAATCAAAGGAGCGCGCCGCTAAGGAGGCCTTGCTTCACGCCTGGACTCATGCTTATCGCGACCGCCGCGTTAAAAAAAGAACGGCGCGCGCTTTGTGGCAAATTCAGCTTAATGCCGCTGTAAGGCAAGAAGATTTGAATTACAGCAAATTTATGCATGGCTTAAAAAAAGCAAAAATTGAATTGGACAGAAAAGTTTTATCGCAAATAGCCCGCCAACACCCGAAAATCTTTAAAGAAATTATAAATAAAATACAAGAAGCAAAATAAAATTTTTTTATTTGGTCTTTGTGTCATTTCTCCCGTATAAGTGGCTATAGCTATTTATACGGAAATTTTATAAGAGTCGGAATTTTTGCTTTAAATCTAAGACAATATCAATATTTTTGGCGACTATAAACCTTACAAAAGGTTTAAGATCAAAAAATTCAACAACAAAATCGATTTCATCTTTACATTCATAAGGACACACAAATACGCTTTTCTGCATTGCCAACATTCCCATATTTTTTAATTTAAATGAAAGGGCATCTCGAGCCCGTTTTTTAAATTCGGGTATATCAAAAACAACGATTCGCCAAAGACCATCCCACTTATTCTGTTTCTTGATTTCCAAAGTATCAACATCGTAATTTAAAATTCTTTCTTTCCCATCGGCAGTTAAAGTTAGAGTAATAGTACCATCTTTGTTGTTCACACATTTAATCAATTGTGATTGATACAATCTTTGTATTGCGTCATGCAAGCTCTTACGATTTATCTTCTGCCACTCTTTGCTTGCTGATTTTATGACATTAAAATATCGGTCCGGCCTCCTTGTTAAGGACAAGGAAGCGCCGGCTGCCAATATCAACAAGATTTTTTGTCCTGTCGGACCCAATCTTTTTCTTCTTTGTCCTTTTTTTCTTTTTATTCTTTCCATATTTTTATGTTTCCTGTATAACTGGCTATAGCTAACTATACGAGAATTTATTAAAGTATTCAATAGATTATTTCTACGAAGTTGCTTTTTCTCACTAAGTTGCTTTTTCTTGCTGAAGAAGAGTCTTTTTTCTTTTACCACCTCCACGGTTGTAGCCGCCGATTTTGCCATCCGAACGAATTACGCGATGGCAAGGAATTTGGGAATTAAAATTTTTATTTAAAATATTGCCGACCACCCGCCATGCTTTCGGCTTTCTTGCCGCCGCAGCGATTTCTTTGTATGTTTTAGTTTCCCCTTTCGGAATTTTTCTAACCGCTTTATAAACATTTTCTCTAAAACTAATCATTTTAACAATTTTAGCACCTCCGGCCACGGCCGGGTGTTTATAATATCGTTTTTTGCCGCCCAGCCGCGACGCGCTTGGGCAATACCATATTCCAAATAATGAAAACTATTTTTGCTGTGAGCATCGGCATCAATCGCCAATTTTATTCCGGCTTCAACCGCTTTTCTAATATATTCATCTTTCAAGTCCAAACGATAGGGATCGGCATCAATTTCAAGAATTGTCCCGGTTTCTTTGGCTGCTTTCATAATTTCTTCAACGTCAACATCATAGGGCCCGCGTTTTTGGATTAACCGACCAGTCGGATGGAATAAAATATCAGCGTTTTTATTTCTCATCGCCTTAACTATTCTTTTTGTTTGTTCGCTTCTCGGCAAATTAAAATGGGAATGAACCGCAATACCAACGACATCTAATCTTGCTAAAACTTTATCTTTAATATCTAACGAGCCGTCTTTTAAGATATTTACCTCGGCGCCTTTTAAAACTTTAATTTTGGTAAATTTTTTTTGGATTCTATCAATTTCCGCTATTTGTTTTAACAATTTCTTTTCATCGGCACCGCCAGTCATCGCCAAGCTTTTTGTATGGTCAGTTATGGCAATGTATTCTAACCCTATTTCCTGCGCTACCAGCGCCATTTCTTCAATTGAGTTTTCTCCGTCGGTCCAGTCAGTTGTGACCTGTAAATCGCCTTTTACGTCCCCATAATCAATAAGCTTGGGAAGTTTGTTTTTTAAAGCGGCCTGAATTTCGCCGGAATCCGTTCTGATTTCCGGCGGCGGCGTTGCCATTCCCAGAGCTCTATAAATTTCTTCTTCAGTTCTTCCAGCAATTAATTTTTTGCCGCGCCATAAACCGTATTCATTTAATTTATACTTCTTTTTTTCAGCTAAAATCCTTAAAGTAATATTGTGGCGTTTGTCCCCGGTAAAATACTGCAAGGCGGCGCCAAAACTTTTATCAGGTACAACCCGCAAATCGGCATCCATACCGTTTTTTAAGCGAACCATTGTTTTGGTATTGCCTTTGGAATAAATATGAACTATTTCCGGCATAGAAACAAAAAAATCAATAACTTTTTCCGGCTTCTCCGAGGTGACAAGAATATCTAAATCACCAATCGTTTCCTGCATTCTTCGAATTGAACCGGCAATCGCCGCCCTATCAACTTCTTTTAAATTTCTTAAACGATCTTCTATTAACCTGGCTTGGGGTAGAATTGAGCCCAAAATAAACCGATTGCCCGATTTCCTTAAAAATTCGATTCCTTTTAAAATTTTTTCTTCGGTCTTTTTTCCCAGACCCGCTATTTTTGCTATTTTCCCGATTTTAGCCGCTTTTTCTAAGTCATTAATATTTTTAACTTTCAATTTTTTATATAATTTAAAAATCATTTTTGGGCCCACGCCTTCAATAGAACTAAGTTCGCCAATTTTAACCGGTAATGACTTCTTTAATTTTTCGTAATATTTTAAATGGCCGGTTTTAATCAGTTCTTCAATTTTTTTGGCAATAGAAACGCCTACGCCGGGAATATCTTCAACAGCTTTGAGTCCTCCTTTTTTGTAAATCTCTGAAACTTCTTCTTCTAAATTTTCAACAGAATATCCCGCCTTTTCATAAGCGCGGGGCTTAAATTGAATTCCCTTAATCCCCAAATATTCGCCTATTTCATAAAGAATTTTTGAGATTTCTTTATTACTGTTTTTCATTGTGGTCTAACTCAATCGCAGTGCTATAAAGAGAAATCTGAATTACTAAACCTAAAAGAGACACTATGCCGACAATTAAAAACAAATTATTGAAACCGAAATATTGAGCTAAGATGCCACCGATGGCGGCCGTCCCGGCCGCCGCTAATCCGACCCCAACATTTTCAAGCGTCCATTCGGTTCCTTCTTTACCCTTATCAATATGGCGCGTGAATATGGCGTACCAACCCGGGTTGGCCAAGGCGCCGCCGATACCCAAAACAACTTGCGCTAAATAAAGATGCAACGGGGTGGTCACAAACAAATAAGCAAAGGGAACGATGCTGATTAGTGTTGAACCTGCCACCATAAATTTAAAATCATCTTTTTCGCCTTTGTGGCGGTCTATATATCTTGCGATAGGCATTTGCAAAAGCGCTCCCACTAATAAGTTGATGGTCGCCGCAAAACCGGCAGTGGCAATAGTAGCTCCGGCAATTTGATTGGTAACAAAAACAGCGAAAATCGGGCCAATTAAACCATAGGCGGAAAAAAACATAATATCGCCCAAAACCAAAACCCTGATAATTTTGTTAACAAATGAGATAAACATATTAGTTATATTTTAACATAATGCGTCCCTACGAGGAATTGAACCTCGATCTCAGCCTCCGGAGGGCCGCGCTCTATCCGTTGAGCTATGGGGACAAGCCAGTTT
>Ga0210030_1002065_pt1 | contig 14082 bp, 14 predicted proteins | sample CryGeymeta201523_FD_183986 | JGI IMG/M metagenome (GOLD analysis project Ga0210030, IMG submission 183986) | Groundwater microbial communities from Crystal Geyser aquifers in Utah, USA - Crystal Geyser metaG 2015-23 (SPAdes) (version 2) | ecosystem: Environmental > Aquatic > Deep subsurface >...
CGTCTCGAGTACGGCGACCCGCGGCGGGTCAGGAAGGAGGCGGGCGAGCGTCTCAAAGATGCGTCCGCCCGCGAGGGACGTCTCACCGGAGCCGAGGAAGGCAATTTGTCCAAGTGTCATGCTAATTGGATGACGCGATAAGTTGGTCTATTACGTCGAGCAAAATTTTATTTTCGGGGATGTCGGCCATCGAAGCGCTGTAGTGGGCATAGCGGATGCGGCCATCCTTGTCAATGATGCAGACGAGGGGCATGCGTCCGAGTTTGAAGAGATTGACTTGCTGGCGATACTTGACCGCGACGCGATGCTCGGGATCGGGCAGGCCAATGCAGGGGATGTTTTCATTGCGCCAGTATTGCTGGAAGGCGAATTCGTTGTTCGGACCGATGGCAAGGATCTCGGCGCCGCGCTGCTTGAATTTTTCGTAATCGTCCCTCATGCGCGCCAACGACGCGCGGCAATACGGTCACAGGAAGCCGCGCAGGAAATACAGCACGATGGGTTGCCTGCCGCGAAAATCGGAGAGACGCACGAGATTGCCATGCAGATCGTTGAGTTCAAATTCGGGAGCGGGTTCGCCGGGGGTGAGGAGATTCATTTGAGGAGCGCCTTCGCTTTTGTCCAAATTTCGTCGAACATACGCGCGGTCAGTTTTCCCGTGGATGTGTTCTGCTGGCTGGGATGGTAGGAGCAAAGCAACGTTGCAGGTTGAAGGTTCAAGGTTGAAAGCCTGTCCTGAGCCAAGTCGAAGGGTCGAAGGTCAAAAGTCGCGCCGTGGGAGAATTTGACCGTGGACGATAGACCGTGAACGGAGGTGAAATAGATGCGGACAATCCTATCGAATGCAATGCGGCCCAACACAACGATGACTTTGGGTTGGATGAGCGCGAGTTCACGTTCGAGAAAGGGCTGGCAGTTGTCGAGTTCTTCGGACGTGGGTTTGTTGCCAGGCGGCGCGCAACGACCCGAGGCGGTGATGTACATATCGCGGAGGACCAACCCATCGCCTCGCGCGGACGAGTGGGGCTGGTTCACGAATCCCGCGCGGAAGAGGGCGGGATAGAGGAATCCGCCCGAGCCATCGCCCGTGAACTGGCGGCCTGTGCGGTTGGAGCCGTGCGCGCCGGGGGCGAGTCCCACCACGAGGACGCGCGCCTTCGGGTCGCCAAATCCAGGGACAGGTTTGCCCCAGTATTCCTCGTCTTTGTAGGCTTTGCGTTTTTCGCGCGCAACTTGTTCGCGCCACGCCACGAGACGCGGGCATTTGCGGCAGGAGATGATTTCCCGGTTGAGTAGTTCCAATTTTGACATGGTTTGATTGTATACTGTAATTTGTAACTTTTCATCCAAATTTGCATATTGTTATTTAGAGACGTTCATGCTCAACTTCGAAGAACTTTATGTGGCCTACTCACCGGATGTATACCGATTTGCCAACTGGCTTTCCGGCAACTCGAAGGATGCAGAGGATATTACGTCCGAGACCTTTGCCCGCGCCTGGATGAATTTCGCCATCATTCGGACCGAGACCCTGAAAGCGTATCTCTTTACAATCGCACGCAATGTCTATCTCGAATCGCTAAGAAAGAATCGAGATCACGACCTGTTAGAAGAAACGCACCCTGACTCTCATCCCAGCCTGGAAACGATGATCGAAACCAAAAGTGAGCTCGATCAGATTCGCAACAGCCTGCTAACCCTGGCTGAAATTGACCGTTCCGCATTTGTGATGCGGGTTCAATATGACCTGCCCTATGCTGAAATTGCGCGAGTCCTTCAACTTTCAGAAAGCGCGGTGAAGGTAAAGGTTCATCGAGTGAGAAAAATGTTATTCGTAGTTCATTCAAAAAAGGAGCCAACATGAAAGAAGTAACAAAGGACATCATTTTAGATCTGTTGCCCCTGTATCTGGCCGGGGAGGTTAGCGAAGATACCGCTGCGCTCGTCAAACAGCATCTTGAATCGGACCCGGAATTGGCTGAGACTGCCAAACAAATGGCGAAAGCCGATTCGCTCAACAAAATACCCATTCCGTTCAAAAAGGAAGTTGCGATGGAAACATACAACCAGGCAAAAAAATGGATGACAATCCGCACCCTGGGGTTGGTCGCATTGATTGGTTTGATCTTTGTCTGCTCGCTCATGGTGCTGTTTGGCTATTTGTCTCTACCGTACAGATAAAGGCAAAACAACCCGCAAGGGATTCACAGGATCAACATGGCGTCCCCGAAGGAGTAGAAGCGATAACCTTCGCGAATGGCGGTTGCGTACGTTTCCAGAATTTTCTCGCGCCCCGCGAAGGCGCTGACGAGCATGATGAGCGTGGACTTGGGTAAATGAAAGTTCGTGACCATCGCATCTACAATTTTAAACTTGTATCCTGGGAGGATATAAATCGAGGTCGAGCCAGAGTAGAGCGAGATAGTATCTCGTCCTACCGCCGCGCTTTCGAGCGTGCGGACCGATGTCGTTCCCACTGCAATCACCCTCCCGCCAGATGCTTTCGTCTGGTTGATGGCGTCGGCGGTTTCCTGCGGGAGTTCGCACCACTCGGTGTGGATCTTGTGCTTTTCGGGACTCTCCTCGGTAACGGGGGCAAATGTGTCGAGGCCAACGTGAAGCGTGACAAAGGCACTCTTCACGCCTTTGGCCTGTAACTCGTCCAACAGGCGCGATGTGAAATGGAGTCCCGCGGTGGGCGCGGCGGCGGAACCCGGCTCGCGCGCGTAGACAGTTTGGTAGCGCTCGGGGTCAGCCAGCTTTTCGTGGATGTACGGCGGCAAGGGAACATGTCCCACTTTGGGAAAATATGGTTCGATGGGTTCCGAGAAAAGGAGCAGGCGTTCCGCGCCGTCCAGAAATTCCAGAATTGTCGCTTCGGGACCATCGTCCACGCGCAACTTACTGCCGACGCGCAGGCCTTTCCCGCCCACCAACGCTTCCCATCTCAACAGGTCGCGGCGACGGAGGAGTAGCAGTTCGACGCGTCCGCCCGTGGGCTTGCGCGCGTAAATCCGCGCGGGGATAACGCGGGTGCGGTTGAGAACGAGGAGATCGTTTGAGCGGAGATAATCCCCGAGATCGCGGAAATTTCTGTGGTCGAGTTCTCCCGTGTCACGTTTCAACACAAGCAAACGCGAAGAATCGCGCGGCTCGAGGGGAGTCTGCGCGATGGAGGAGGCGGGGAGGGAATAGTCGAAGTCGGAGGTGTTCACAAGCGAAGCAGTCCTGTGGATAAAAAAGCGGCGCTGGAATTGCGCCGCGTATTTCTGTTACTTCGAATATTATACTCGCAACCCAGGCGGCTCGAGGGCTGATTGTTTCGGCAGAGAAAGAACACGGATTGGTGGAATTTAACGGATTAGAGCCGCTTAATCAGTTAAATTCCACGCATCCGCGTTCTTGCATTTTCAGAACTGAACAATCCAGGCGGTTCGAGGGGGCAGGTCGAAACCTGCGCCTTGCTGTGTGGCAACGGAGGCTAACTGTACTGAATGATTTCGACATGTTTCAGGTCCCACAAATCCCATTTCATGAAATATTCTCCCTGTTCCATCTCTTCGATCTGTTGATATGCGCAGGCGGGATAGTTGGCCCCAATATCAAGGAGAGGAACACAAAGACGATCGAATCGTTTCAGAAATTTAAGCTCGTTCATTTCGGTGTACACGAAAAGAAACGACGGAACCAATGCGCGTTTGTTGAGATCCAAAAGACCGAGGATGAACATGCTATTTGTTTCCCGCGCGCCGGACGAACCGCTTCCGCCGCGACGGGCGACCTTCTGTCCGTTTTCCTCCCAGATGAACAGATTGTCATAAGGGCAACGCCAATCAAACCAGTGGAGCGGTTCCGGCAAGCGGTAATACCGCTTTCTATCAATCCGAATGCGGTCCTTGAATAGTCTCTCGTGATTCTTATAGCGGGCAAGGATGGATTGTCTGTAGCGCGGTTCCAGTTCTTTTTCAAGAATGGTATCGTCAATGGAAGAAGCGTCATCTTTTTGCCGGACGGTTCGATAGGCATCGAGCCATTGAGCATACCTGGCATTTGCATCCCGCTGGCCGAATTCCTCGTAAAACAAATCGTAGAGCGCCTCTTTGTACCTGCTCCCGATAGGGACTTTGGTTTTTTGGACATATTCTTTCCTGTTCCGCAATTCCTCCTTGAGCCGCTCGATAAGAATGGTGATGGTGTATGGGCGCTTGTTTTGAAGCGACGTGGCTATCGCGCGATGGTCTGAGAAACTGGCTTGCGACCATGAGATATGTTCGAACAAACCGTGATCGTAATGATCAGAGGCGCTATCAACATCAATGGTTTGTACGAGGTTGTGTGTCATGGGCAGTTTTTCAGTCTCAAATTTCAATGCAAAATGGGGTTTCCGATCTCGTTTTGCAAAATAAAATGGAATCGCCAACTCCTATTTTCTCAAAATACGGACAATCACATTCAAAACAATCGTCAACACCACCGAGGCCAAAATCGAACTCGTGATTGGCAGGTATAACGAAAATCCCTCGCGCTCGATTCGAATGTCCCCGGGCAGGCGTCCCAGCGGCAGGCCGAGTTTGGCGGAAAGACAGATTCCCCCACCCACCAAAAACAGCACGATCCCGCCGATCATCAGGGTACGGGCAAGAATTTCCACTTGATTTCTCCGTTTATTGCGAGGGTTCTCCATAAACCTGAATCTCTTTCCACGCCACCCAGGAGGGACTCGAGGTCGTCTGGATCCGAATCTGGCTGGCGAGAAGGGGCGTATCCGGCTTGAATATCAGCCAGTCGTTGTCATTCGTAAAGCCCTGAAACTCGTACACGGTCTGATAGGAATCGCCGCTCGAAGCGCGGATTTGCACGCGATGAATTGTGGTTCCCGCGGGATATTGGGCAACCAACAGGCGCATCTCCGTAATGCGAAAGAGTCCCTGCAGGTCTATCTGAATCCATTGGACCGGGTCCTCCCCAGCTCCCCACTGCGTCCCAGCGTTATCGTCCACGGCGTTCGCTGGAGGTTCATTCGGCAAACTGCGCGAAGCCGTGACAGGTTTGCCGTATGCCAGGTTGTCATTGGGAATCCCAGCCGCCACACATGGATCAGGTTGATTCGCAGGCGCGAACAAATTCAACAGATAATTGTCTTCGTCCACCAGGCCCCAGGTGCGGTCCTCCACACTCGCGCCGGCAGGATAATAAGTCCAATACAGCCAGCCGTCAAAGCCAAATTGACAGGAATCGGCGACCCAGGCCGTCAAGGCGCGCGCCGCCGAATCAATGTCGGAATAGATGTGACGGAACGCGCCGTACTCACCCATGAGGATTGGCTTTGCATTGTAGCCGATCATACCGAAGTGTTCCGCGTGATCCTGTACACTCGCGCCGCCAGGGTAGCCGTGGAAATCGAAGAAATCCAGGTTGGATCTCTCGAGCAGGGAGGCCGTCTCCACGTACCAATCGGGCGCGGCAATCTCCGGGACGAAGAATCCCATCGTGACCAGCGCGGTTGGATCGCGCAGCAGGATTTCCTCCCTCATTTGGGCAATGTAATACACAATTCCATCGCTGACCATCTGGGTTTTTTGATTCGGGTCGCCCATGTCGTACGAGCCGGTCGTCGTCTCGACGAGGCCGCTGGTCAGCGAGAGAGGCGGCTGGTCGCGGAACATCCACTGCTCGTTGAGGAGCTGCCATCCCAGAACGGCGTCGAAGGCCGCGCCCCGCTCGACGAGGCCAGTCAACAGGTCACGCCAGTAGCGGCGGGTGGCGGTAATGGCATGAGGGCGGAGATAATAGGAGTTACGGTATCCGGCAAACGTCCCGCCTGAGCCGAGGTTGGCCTCTTCCGCATATCCGCCCTGGTCGGGAAGGTCATTGGATGTGAAGAGAATATATATGCCCGTCTCCCTGGCGGCGGACATCATGTCCGCGATGTTGTCGAGATAGGCAGGGTTCAGCCCGGCGTTATCGCCATCCCCGATACAGTCCGGACCTTGATTGCAATGATCGAGAAAAACGCGCACGGTGTTGTATCCCAAACTTGAAAGCGCCGCAAAATCGTCGCGTGTACGTTTTGCATCGTATACCCCAACCTTCAACGTTAAATTCGTGCTGCCGCTTCCCAGCGGTACGAAGACATAGTTCGCACCGCGCGGGATGAAAGTTCCATTCGTTTGTTTGTCATAGAATTCCCCGACTCCATTCGCCTGGCGAACGCCGATCCGATGCTCCGCCTGAGGAACATTGGTAGTTGGTTGTGCGGCAGGAGTCTGTGTGACTGAAGTTGCGCTTGCAGTTGGTGTAAGTGAATTGTTCTGAGATGGCGGCAGATTACACGATGCCAATATGAACGACATAAGAACGAGTAACCGTATTGCCAAAGCGGAACGTTCCACCCAGGATTGGGGGATGGTCTCCATGAATTAAATTTGGTCCTCCGAAATCAATATTTCGATTTCGCGCAAAACCTGCTCCAATGACGGCGCGTCCGATGCGTCCACGCCTCCGCTCTGTAAATGCTTATGGTACGGGAACGTGGCAACAGATTGGTGGTGTGCTGTATTATCATAACGAAAAATCAACGTGCCATCCGCTTTCTGATAATGGTAAGCATACATTACTTTTTGAATGGGCGCGCGTAAATCAATTAATTCACGGAAGAAAAGCAAAGAAGAACCATCCTGAAATTCTACTTCACCGCGAACAAATCCAACCAAATCCCCGCGCTTTTCAAGGTTGACATTGGAAGATTCAACGAACGGCAAAGCCGCAAGCAAGTCCAGCAGGGACTGGAAATACTGCTCAATCAATTTCCGCCTCACGGAGCGATTGATATTGTCCTTCCAGCAGGCGCAACGCCGCAAGTTCCATATTCCAATCTATGGTCTCGATGGTCTCATTGATTTCTTCCGCCTGCAATTTTTTTTCAAATTCCATCGAGGATATTCCTGCGCGCTTCTCGAACTCGGTCAGGCGCTCTTTGGTGCGAAGGATACCGTGCTGTAAGGATTTCAACTGGTTGCGAATTGCAACTTCCACTAACGGCTTGAGCGATTCACCTGCATTTGTCTTGATCACAATTTCCTGTAACATGGGGACTTCCTTTCGCTTCAATTATAAGCCTGCACAGCCCGTCATTGCGAGACGGCGCTTTTCCGTCGAAGCAATCTCCTCCTTGATACGCGGGGATTGCTTCGCTTCGCTCGCAATGACGCTACAAGAGTCGCGGCTGACCCTCTTCCCTCCACTCCAACCCCAAATGCTGGTACGCGGACTTGGTGGCGACGCGGCCCTGCGGGGTCCGATCCAGGAATCCGAGTTGCAAAAGGTACGGCTCGACCACGTCCATGATCGTGTCCTGCTCTTCGCTGATGGAGGCGGCAATTGTGTTCAGTCCCACCGGCCCGCCGCTGTATTTTTCGATGATGGTCTTCAGCACGCGGCGGTCCACGTCATCGAGACCGAGCGGATCAACCTGCAGAAGATCGAGCGCGTCTTTCGCGACCTTGCGGCTGACGCGTCCATCCGCGCGGACCTGCGCGAAGTCGCGCACGCGGCGCAGGAGACGGAGCGCCACGCGCGGCGTCCCGCGCGCGCGACGCGCGATCTCCTCGATTCCGCTCTCTTCGACGGGGACTTTCAACATCCCCGCCGCGCGCCGGACGATGGCCTGCATCGCCGTTATATCGTAGTAGTCCAGCCGATAGACCGCGCCGAAGCGCGCCCGCAACGGGGCCGTGACCAGAGCCAGCCGCGTGGTCGCGCCCACTACGGTAAAGCGCGGCAACTTCAAGCGGATGGAACGAGCCGAGGGTCCCTTTCCAATGACGATGTCCAGCGCGTAATCTTCCATGGCGGGATACAGCACTTCCTCCACCGCGCGTCCGAGGCGATGAACTTCGTCAATGAACAGCACGTCACCCGCGCGCAGGTTGGTGAGAATCGCCGCCAGGTCGCCCGCGCGCTCGATGACGGGACCAGCCGTGATCTTGATATTGACTCCCATCTCGTTGGCGACCACGTGCGCGAGCGTCGTCTTGCCGAGGCCGGGAGGTCCGTAAAACAAAACGTGATCCAGCGCTTCGCCGCGTTTCTTCGCCGCCTCGATGAGTATTTTCAAGTTTTCCTTCACCTGATCCTGTCCGATCAGATCAGAGAGCATCTGCGGACGGAGGGCGTTATCCACGCGGTCGTCGGGTTTGGCTTCGGGGTCGAGGGGGCGGGGTTTGGTCATGGAGGGAATTATACCGTACACAAAAACCCACTGCCCTCCCGAAGTACATCGGGACGATGTGAGCGGAGCGACCGAATGCACTTGGAGGGAGCGCAGTCGAAGGGCAGGTGTACAGAAACAAATGCTTGCCTGTAACCCGTCCTTCGACTACGTGAGTACACTCCGCTCAGGACGGCGGTTTATTCCAGCGCCTCAAAAGTGACTTCCACCGTCATGCCCCACAGCGCGCGCGGGTCAATTTCATCCACTTTGATCTTCACCTTGTAGAGAATGTCCCCGCCCTGCGCGGTGAATGCCTGGCTGATGGACTCAACACTGCCCGTCATGCGGGCATCCGGCAACGCATCGGGGACGATGGAGGCCTTCAACCCCAGCGCGATCTTGACCACTTCCAACTCGGTCAGGTCGCTGGTTTCCACGTACCAGGCGCTCGTGTCCGCGATCTTGACCGCCCACATTTCAGGCCCGACCTGCTCCCCCACCGCCACGTTGACATCCATCACCGTCCCATCGAACGGGGCGATGACCGCGAACGTTGCGATATTTGCTTTCGCCGCGTCCAGGCGCGCTTCCAGCAGGGTTAATTGGTCTACGTCGGGGCCGTCCTTCACGCGGTCATAGGCGCGCTGGGCGTCATCGTAAACAGCCTTTTTGAGTTCCATATCGGCCTTGGTATCTGCCAGCGTTTCATCATCAACCTGTCCGACCGTCACCGTCTCCATCGTTGGGACGCGCATGCCTCGCATGGTGGTGTAGACGATCCTGTCATATTGATAATCCCCGGAGAGCATGGCGTCATACAGGTCCTGGGCGTCTTCATACGCCACCTTGGTGTCTCGCAGGGCGATCCACGCTTTTGCCCGCACCGTGTCCGCCGACTCGCGCAGTGTGTCCAGCGACTGCTGCGCGCCGACCAGTTCGAGTTGCGCGGCCCCGAACGCCGCGTCCGATTGACCGCCCAGCCGCGCCAACGCGTCCCCCTCCTTGACCGCGTCGCCAATCTTGACGCTGACTTCCTTTACCGTGCCGCGCGCCTGGAACGCGAGAGTCGCGTCCTGCGCGGGGACGAGGTGTCCCTCCGCGATGACCGCATTCGCGGGCGCAGACGCGGAAGTCGCGGCGGGTTTGGGCGTCGCGGTCGCGGGCGTCCCGCAGGCCGCAAGCAGGGCAACCAACACCAGGCCGCCCACGATCCACAACATACGATGATTTTTTAACATGGTATTCTCCTTGAACGAATGAAATGAAACAGGATTTACTCGTACGCCAGCGCTTCGCGCACGCTGACCTTGGTCGCCTGACGCGCCGGCCACAGGCTCGACAAGGCCGAAAGCGCCAGGACAATCGCCAGCCAGCCCGCCACCCCCCCGAAGGAATAGCGGTAACTGCCCATGGGTAGTTGGAGGGCGCTTCCAAGCGCATTGACGAAGGCTTTCCCGACAGGGTAACTGAGCAGCGCGGCGAACAGCCAGGAGAGCGCTCCTGTCATCATCCCCTCGACGACGAATATCCCGATGACAGCGCGGCCTTGCGCGCCGGTGGCGCGCATCACGCCGATCTCACGCCTCCGCTCCGCCACGTTGATGGACAGGCTCCCCATCAGCCCAAAACTGCCCACCGCCGCCGCCAGAAGCGCCATGGATAGCAACAGGTAGATGAGAATATTGAACATCGAGCTGTTTTCCTCTCGCATTTGGGCAACGCTTTTAAGGGTAAGATCGGTAAAGTGGCGCGCGCTGTAGGCCTCGCGCAAATCACGGGCTAACTGGTTTTGCGATTCGGCATCGTGCTTTTCGGAGGCCACAAAGACTGCACTGCCCTGGTTGATAGCGCCGGTCTTCCGCTGCAGAACGTCAAGCGGTACGAAAGAAACCATTTGGCCATTCCAGAGGTTAATCGCGGCGCCTGCCACCGTCCAGTCCGATTCTTTCCCTTGAATCTTCAGCGTAATCACGTCACCGGGCCGGATGCCCTCGTCGGTGGCAAGTTTGTTGTTGAGCAGGATAACTTGCCCATCCCCCGGCTGCAAGGCGCGCCCGCCGGTAAGGTTGGGATGAAGTATCGTGGAATGATCCGGCACTCCCCAGAGTTGTATCTCGATTTCCTCCCCGCCCAGCAGCACGGCTGCGCTTCCGAAGCCCCAGACCTCAGCGGCAGTCACCCCCGGCACGCCCAGGGCGGGTTCGCTCAGACTACCCACACGATATGGACGGCTGGTCCACAAATCAACATCGAAGTTTATATCGCTGAGGGCTTCATCCATAAAGTTATCCAGCGTTGTGCTCACGCTCATGACCGCCATGAACATCAGGCCGCCCATGGCGAGGGTGACCAGCGTGGGCGCCAGGCGCGCCTTGCGGCGGAAAGTGTTGCGCAGGCTGAGCGCCAGCGGTCGTGGCAGGAAGCGGATGCGCCCGATCAGGCGATCCAGCCAACTGCGGCCAAACATGCCGCCTACCCCATGGGCGCTGATCGCCTGGTGCGCGCTGATGCGCGCCCCGCCGACGACCGGTATCAGCGCCCCCAGGAGCGGCGTGAGCAACCCCACCGTCAACTGCACGATGAATGCCAGCGGCGCCTGGTGAAGCTCCCCGGCAGGAACATCCATCATACCCAACATCCACGCCGAGAGAAAACGGGCGCCGATGGCGCCGGCCGGAATGGCGATGAGCAGGGCCAGCAGGCCGTAAATGAGCGCCGCCATCAGGTAGAGGCGGATGATGCGCCCAAACGTCGCGCCGACGGTTTTCATCACGCCGATCTGCCACACCTGCTGCCCTATGATCGCGCTCATCGTGTTGAAGATCAGGAACGCGCTCAATCCCAACGACAGCCCTCCCATCGCCCCCAGGACGAGAAACACGCCGTCCAATTGTTGTTGCCAGTTATCAACATTGGGATCGTTCACATCAACCCCCTCTACCGCCAGGCCCATCAATTCCAGCCGATGCTGGATCTGGCGCGCTACCTCTTTTGCATGTTCTTCGCTCTCGAAGGAACGCAGGCGAATATAGAGTCTTGTGAAAGCGCCCTTTTCCATGCCGCTCAGCCGGGCAACGGTCCGCGGTGTGGCGTAGAAATAGGCGGGGCCGCCAAACAGCGGAGCCCAAATGTTATAGTCGTGCGCAAGTCCGGTGATGAGGAAACGCTTCTCCCTTTCCCCTGCTTTAATCAGGATGGCCGCGCCGACCGGAACATTGAACTTTTCCGACGCCTGGCGCTCCATAACCAGCGTGTCTTTGCCCGGCCATTCGCCGCTCAACAATTGAACCGGGAACATCTGCTGTTCCTGGTAATCGCGTGTGTTGATTCTCCCGTTGCGCCACTCCGTCTCGCCCTCCAACTTCCATTGGAAGGAAGTTTGGGTTATGCCTTCCGCCGCAGCGACCTCGCCCTGCCGCGAAATCGCGTTCACAACCCCCCGGTCAAACGGTGTGCCGATGTAGAATGCGATATGCGCCGGGTTGTTGGCGCGCAGGTTCTCCGCCACGCGAGCGCGCATCGCCCCGGACGCGCCAAAAAGCATCCCCAGCGCGAACACGCCCACGGCAATCGAAAGCGCCGCCAGGATTGCGCGTAATTTGTTGTCCCATAGATCGCGCCAGACTTTATGCCATATTGCGCTCATGGCTGCGCCTCCTGGCCGGCCGAACCGTTGCTCACATCCCGCTGAATCTGTCCGTCCAGCAGATGGATCACCCGCCCGGCCTGCTTGCCCAACGACAGATCGTGGGTGACGATCAGCAGGGTCTTGCCCTGTTCGACCAGTTCCCGAAACAGAGCCATGACCTCCCTGGCATTGGCCGTATCCAGGTTGCCCGTCGGCTCATCGGCGACAATCAGCGACGGGTCGTTCGCCAGGGCGCGGGCAATGGCCGCCCGCTGTTGCTGACCGCCGCTGAGTTCGCTTGGAAATTTGTGCGCCTGGTCGGCAATCCCCATCTGTTCCAACAGGCTCATTGCCCGCTTCCCTCGCTCTCGCCGGGAGTAAACGTTGCAAAAATCCATCGGCAGCATCACGTTCTCCAGGATGTTCAGGGTGGGCAGCAATTGGAGGAACTGGAAGACAACGCCGACGTTCCGTCCCCGCCAGAGCGCCAGTTGGTTCTCGCCGAGTTTGTGGACGGCCGTTCCGCCGAGGTACACCTCTCCGCTGGTGGGGTGGTCAATGCCGGTGATCATGTTCATGAGGGTGGACTTGCCGGAGCCGGAAGGACCCATCACGGCGATGAATTCATTGGCTTGCGCCTGAAGTGTGATGTCTTTGAGGGCGGTTGTGTTCACGGCGCCGGTCTTGTAGGTCTTGACCACGCCGCGCAAATCTATCATCGAGCCATTGACTTTGTTTTCCATGTCAGTTCCTTCACTTTATTTCTTTGGCGTTCCGTTGCCTGGCGCTTGCTCCCTTTTCGGGATCAAGCGCCAGGCAACTTACCTCTCAAGTTTACAATACGCACCAGGGATGTTTTGGGTTGCAGCGGATTTGCCCCTTCGGGGACCAGGTGTCCCTCCACAATGACCGCATTCGCGGGCGCAGACGCGGGCGTCGCCGCGACGGATATCGCCGTCGCGGGCGTCCCACAAGCCGCGAGGGCGAATGCAAAAACAAAAAACAAGAGAGAGAGTTTCTTCATAGTTTCACCTTTCCTCTGCCCTCACCCCTGCCCTCACCCCTGCCCCTCTCCCGTAATCGGGAGAGGGGAAAGGCAAGGCGTTCTTCATCAAACAACAAATCGGTTGGCAGTACCGCAAGATTCATCTTGCGAGTTGTAGTGTCTGCCAACTTGGAGGGCAACATGAATGTTGCAGTACTGAAATCACCATTTACCAATTACCACTTACTCATACGCCAACACCTCCCGTATCGTCATCGTCGCCGCGTTGCGCGCGGGGAGGATGGACGCGACCGCCGAAAGCGCCAGCGCCAGTCCAAGCCAGATGGCGTAGCCCGACCACGTGAAGACCGTGTCAATCGGCGTCTCGAACACCGCGAGACTCACAATGGTCGAAAGCAAATACGTGAACGGGATGGACAGCAAAATCGCGAACGCGAACGAGATCATCCCGATCACCACGCCCTCCGCGATCACCGTCCGCATCACGGCGCGGTCATCCGCGCCGATGGCTCTTGTGATCCCAATCTCGCGCGTGCGCTCCAGCACGTTCATGCTCATCGTGCCAGTGAGTCCCATCGAGCCGACGACCGCCGTCAGCACGGCCATGATGAGCAAGAAGACCACCAGCGTGTCGAGGCTCTCCACCGCGATGTCGAGCGAGGCGCTTCCCGCTTCGGCGCTGTGCAGTTTGTAGCCGCGCTCGCGCAGGAACACATCCAGTTCCTCGGCCTTCGCGTCCTGGTAGGCGCGGTCGTGGCGCGTCGTCACGAGTCGGAACATGTAGGCGCGGTTCGCCAGGTTCGTTGTTTGCGAAATATATTCATACGGCGCGTAGGCCAACATGCCCTCGCGATCCACAAATTTGAAAATGCCCACGACTTCCCAGGTCTCTTTTTTGCCAAGCACGCTCACCGGCAACAGATCGCCAGGCTCCAGGTCGGGATAATATTTATAGGCGGCCTCACTGACCGCGAACTTTCGCACATCGTCCGGTTCGATCCAGCGTCCCTTTACCAAAATCGGTTTGACCAACTCGCTGTGCGCGGGCGGCGCGAAAATATTCAGGTTCTCGAACACGTTGCCGTTCTCGTCCAGCAACTCGCCGCTCACAAACTGCCAGCCCTCCATCCGCTCCACGCCGTCCACCTGCATCACCATCTGCTCCATCTCGCGCAGGCGATACGGCGCGTCGAAATCGAGCGACACGTCCGCGACGAAATAACGGCTGATCGCGCC
>Ga0210030_1002075_pt1 | contig 14057 bp, 14 predicted proteins | sample CryGeymeta201523_FD_183986 | JGI IMG/M metagenome (GOLD analysis project Ga0210030, IMG submission 183986) | Groundwater microbial communities from Crystal Geyser aquifers in Utah, USA - Crystal Geyser metaG 2015-23 (SPAdes) (version 2) | ecosystem: Environmental > Aquatic > Deep subsurface >...
AACGGTGGTTTCACCGTCCAGTTTCACCAAATCAGCAATAAACGGAACCACAAATTTTTGTGTAGTCAGCGCCTGTTCTTCGAAATACTGGGGTTTGTTTTTGTGCCGTTTCTGCATCAGTGTTAAATGTTGGCAACCCGCCGTAAACTGGCAATATCAAGGAATTTTATTTTACGGCCCTGCAACTCAATCAGTTTGTCCTGTTTAAATTCCGAAAGCAGGCGAATAACCGATTCTGTTGCAGTCCCTACCATATTTGCCAGTTCTTCGCGGGTAAGCGAAATCTGAAGTGTATTCTGGTTGTCCAGTTCAAAGTTTTCCTTGAGTAACAGAAGAACTTCAGCCAGTCGCTCCCTAACGGTTTTTTGGGCGATATCGGTAATATAATCGTTGGCTTCGCGCAATTCGCGGCAAACAATCTGTAGCATGTGGTGCGAAAACTGCCAGTTGTTCTGAATGAGAAAAAGTAAAGTCTGATAAGGTACATGGCACAAAATGGCTTCTTCGATTACTTTGGCGGTGGTGCAGGCCAATTCCTGGCTCAATAATGAGCGGTAAGCAATAATTTCGCCCCGCTTGGCAAAACGAATGATTTGTTCCTTTCCGTCGATCCCGGTTTTAAAAATCTTTACGATTCCGCGGGTAACACAATAAAAGCCAGTTAAACGGCTTCCTTCCCGGTAAATAATAGTCGATTTTTTATACAGCGAGCAGGTTTTATCAAAATTCAACCGGCTGAATTCTTCTTCAGTCAGTTTATTAAACAATTGAAATCCACTTAAATTGGTTTCCTGATCAGTTGGTCTTTTTATTATGCTTCTCATCATTGGGTTTAAAATATTTATGATAAACAAATCACCTTTTACTTGCGTTTAAATATACGAATTCGTGTATAATTTGTAAAATAATCATATACATATTTAGATATACTGAAATTGAGGTGCAAAATAAAGGAAAACTATTTAAAAACAACAAAATATGAAGCATATTGTAGATATGGCCTGGACGGATAAAGTCGCTTTCGAAGGAGATATGGACGGGCACAAAGTGATTGTTGATGCAACGGAAGAATCGGGTGGGAGCAACCTGGGACCCCGGCCCAAAAAGCTGATGCTGACTGCACTGGCAGGTTGCACGGGTGTTGATGTAATTATGATACTGAAAAAAATGAAGGTGGTACCTGAAGCGTTTAATGTAATTGTTGAAGCCGATGTTACCGAAGAACATCCCAAACATTACTCAAAAATGAAAGTGATTTACCAGTTTAAAGGGAAGGATTTGCCCATGGATAAACTGGAAAAAGCTGTTAAACTATCGGAAACCACCTACTGCGGTGTAACTGCTGCCTACAAAAAGGCGATGGAAATGGAAACTGAAATCAGGATAGTGGATTAGTCTTCGTTTAAAGGCAGCCCATTCATTTAGTTTTGCCAACCGGTACAATCCCGAAAAAGTTCATTTCGGATTGCTGAGAGTTTTAAACGACGATATTGTTGCACCTGCACGAGGTTTCGACCTTCACCCGCACAAAGACATGGAAATTATTACCATTCCGCTGTCGGGGGCGCTGCGGCACTCCGACAATATGGAGAATGAAGGTGTAATAACAGCCGGAGAAGTGCAGGTAATGTCAGCCGGTAGCGGAGTGATGCACTCGGAATACAATGCATCTCAAGCCGAAGATTTCAACCTTTTTCAAATCTGGATTTTTACCGACAGGAAAGGACATCAACCCCGATAAGACCAGAAAAGATTCGATGATAACGAACGGAAAGACAAGTGGCAATTACTTGTTTCAACCGATAGCAACGACTTTTCGTTGTGGAGATATCAGAATGCGTTTATTTCAATAATTAAATTTACGAAAAGTTCAAAATTGCTGGCCATCGAAGTTCCCATGAATTAAAGGATGCTCTGCGGACATAAATAAAAATTTTTTTTCCTTTATCCTGCTTCAAAACCATAGGCTCCTTTTTATCGTAATAGATTTTGTTAATTTTAATTTTCAAAATCAATCGATACAATTATGTTGAAATCTGTAAATCCGGCAACCGGAAGAATTGTGGAAACGTTTGAAACACACTCAGATAAAGGAGTAGAAAAAATAGTCAATGCAACCGACAAATCCTGGCAACAGTGGCGAACAACTTCATTTACACAGAGGAGTACGTTGATGCATCATATTTCGACCCTTTTAAGGAGCAGAAAAGAGGAACTTGCCCGGTTAATGGCGCTCGAGATGGGAAAAGTACTGAAAGAAGGAGTTTCTGAAATTGAGAAATGTGCATGGGTTTGCGAATATTATGCACAATATGCTGAAAGTTTTTTGGAGAATGAATTCATTGAAACAGAGGCGCGCCGCTCGTTTGTTTCGTATCAGCCGCTTGGTACCATTCTGGCAGTGATGCCCTGGAATTTTCCTTTCTGGCAGGTTTTCAGGTTTTTAGCGCCAACTTTAATGGCCGGGAATACAGCGGTTTTGAAACATGCCAGCAATGTTCCCGGTTGTGCAATGGCCATCGAAGAACTTTTTCGCGAAGCCGGATTCCCCGAAAATGTATTTCGAACATTATTGATAGGAAGTAAACAGGTGGAAAATGTGCTTCGTCACACAGCCATAAAAGGGGTGAGTTTAACCGGAAGTACTCCTGCCGGCAGAAGTGTGGCCGCCATTGCCGGCAGCGAACTTAAAAAATGTGTTTTGGAACTGGGAGGTAGCGATCCATACCTGATTTTGAAAGATGCCGATTTGGGTAAAGCAGCTAAAATATGTGCTTCAGGCAGGTTATTGAATGCCGGGCAAAGTTGTATTGGCGCAAAACGGTTCATTGTTGTAAAAGAAGTTTACACTGAATTTTTGGAATATTTTGCACAGGAAATGAACCAGGCGGTTTTTGGCGATCCGTGTGATTCGGAAACAACAATGGGGCCGCTGGCCAGAAAAGATTTACGCAAAGAACTGCATCAACAAGTTGTAAATTCGGTGAAAATGGGTGCTGGAATTGTTTTGGGAGGCGAAATTCCCAACCGAAAGGGCGCTTTTTATCCGCCAACCATTCTCGAAAATGTAAAACCCGGAATGCCAGCCTGCGATGAAGAATTGTTTGGACCGGTGGCATCGGTTATCAGGGTAAAAGATGAAGCAGAGGCTATAAAAGTTGCTAACGACACCGAATTTGGCTTAGGAGCGGCGATTTTTACGCGCGACTTGAAAAAAGGCGAGCATATTGCTGAAATACAACTGGATGCAGGCTGCTGCTTTGTGAACGATTTTGTAAAATCGGATCCCCGTCTGCCTTTTGGCGGAATCAAAACCAGCGGTTTTGGACGCGAGCTTTCGACCCACGGAATCAAGGAATTTATGAACGTGAAAACGGTGGTTGTGAAATGAATTATTAAATTTGAGGAAAATGCGGAAAATGAATATTTTAGAAAAGAGAGATTTTATACACAGTCATTTACACATTGCAGATGATGGACTGATTGATGAATTGTATCTAAAAATTCAATCCTCAATTAAAAGAAAGAAAATGATTGTAGGATTTGATGCAAAAGGAGGAGAGATTTCAGCAAACCAGTTTTTAAAAGATTTGAAAGAAGCGGAATTTCAAATTGAAAAGGGTAATTTTTTAACAATTTATATACACACTTTGTATTCACTGTTTTTGAAAGACAACGGAATATTCCCGAAAAGAACCGTGTTAGAATTGAAAAATACATAACCGGAATTGTCTCCCGAAATAATTCAAAACTCTATGCCATTTTTGCGAACCCCGAACATGTTCATTTGCTGATTTCACGGTCTCCAGAAATCTCAGAAGAAGAGTTAGCTACAATAATCGCCGATAATTCAGAAAGATTTATCAATGAAAACCGGTTACCACAGTTCATTTTCATTGGCAACAATCCGCATCGGCATTTTCTGTTTCCAAATCGCATGTTGATAAGGTTTGTAAATACATATTGAACCAACCAGAACATCACAAGAAAGTTAGTTTTGCAGAGGAATATGAGAGATTTTTAAAATTTTACGAGAAATCTATTCAGGATAAGGTAAATAAGGTTGATGATGTCCTTTGATTCTCGTGCTACTAAGGTGGAAAACGAAATAAGGTTATTTAAAAATTTCTTAAAAAACCTTATTTTTACAAAAAACCTTAGTAGCCAAAAAATTGACAAATAAAAACAAACCTTATTTACCTTATTTTAATAAAAAATATACAACAACAATTTAAACCATAAACCAATGAAAATCAAATTTTTAATATTTCTTGTTGCCGGAATTACGGTACTTTTTTCGTGTACCCAACAAAAAACCAAACGCGAAACCAACTTCAATGCCAACTGGAAATTTATCCGTGCCGACATTGAAAATGCCGAACAACCCTATTTCGATGATGCCGCCTGGCGAACGCTCGATTTACCTCACGATTACAGCATCGAAGACCTTCCCGAAAAAGCAGGTGTAAAACAAATCGGTCCGTTTTCAGAAGAAAGCGAAGGTGGAATTTCCACCGGTCACGTGGTTGGGGGAACAGCGTGGTACCGCAAACATTTTACTTTGGAGAAAGTAGATAAAGGCAAAATCGTAAAAATACTTTTCGATGGAATTTACATGAACGCCGATGTGTGGATTAACGGAAATCACCTTGGAAACCATCCTTATGGTTACACTGCTTTTACGTACGATTTAACGCAATATCTCAATCATGCCGGACAAGATAATCTATTGGCTGTTCAGGTAAAAAACGAGGGCAAAAATTCACGCTGGTACAGTGGTTCGGGAATTTACCGCGATGTAACGTTGATTAAAACTGATCCACTTTATATGGATTTGTGGGGTGTTTTTGTTTCAACACCATTGGTTACTGCTGAAAAGGCAACAGTTGCGGTCGATGTTACTTTGGTAAATACTACTGCTGAGCATAAAAAATTCACTTTTAAAATCGAATTTAAAGACCCTGACGGTAATCCTGTTCCCGGATTAACAGACGAAAAAGAACTGGAAGCAGGCAAGAAATTCACGTTTACACAAGAGTTTGCATTTCCTGAGTACAGGTTGTGGTCTGTTGAAAACCCTGAATTATATACGGTAACTGTTAAACTTCTCGATGGAAAAAAGATAATTGATGAAGTAACTGAATCCTTTGGAATTCGCACCATTGAATTTTCTGCTGAAAAAGGGTTTTTGCTGAATGGGGAAAGTTTATTGTTAAAAGGCGGTTGTTTACACCATGACAATGGCGCGCTGGGTTCGGCCACTTTTGCCACAGCCGAATACCGCCGCGTGAAAATTATGAAGCAAAATGGTTTCAATGCCATTCGAACTTCACACAACCCACCGTCGGAAACCTTTCTCGAGGCCTGCGACCAATTGGGAATGTTGGTAATGAATGAATCTTTCGACCAATGGCAAAAACCCAAAAATCCACAGGATTACAATTTATATTTTGATGAATGGTGGGAACGTGATATGGAATCGATGGTGTTCCGCGACCGCAATCACCCGTCGGTAATTATTTGGAGTGTTGGCAACGAAATTAAAGAACGTGCTGAATCATCGGGGTTGGAAATATTCAGAAAATTCAGGGAAAAGGTGCTGGAATTTGATAAAACCCGCCCGGTTACCCAGGCTGTTTGCAGTTTCTGGGATAACCCGGGAAAAACCTGGGAAGATACCAAACCTGTTTTTGCTCAAATGGATGTGCACAGTTACAACTACCAATGGAAACAGTACGAACCCGACCATGAAAAATTCCCTGAAAGGATTATGATTGGCACCGAATCGATTGCTAAAGAGGTTTTTGAAAACTGGCAACAGGTTGAAAAACATCCGTTTGTAATTGGCGATTTTGTATGGACAGGAATGGATCATCTCGGTGAATCCGGAATTGGAAGTTCAAAATTGGATAACGACACAACCCAATTTCTTCCACCCTGGCCGTGGTTTATTAATAATAGCGGCGATATCAGCATTTTGGGTTTTAAAAAGCCGCAAATGTATTTTCGCGATGTGGTTTGGCGTAACAGCGAATTGGAAATACTGGTTCATTTTCCAATTCCTGTAGGAAGAAAGGAAATTGTAAGTTTCTGGGGATGGCCCAACGAATGGAAATCGTGGAACCTGCCTGAAGGACAGGCAGGCTGGGAAGGAAACGAAGGAACACCGCTTCAGGTTTCGGTTTACACCCGTTGTGACGAAGTTAGGTTGGAACTGAATGGTGAAGTAATCGGCACAAAAAAAGTATCAGAAGAAACCAAATTAACAGCTCAATTTGAAGTTCTTTACCAGCCCGGCGAACTGGTTGCTATCGGTTACAAGGAAGGAAAAGAAGTTGTTCGCCAGACATTGAAAACCACCGGAAAACCTGCACAACTTAAAATATCTTCCGAGGAAAATACATATCCCGGGATTGAAGCCGACCTTGTTTATTTCAATATAGAAGTTTTGGATGAAAATGGTTTGCTGGTTCCTAATGCCGAAATACCTGTTAAATTTGAAATTTCGGGAGGTGGCAAACTGCAGGCAGTCGCCAGTGAAAACCCAAGGGAAATGCAGAGTTTCCAGCAGCCACAGGTGAGAACGTATCGAGGCAGGTGCCAATTGATTATTCGGTTGGATGGAACGGGTGAAGAAATAATGATTACTGCCAAATCTGTAGGGCTGCAACCCGGGACACGGAACCGATAGCTTCTATCGGGTTTCCAAAGTCCGTGATTTCAAAATATTCAAACCGTGAATGCCGAAGTCCCTTGTCATTCTGTAAATTCCAGGCAGTGTGGCAATTGAAATTTGCTTTTTAGCTTTGGAAATTATTTGTTTTTAGCTTTTTGTTATTTGCGGTCCGGTATGGTTTCCAGCCATAAATTTTACGACCTGCAAACTGTCCAAGAAAAAAACTGCCAAGCAGAAATGGCGCTAAAATCCAGGTCAGTTCCAAGTCATGAAATTTGCGGATGATGATAACCAGCGGAACGGGTGCATGTATGGCGACAAACCACCAAAACGACAGTTTGCGAAAACCGCCGCGGATATACCCAAATGGGAGATTGATGATAAAAGTGGCTACGCAGGTATAGAACAGGCGCCATTCAAAAGTGAGCATGTTATCAAAAATGTGCATTTCCTGTTTAACTTTTGTTGGTCACCAGTTCTGCAAGGGTTTCAATCCAATCAGGATTTGTATTTAAACTTTCCACCAACTGAATTTTTTCACCGCCATTTTCTTTAAACAATTCCTGGTATTCGACACCGATTTCCACAATGGTTTCCAGACAGTCGGCAATAAAAGCAGGCGCCGCAATCAAAACCCGTTTTTTACCTTCTTTGGCCAGTTTAATTACCTCTTTGTCGGAAAATGGTTTTAACCAGTTTTTCGTTAGCCGTGATTGAAAAGCCACTGAGTACGCCGATTTCGGCAATCCCAGTTCTTTGGCCAGCAAACGCGTGGTTTCGTAACAGGTGGCTTTGTAACAGAATCGGCCATGTTCGGGCATTTCAACCTCGCAAGTGCAGTTAATGGTTTTTATTGCCGGGTGCACGCGGTCGGTTTGACTAAAAGGCAGCCCGTGATAAGAAAAAATAATGTGGTCGAATTCTTCGGATTTGTATTTTTTGATTTGTGCTGCAAAAGCTTTTACAAATCCCGGATTGTCGTAAAACTGCGAAATGATGGTCAGTTCGGGAATTACATTCCATTTTGCAGTTTCGGTATTTACCAGTTGAGCGATGGTTCCGGCGGTTGATGAGGCATACTGAGGAAACACAGGCAGCACCACAATTTTATCGAAACGTTTATCTTTAATGGTTTGCAATGCCTTTTTCAGCGAAGGATTTTGGTAACGCATCCCCACAAAAACCTCGTAATTTTCGCCAAGCCGTTCCTGTAATTTGTCGCGGCTTTCATTCGAAATAGCCAGCAATGGCGAGCCTTTTTCAGTCCAGAGCATTTGGTACAGTTTGGTCGATTTTGGCGCCCTGAAAGGAACGATTATTACATTCACCAAAAACTTTTGGAGCAGCCACGGTAAATCAATCACCCGTCGGTCGTTCAGAAACTGGAAAAGGTATCTGCGCACCGCCGGAACGGTTGGTTCGTCGGGCGTTCCTACATTGGCTAATATTACTGCTGTTTTTTGTGTCATTTTTTGCTGTTCAACTCTTTAACTCATTTATCCAATCTATCTCTTTTTTTAACATTTGCAGGGTTTTTTCCTCAAATCCGCCGGGGGGTGGCGTGTAATCAAATTCCCAATTCGCTTCCGGCGGAAGGCTTACCAAAATCGATTCGGTATTTCCTCCCGATTCAAGCCCGAATTTTGTGCCGCGGTCGTAAATCAAATTAAATTCAACATATCTTCCACGCCGAAATTGCTGCCATTTTTTTCCCCGTTCAGAAAAAGGCTTGAAACCATTTTTTTTCATCAACACTGAATATATTTCGGGATATGCAGTGGCCAGTGAAACAGTGAAATTAAAAAGTTCCTGAAAGTTGTTTTCTGCCCCTGGTTTTAGCCAGTCGAAGAAAATACCGCCAACTCCGCGGGTTTCGTTGCGATGGGGCAGAAAATAGTAGTCGTCGGCCCATTTTTTAAATTCAGGATAGAAACGGGCATTGAAACTGTCGCAAATTTCTTTCAAGGTCCGGTGAAAATCAGCAGCATCTTTAAAATCGATGATGTGGGGAGTGAGGTCAATTCCGCCGCCAAACCAGCAAATGCCATTATCGAGTTCGAAAAAACGTACATTGATATGAATAATTGGAACCCACGGATTTTGAGGATGTAGGATTGATGAAATCCCGGCGGCGGCATATTTACCGGCTTTTTCCCCTAAAAACTGTTCCATTCGGGGAGTGACATTTCCTTTTACAAACGAAAAGTTAACTGCGCCCTTTTCAATAATGGACCCGTTGCTGAGTACCCGGGTTATCCCATTCCCAATTTCTTTCGACCAGTGTTTCTCTCCGAACTTTCCTTTTTCATCTGCCATTTCAAGAACAGCGCAAATTTCCCGCTGAATTTCGGCAAAACGTTTTGCAACGGTTTCAATTGTTGTCATTTTTTTTATTTCTGAATTTTAAAAACGACAACGATTTTTTTTGAAAGGCATAAAAAAACCGGAACTGGCCAAGTAAACCGCCAATTAACAGTAACAAAATCTGATAGCTGGGCACGAGAATTAAAATGTACAATGGAATTTTAATCAGCAACGTTGTCTCAGGTTCGATACCCAACAGGTGAAACGCGAATTTACGTACCACCAGCGCCGCGCTTCCGGTTACGGAAAACACGATGAAAATGATAATTAGTTGTAGGTTGGTTTGAATGTTCCACTTTTTCTTAAATCGCTGAATCATAATTTGTTTTTAGCCTTTTTCAATGGGTCAGGTCAACAAGCCTGCAATGGTTTTTCCCTGTTTGATGCGGTCGGCCATGCCAATTCCGTCGCGAATATTTCCGGCTAAAATCAATCCCGGATTTTCGTTTTCAAGTTCCGAAATGGCCGCCATTTTCTGTTCCGATTCGATTCCATATTGCGGAATGGCGTGCTTATATCGCCAGATTTTTAACAATTCGGGATTGAATTCCGAAAGCCCCATCATTTGTTTTATCTCTTTTTCGACGATTGAAACAATTTGCTCATCAGAAAGTTCCACTATTTCGGGTTTTCTGACGCCGCCCAAAAATACCGAAAGCAGCGCGCCTTTTTCGGGAGCCCGGTTTTTCAGGAACGACGATAAAAACAAAACACCCAGCACCCCGCGGTTTTCCTTAAAAGGCACAAGACCGCCAAAGGCTTTTAACGGAATCCCTTTCCAATCCTTAAAACCCAGCGAAACCTGAATCACTTTGGCATATTCAAGTTGATTTATCTTTTTCAGTTTTTTAGCATCGGCAAACGGAAAAAGGGTTTTTAGTTCGTAAGCGCCAACCGTTGAAATGACGTGAGTGAAAATGGTAACCTGATTTTTAGTTTTAAACTGATTTTCACCGATTTTTTCGAACGACAGTGAATCGCAGTTCAAACTGATGTTTTCATTTCCAATATTTTTTTCGAGCGCATCAATCAGGTTGCTCAGTCCGCCTTTTACAGAAAAAATTTCGCGGGTGGCTTTTTTCTCCCAATCGGTTTTTGGCTGCCGGGCTTTTTTAATGGAACCGCCAATAAAACTGCCGTAATCCTGCTCCAACCGGTACAATTTGGGCAAAGCATATTTTGGCAACAATTTGGCCGGGTCGCCGGAGTAAATACCCAGAATAAATGGGTCAACCGCATAATCGAGAAAACTTTTCCCCATTCGGCGCAACACCAGTTCTTTTAAGGTTTCGTTTGGATTATCGCCTTTTTTTCGGAAAGGTTCGCCCAGCAGCCGCAATTTGTCGGAAAAAGTAAACAGCGGAGTGGTAATTCCTTTTATCAATCCTGAAGGAAGTGTCTCCCATTTTCCGGCTTTCCAAACCCAGCGGGCTTTGGCGGCTTCGTCGGCAATTTCCAATTTGCAGTCGCCAGACAGATTTTCAATCAATTCAGCCGCTTCAGGATGCGAAAGTACCCCGGTATTTGGTCCCGATTCGAGTGTAAAACCATTTTCGTGACTTGTTTTTATCACCCCGCCAACACGGTCGGTTTTCTCGAAAATATGCACATCAATGCCGGCCTTTTTCAGGTAAAATGCAGTAGTTAAACCGGTTAATCCAGCTCCCACAACAGCAACTTTTATATTTTTGATTTCACTCATTTATAATGCTTTTGAGAATTTCTGCATGGCATTTTTTAGGTTGGGATCGAAACTGGCAGCGATGTTGCGTACAAAGAATTTCCCTAAATCGGTAACTTCAATTTCTCCCGGCTCAAAGTTAATCAAACCATCAGCAACAAAACCAGCCAGCAAATTTTCATCGAAGGCAACGGTATTTTTTACATCCGATTCTGAAACACCAAATTTTCCGGCAGCCTCGTTCCACGAAATAAAGTGGTTACACATGATTTCGTTGATTACATGTTTAATTATTTTTTCGGTTTTGTTCAGTGAATATCCTTTTTCGATGGAGAAATTGCCTTTTTCAATTGCCGCCACATATTGCATGGTGTCTTTCACATTTTGCGAGTATGCGCTTTCCATCTGACTGATGCCGGTAGCGCCAAAAGCATACACCTGGCCGGTGGTTTCGCGGGTGCAGTAACCCTGAAAATTACGGTGTAACATCCGGTTTTTTACAGCAATACTCAACTCGTCGTTGGATTTTGCATAGTGGTCGAGACCAATTGCCGTGTACCCGTTTTGGGTCAGTATGTTGAAAGCAGCCTCAAATATGGCTAGTTTTTCGGTAGCTTCGGGCAATCCACGTTTTTCAAGAATTTTCTGTGCCTTTTTTATCCACGGAATGTGCGCATAAGAAAAAGTCACCAGTCGGTCGGGTGAAATTTTTGCCGCCCGTTCGATGGTTTCTGAAAAAGATTTGACATCCTGAAAAGGTAGTCCGTAAATAAAATCGAGGTTGACGCCCATGTTTTTGTGGCTGCGGAGCATCTCCACCAATTCTTCTACCGGAATTTCCGGCGCATCGCGGTTTACATTTTTCAAAACCACGGGATTGAAATCCTGAATTCCAAGACTGATGCGGTTAAACCCGGTTTTCACCAGCGCATTGATGTAGTTTGCATCGAGCATTGCAGGATGACATTCCATGGCAATTTCGGGGTTCGGGATGAAAGAAAAACTGAGATGGATTAGCGCCATAATTTCCTCTACCATTTCAATGGGCAACGAATTGGGCGTGCCCCCTCCCCAGTGGACCTGCGAAACTTTTCGCTGTGGGTTGAGGTGTTTTTTTACCATCAAAATCTCCTTTTTTACCGCATCAACGTATATGCGCATTTTATTTGTATCGCGCGTTAAATGGGTGTTGCAACCGCAGTAATGACAAATTTTTGGGCAAAACGGAATGTGGATGTAAATCGATATATTGTCGGGCCATTCATGGTTCGACGTTTCTATGGCCCGGATATAATCTTCATTATTAAACTCGTTGACAAAAAAGTTGGCCGGCGGATAGCTCGTATAGCGGGGCACCGGCACGTTGTATTTTTCTGTTAAATGATTTTCTGGTTTCATTATTGCATTGTTTTATCAGGTAATTCAGCGCCGGCCTCAATAATCGGGCATCGTTTTTCGGTACTGTAAAAATCTTTTTTAAAAAGGAACGGGATTAAAATGAGTAATAAAATGGCCAATCCAATTTCGATGGCAAACAACCCGCGGTACTGAATGGCATCGGCAATTTTTCCGCTCATCACCGCAATAATCAGGCTGCTTAAATGGGTAATTACAATTTGAATGGTAAAATCGGTTCCCTCTTTTCCCTGGCGCACCACTTTCATTCCCAAAGTGTAAATAAAAACCGTTGACATGGCGTAAGCGCTCCACAAAAGGCCAACGCCAATGTAAATGAGATACAATTGATGGCTGGAGTAGGTGAGTGCGAAGAAATAGATGGCAACCAATAAATTAATAACCGGGAAAACCCAGACAGAATTTTCCACTCCTTTTTTGCGGATAAAAAATCCGGCAGGCAGTGTCATCAAAACCCCGCAGGCTGTACCAAAAATTCCTGAAATAATGCCGATTTCCTTGATGTTGTAACCCAAATCGACAAAGTAGGGTTTTATCATGGTTAAAATTCCAATCAGGCCGGCGTAAAAAAGAAAGAGTAAAACCAGGTGGCCCCTGATTCCTTTTTGTCTGAAAAAATATACAAACTCAATCGGTGAGATGTTTTTGCGCGATTTTTCGAGCTCGCGGTTGCTGTGGTTTTTAAACAGCGTAACCGGAATCATGGCAAGCAACACAAATATTCCGAGGCAGAAAAGCAACAACTTCCAGCCCCAGTAATGATAAACAATTAGCAAAACACCGGTTCCCATCATGGTGCCAATAAAACTGCCAGCCGACTGCATACTGTTGCCAATGCTTCTTTCTTTTTCTTTCAGGATTAAAATGGCAAAAGCATCGGTGGCAATGTCCTGCGTTGCCGATGCCGTAAACGCAATTACCATTAACACAATGATGGTGAGGAAATCGGTTTGCAGGTTAAAAAAGCCAATTGCAATGATAATGATGGCGTAAAAAACTTCGGAAGAAAGAATCCATTTCCGGTACTGGTGCGATGAATGACAGGTTTTATCGACCAGCGGTGCCCACAGAAATTTAAAAATCCATGGTAATTTTATCAGTTGAAGATATCCGATAGATTCAAGCGAATACTGCTCCTGACGCATAATTACCGGAATTACTGTGGAGAAAAAACTCATCGGAATCGACTGTGCCAGGTACAGGCTCAGCAGCGTGTAATATTTGTTGATTTCCTCTTTCTTCATTTCCAGCTTTTAAAAATATATTTTGAGGTTAACACCCAGGGTAGCCGGTTTTCCGATTTGTGCGTAAGAATTTCCGAGCGCCTTAAAATAGAACGAGTTGTAATCGGTATTTAAAATATTTTTACCCCACAAAGATAAAGTAATGTTGTTCTTTTCAAATCCGATACGACCATTTAACAATCCATAAAAATCCTGGTAAGCAACATTGTCCTCGTTCCAGTAATGTTTTCCAAATCCGTTGTAAGTGAGGTTAAACCTGATTACGTCGAGCCAGTTTTTATCGATTTCCAACTGGTAGTTAGCGCCAACGTTGAATGTAACTTTCGGAACATATGGAAGATAATTTCCGCTGTAATCGGTTTTGTTGTCTTTTACATAGTCAATAAAACGGGCTTCGTTGTAACCAAATACTACCCAGGTTTCCAGGTTTTTGGCCGGCAACGCTTTCAATTCCATTTCCACACCTTTGCTTTCCGATTTTCCTGCGTTGGTCAGCATCGAGCCGGTTCCACTGGGAACGGTTTGATAAATCTGTTGGTTGGTCCAGTCAATGTAAAACAAAGCCAGATTGGCATAAATCCGCTGTTCAAGCCATTTTGCTTTTATCCCGGCTTCATAATTCCACGAATGTTCAGGTTTGAACGAGCGGTCTTCATCACGTTCGAAAGTAGCATTA
>Ga0210030_1002085_pt1 | contig 14024 bp, 13 predicted proteins | sample CryGeymeta201523_FD_183986 | JGI IMG/M metagenome (GOLD analysis project Ga0210030, IMG submission 183986) | Groundwater microbial communities from Crystal Geyser aquifers in Utah, USA - Crystal Geyser metaG 2015-23 (SPAdes) (version 2) | ecosystem: Environmental > Aquatic > Deep subsurface >...
AAAAAATGGTTCACACTAAAATCTTCTCTATGTTCCTTACCTCCGGATGTTTTATATTACTCACCTTGTCTTGCACTGGTCAGGGTTCGGATAGTCCGCAATGGGGAGAAAAACATTCGCGAAACATGTTTTCCAGTGAAACAGGTTTGCCGGAAGCGTTTGATCCTGAAACGGGCAAAAACATAAAATGGTCGGTATCCATCGGAAGCGATGCTTATGCAACACCGGTTGTTGCCAACGGTAAAGTTTTAATTGGCGCCAATAATGCCGATGAGCGCGACCCCCGGCATGTAGGAGACCGCGGTATTTTGCTTTGTTTAAACGAATCGGATGGAAGTTTACTTTGGCAATTGGTTGTTCCTCGCCTCGAAGGAGACCGCCACAACGACTGGCCGATGGTTGGAATTTGCTCTCCGCCAACCGTGGATGGCAACCGGGTTTACATACTCACCAACCGCTCGGAAGTGCTATGCCTCGACCTCAACGGACAAGCTGACGGCAACGATGGTGATTTTCAGGGAGAAAGCTGGTACATGGCGCCTACAGGAGAATTTCCTTACGAAGTAACGCTTAAAGATGCTGATATTATTTGGATGTACGATCTGAAGCTGCAACTGGGTGTAAGTCCGCACGATTCGCCTCACGCATCAATTTTACTCGATGGCGATTTGCTTTATCTGAACACCTGCAGCGGAGTCGATTACCGCCACCTGGAAACCACCGGATTAAATGCTCCGGCCCTCATTGTGCTCAACAAAAAAACGGGCAGGCTGGTTGCCAAAGATGATGAGCATTTTGGCCCGCGAATTTTTCATTCCTCGTGGTCGTCGCCATCGATGGGCGAAGTAAACGGACAGAAACTGGTTTTTTTCGCCGGTGCCGATGGAATTTTATATGCTTTCGAAGCATTGGCCAAAGCAGATCCGTTTGCAGAAGTTCAGTCATTAAAAAAAGTATGGCAATTCGATTGCGATCCGTCAGCGCCCAAAGAAAATATTCATAGCTACCTGAGAAATCAAAAGGTAAGTCCGAGTAATTTTCTGGGAATGCCTGTTTTTTACCAAAACCGCATATATGTTACTGTTGGCGGCGATATCTGGTGGGGAAAAAGAGAGGCATGGTTGAAATGTGTTGACGCGACTAAAACCGGAGATATTACTGCATCCGGAGAAATATGGTCGTATCCGCTTGAAGAACATTCGGCGTCAACTCCCGCCATTTCGAACGGGCTGGTTTATGTGACCGATTGTGGTAAAAACCTGCATTGCAGCGATGCAGAAACCGGCAAACCGTTTTGGAAACATAAACTCAGACAGGATTCGTGGAGTTCGGCGATGGTTGCCGATGGAAAAATTTATGTGGGCTCGCGGGGCAGCGATTTTTGGATTTTGAAAGAAGGCCGTGAATTGATTGTTTTGGATTCGGTAGAACTTGATAGTCCGGTTCATTCTACACCCGTAGCTGCAAATGGCGTATTATATGTTGCAACAATGCAGCGGCTTTATGCCATAAAACAATAAACCGGGTACATTTCTTTCTTAAAAACACCGCTCTGTTTTGCTGAAATCCTGAAAAAAAGATACCTTTCACACTCTTTAAAAAATAAACATTAAAATTAATTTCATAATGACATATATTGCAAGCGAAAACCGCTACAACACCATGAAATACAACCGCTGCGGGAAGTGGGGGTTAAAACTTCCGGCCATTTCCCTGGGTTTGTGGCACAACTTCGGAGATATTGACAACATCGAAAACAGTCGCGACATGTTACGCCGGGCTTTTGATTTGGGCATCACCCATTTCGATTTGGCCAACAATTATGGACCGCCTCCCGGATCGGCAGAAGAAAACTTTGGAAAAATTCTGAAACAGGATTTCGCTGTGTACCGCGATGAACTGATTATTTCGACCAAAGCCGGCTACCTGATGTGGCCCGGACCTTACGGTGAATGGGGCAGCCGCAAATATGTGCTTTCCAGCCTTGACCAAAGTTTAAAGAGAATGGGATTGGAATATGTCGATATTTTCTACTCTCACCGACCCGACCCGGAAACACCCATTGAAGAAACCATGATGGCGCTCGATCAGGCTGTTCGTTCAGGAAAGGCGCTTTATGCAGCTATCTCTAACTACCCTGCTGACATGACCCTTGAAGCAGCCCGGATTTTGAAAGAACTAGGAACTCCTTGTTTGGTTCACCAGCCAAAATATTCGATGTTTGTGCGTTGGGTTGAAGACGAATTACTGGATGTGCTGGAAGAAGAAGGAATTGGTTGTATTCCGTTTTCGCCTTTGGCGCAAGGACTGCTAACCGACCGCTATCTGAATGGAATTCCCGATGGAAGCCGTGCCACCCACGAAGTTTTTCTGAAAAAGGAACATGTTGATTCGGCCCACGATAAAATTGTAAAACTGAATAATATCGCCCAAAAACGCGGTCAGTTGCTGGCACAAATGGCGCTGGCGTGGATACTGAAAGACAAGCGGATAACCTCAGTTTTAATTGGGGCCAGCTCTGTGAATCAGATAAATGATAACGTGGAAACTTTGAAAAACCCTGATTTTTCGGAAGAAGAATTAAATTTAATTGAGCAGGTTTTAAAATAATTTAAAAATAAAATGCACCCAAGGTTTTATTCTATAAATATTTTATTTATTTCGAAGCGGAATAGGTTTTGAAATTACACTCTCTGAAAATATAATTTAAGTCATTCGATTTCAGCAACTTCAAATTCCGAATATTAATTAAGTAATAATTTATTAAAATCAAAATGAATAGTAAGCGGCTTTTGTCAGTAACTAATCAAACATCACAAAACCCTGAGAATAAACAGCATTTAAAAATTGAGTTATTGGTTTGCCATGCTGGCGGGCACAATTGTAAGGAACACCTCTCTGCAATAAATGAGTGCTATATGGAAGCAAATAATTATCATTATGACAAGGACTACTTAAATTCTATTGAATCGTTAAAAAGCGCTTTTTGCAAAACAGCCGGTTTAAATCAGGACTCTTGTTTGAATTGCGCAAAACTATTTCGATCCACGATTACCCAATCTCTTGAAAATATTAATAACGAACTTCATACTCTGACAACTGGCTTATTTAGTAAAAAACGTTACCGGAAATGCTATGTCGTATCCCGTGAAGTTTTAAATGAAATAAAAAAAGGACAGTAAACCCGGTTCTTACATCGCCGATTCAAATTGTTTTAAAAACCGTACATCGTTTTCGAAGAAATGACGGATGTCTTTTATTCCGTACCGAAGCATCGTGATGCGTTCGATTCCCATTCCGAAAGCAAAACCTGTGTATTTTTTACTATCGATGTTACAGGCTTCCAAAACGTTGGGGTCAACCATTCCGCAACCCAGAATTTCGAGCCAGCCACTGTATTTACATACATTGCAACCCTTGCCGCCGCAAATCGAACAACTAACATCCATTTCGGCGCTGGGCTCCGTAAACGGAAAATAGGAAGGACGCAAACGAATTTGGGTTCCTTCGCCAAAAAGCTCTTTTGCAAACTGTAACAAGGTTTGTTTCAAATCGGCAAACGATACATTTTCATCTACATACAACCCTTCAATTTGATGAAAAATACAATGTGAGCGCGCAGAAATGGCTTCGTTCCGGAAAACACGCCCAGGGAAAATCATCCGGATTGGTGGCTGAGTGCGTTCCATTACCCTGATTTGTACACTCGAAGTGTGGGTGCGCAATAAAACATCGGGATTTTTTTCGATAAAAAAAGTATCCTGCATATCACGGGCAGGGTGCTCCGGCGGAAAATTCAAAGCCGAAAAAACGTGCCAGTCGTCCTCAATTTCTGGACCTTCGGCAACTGTAAAACCAAGGCGGCCAAAAATACCAATAATCTCATTTTTCACCAGCGACAGCGGATGGCGGGTTCCCAGTTTAACAGAATCGCCGGGCCGGGTCAGGTCTGATTCCGAATTGCCGCTAACTGTTGATTCAAAAGACTCCTTTAACGAGTTAATTTTTTCGAGGGTGAAATTTTTCAACGTATTCAGGGCTTGACCAACTTCCTTTTTCTGCTCGGGAGAAACAGTTTTAAAGTCATCAAACAATTGGCTGATTGTCCCTTTCTTACTAATATATTTTAGGCGAAGTTCCTCAACTTCTTCTTTTCCCGAAACAATAATTCTTTCAATTTCTTCCTGTAAAACCTTGATTCTTTCTAACATGTTACCCTTTGTTGAATTGAACAGCAAAGATAATTATTCTGTTGAAAAAGGGACATGAAGTTTTAATTTCCCTTGCCGGTGTCGTTCAGAAATGACATAAAAATTTGTCCATCATAATTTCCGGTGACAATATTTTGTGAGCCATATTTCAGCAAGTTGAAACCATTGGAATTAAAGGAAGCGCCAAATCTTTGAAACCAAAATTCCTTTCCGTTTTCATCAATTTTAAAAAGGATAATTTCGGTATCCGGATTGCTTACTTCGAATGAAGTTCCGGTTACTGTAAAAGTATTGTCGCTGTTCATTTTCAGTGAATAACCGGTTTCTGAAAGCAGCGGTTCGCCATAGGTTTTTTCCCAGATAAGATTGCCGTCGCTATTGGTTTTCATAATTAAAACCTGGGTATAGCCATCTCTGGTCAAATGTCCGGAGGTGAGAAAATCTCCGTCCACCGTTTCTATTGTTGAATATCCCCATTTCCAGTCACCTGTGCCTAATCCAAATCTCTTTTCCCAGACTAAATTTCCATTGGCATCAACTTTCAGCAGATATATTTTATTAGCTGTGTCAGGTGCACCAGCCTGGTCATTTCCGGTTAATAAGTAATCTCCCTGCCTGGTTTCCTCAACATGTGTTGCAAATTCCGAGTCAGGGTCAGCGAATGTTTTTTCCCAAATAACTTTCCCGTCATAATTCAGTTTAATCAGATAAATATCACCGTACGATTCTCCTTCAAAACTTTCTGATTTTCCAGCAATTAAAAGATTTCCGTCTGAAGTTGAAATAATACATGCAGCATAATCAAAACTATTTCCTCCGAATGTTTTAACCCAAACCGAATCGCCTTTTGTATTCAGTTTTTGCAGAAAAATATCTTCCCTTTTTTCGACCCAGTTCTGAATTGTTTGACCACAAACGAAAATATTGTTGTCAGTTGTTTGTACAATTGATTTTGCCGAACAGGAACTTCCAATCGAATAATTCTTTCTCCAGAAAACATTTCCTTTTACCGAAGTTTTTATGATGGATATTTTTTCATTGAAATTACCACAAATAAGCACATTGTGGTCATTACTCAAAACCGATGGACTAACACCGTAACCTATCCCTCCGTCAAACAAAAAGGTGTTTTGCAGCTTTCCGGTAAAATTCAAATTCCAATCTTCAACAATGCAGGAGTTCGAAACCAAAACAAAAAACAGGAGCAGTAACTTTCTCATTTCGGGTTATTTCAGGCGCCCAAATCCCAACGCCTGAAATAAAGTCCCTGCCGGACGATTGGTAACGATTTAATTTCTATTTCTTCCATTTGTGCCTGACTAAGCGGTGTAAATCCGGAAGCGATTTTTACGTTCTCTTCAATTTGGGCAATGCTGTCGACTCCTATTATCGAAGTGCTTACTGGTAAACTCATGTTGTATTCAAGCGCTTCTTTTATTGAAATTGTACCCGGTTTTGGCGTTCTCAAACGGGCGTCGGTTTGCTCTTCGAGTGGTGGCGGGGTCCAGCTCGAAAGCATTCGTCCCCGGGTGGCAATTTTCATGCTAATGATTGCAATTCCCTGTTTCTGAGCTTCGGGCAGCAGGTAATTTTTAAAACTGAGATAATGTACATCGGCGGCATTAACCGCCAGTAGAATTGAATCGAACGGGTAGCGTTTTATTGCTTCGAGCAAAACCAATGGTTCGAAATGCCCGGTAATCCCAATGTTTCTAACCATTCCTTCGGCTTTTGCTTTTTCCATGGCTTTAATTGCGCCATTGGCAGCAAAAATCTGGTCAACCTGTTCCTGTCGTTGTACATTGTGCAATTGCCAGGTATCAATATGATCGGTTTGGAGGTTTTTTAAACTCTCCTCGAGCAACCGCATCGAACCGTCATAAGTGCGGTCGTGGGTTTTTGTTGAAAGCCAAACTTCTTTCCGTCGGGTTTTCATTACACGGCCAATGTTTAACTGACTGACTCCCTGACCGTAGGATGCAGCGGTATCGATGTAATTAATTCCCAAATCGATGGCGCGGTGAATGATTTTCTCTGCCTCATCTTCTCTTCCTTTAATTTCGAGAGTTGCTTGTCCGCCCAAACTTAAAACCCCTACCTTATATCCGGTTTTACCCAGCGAACGGGTTGGCATCGCACTGTAGGTTAAAGGATTAAAGGGATGTTCGTCGTTCTTTTTGAAAGGCACGTTACTCATTTCCTTTTCGGAAGCAAGCGCTTTTCCAACAGTTACCGAGGCAGCGGCTGCCAGTCCGGTACCAATAAAATTTCTGCGGTTGATGATGTTCTTTTCCATTTTTTGCCTGTTTTAAATTTATAAGTAAATAAAAATACAAAATTGCTGTGATTTACAGTTCACTAAATTACACAATATTCAACTATTGATTTGCCACAAAAAAAGATTTGCCTATTTTTGCTGACCTGAAAAAGGCAATCCGTCAACAGACGGACAATTTGGTCTCATAGTTCAACGGATAGAATAGCAGTTTCCTAAACTGTAGATCTGGGTTCGATTCCCGGTGGGACTACAAAGTTAAGGTATTGTCAATAAATAATATACTCAAAACACAAATTAAATAGTTACCTTTGTCAAAAAAGACAATGGAAACAGATGACATTATAAAAGCACGGATAGAAGCGGTTCTTCCAATGTTGAATGAGCGCCAAGTCAGAATATATTTATCTGCAGAAGCGCAAAGTGTTGGTTGGGGTGGGAAATCAAAAATTGCTCAACTGTCTTCTGTCACAAGACGAACGATAGCAAAAGGTGAAACTGAATTGTTATTAAAAGAAGATGACACCCCCAAAATCCGTATTCGGAAAGAGGGAGGCGGAAGGAAAAAAGCCATTGATCATCAACCAGAGATGCTTCAGGCGATGGAGGATATAGTTTCTCCGCATACGATGGGCAATCCGATGAATCCATTGATATGGACAAGTAAAAGCATAAGAAAGATAACTGCCGAGTTGCTTGTTTTGGGATATAAAGTTTCTCATGAAGTAGTACGACAATGTCTTATGGAGTTGGGATATAGTCTTCAGGCAAACAAAAAAACCAAAGAAGGTGGAGATTCTCCTGACAGAGATGCACAATTTGAACACATCAATAAGACTGCAAAAGAGTTTGCAGAGAGCAACGATCCTGTAATTTCCGTTGATTGCAAAAAGAAAGAGCTTATAGGAGAATATAAAAACAATGGACAAGAATGGAGGCCGACAAAAAATCCGATAGAGGTTAACGTGTATGATTTTATTGATAAGACCAATGGGAAAGCAAGTCCTTATGGCATATATGATATACAGAATAACCGTGACTGGGTTAATGTAGGAACAAGTAGTGATACCGCTGCTTTCGCTGTATCAACTATTCGCGACTGGTGGGAACAGGAAGGCAGTATATTATATCCTTCATCAAATCGTCTATATATTAACGCAGACGGAGGGGGCAGTAATGGCTCGGGAAATCACCTATGGAAATCTGAATTACAACAATTTAGCAACCATAGTGGATTAAGTATACATGTAAGCCATTTTCCACCAGGAACAAGCAAGTGGAATAAAATAGAACATCGCCTATTTGCACATATTTCAAAGAATTGGAGGGCAAAACCACTAACATCGTTGTTGGTAATAATTAACCTTATTGGAGCAACCACCACAACAACAACAACGGGATTGACCGTTAAGGCAAAACTTGATGAAAAAATATACTTAACAGGTATTAAAGTAACAGAACAAGAAAAGGAAAAACTAAATATAGTAAGGAATAATTTCCATGGTGAATGGAATTATGTGATTGCTCCTAATTTGTAACATTTATTTATTGACAATTCCTAAGTTATCTGCTTCCCCTGTATCAGTTTCTATTGAACTTCCAAGGGGGATAATTTCTTTGGTATTAGTTAACCTGCCTGAGTTGTACTTCTTAAATACAATTTTTGCAAGCTCGGAAGCTTCTTCTTTTTTGACTTTTTGTGCTGTGCTAAAAAACGGGCATATAAATAGCAATGCCATAATGACGAGGGTAAATCTTTTCATTGGTTATTATTTTAAACGTTCAAAGCATTTTTCAATTTCGCCGTTTCGGATTATTTCGTTTATTTTTACGGAATCTCTTAATTCAAGTGTGGTTGTACATCTCCAAAATTCCAGGTACGGGTCTTTATCAAGTATGTATTTCCGTAATGTATCGTCAGGTAGCGCATGTCCCGGATTATTCATTGCAATTTCTTTTATAACAATCTCTTTAAATGTAAGTGACAAATAAACATCTGTTAGTCTGTTAGTGGATAAATTAATGGTATATAAATGCCTGTAATCGCCTCTTGTTTTGTATAAGTCAACATTATATAATACAGGTGAATTATAAATCCAATCGCATCCAAAACTTAGCGGAAAAATCAAAATCAAAATAATTAATTGTAGTTTTTTTGGTTTCATAATTTTATTTTTTTCTTTAGAAAAACTTTTTTTTATTCGAGGTAACCAAAGTTACCGGTTAAAAGAGAAACCCTTGACGGTTTTAAATTGTATGCAGAGGCCATATTTTGCAACCTTGTTGCGCAAGGCGGTTTAATTGGGTTTTAAGTGGTGTTTTTCATGCTTTTTGTTTTTCATGTTATTGTTTAACAGATGGTTAAGTTTACAAAAAGGTTGCGCTGGGCATAATTTTTTTGTTCGTTTCCAGTATTATAATTTCTGGTTTTCACTATGATGTTACTTTGCGGTGTGAAAACACAAAAGTGTATTTCACAAGATGAAGCTTTCAGGGCTCTCTGGTTAGCATTAAATTTTGGTTTTATGTTTATACGGGGTAAATTAATAAACTATTTTTGAATAAAAACAGCGTATTTCTACTCAATGTTTATGCGTATAAATACGTAAATTGCACTTAATGATTGGTAGATTATGAAATACAGAGAAATATAAAAACAACATAAAATCCTGAAAATGAATTCAAAATCACTTCTTGTTGACGACCGGTTTTCAAAATTCAACTGTGCACAAACTGTTTTTAGTTTGTTTGCCCCGGAATTGGGGATTGACGAAAAAACGGCGCTGAAAATAGCCAGCGGATTTGGCGGCGGAATGGCCTGTGCCGAAACCTGTGGCGCGGTTACCGGCGCGTACATGGTAATCGGCATGAAACAAGGACATGCAACTTCAAACCCTGACGACAAGGCAAAAACAAAAATGCTGATTCGACAGTTCAACGAAAGATTTAAACAGGCGCACGGAAGCCTGATTTGTAAACAACTCACGGGTTTTGATATTTCAACGCCCGAGGGAAGCACCGCTGCTCATGAACAAGGCGTTTTCGACAGCAAATGCCCGGTTTTTCTGAAAACTGCCTGCATAATTCTGGAAGAAGAGTTTTTAAAACTAAATCACAATAAATTTGTTTAACTTTCAAAATTAATTTAAAAACTGATAAAATGAAATGTAATGTTGGAACAGTTGACCGGTTACTCAGAATCATATTGGGTTTAATAATTGCAATTCTGGGTGTTTACTTTAACAGTTGGTTGGGATTAATTGGCATTATTCCGCTGGCAACAGGATTGTTCAGTTTTTGCCCGATGTATTTTCTGATGAAAATATCGACAGCAAAAAAAGAGGAGTAAAAAAAGTTTTATAAACAAAAAGCGGCAGGTAATCACCTTGCCGCTTTTTGTTTATACAAACCCAACAACTAACAATTCATTTTTTATACTTTTAACCGTGTAATTTCGTTAAATGAAATATTCAAAATCGAAATAGATGAAAACAAGAAGCACGATTTATTTACTGACAGCAATGGTTTTAATGCTTTGGAGTTGTGAAAAACCTGTTACAAATTTAATGGTACAAAATGAGTTAAAAGATAATTGGACATTCAGCCAGGCAGGAAAAAACGAATGGTTGCCAGCCAAAGTTCCCGGTACAGTCCATACCGATTTGCTTGCCAACGGCAAAATTGAGGACCCGTTTTACCGCCTGATTGAACACGGTTTACAATGGATCGACAAAGTGGACTGGGAATACAAAACCACTTTTTCAGTCGATAAAAGTTTTCTTCAAAAAGATGTAATTGAGCTTGATTTTAAAGGACTTGATACTTATGCCGATGTATTTGTAAACGGGGAAAAAATACTTTCTGCTGACAATATGTTCCGTGAATGGAATGTAAATGTGAAAGAGGTTTTAAAGGAAGGAGAAAACGAACTGCATATTATTTTTCATTCGCCAATTGTTGAAGGCATAAAAAAATACGATGCACAGGGATATGTAATTCCGGTTTCGGATAACGATTTGGCAAAAATTGGCCAGGTTGAAGGTGAAAAAATGGTTAGCATTTACACCCGGAAAGCCGGTTACCATTTTGGCTGGGACTGGGGCCCGCGGTTCGTTACAAGCGGAATCTGGCGGACGGTTACACTCAAAGCATGGGATAATGCAAAAATCGAAAATCTGCAGATTATTCAGAATTCAGTGACTGAAGAAAAAGCCACATTCACCGCTGTTTTCGAAATTGATGCTGTAAATGATGGTAATGCAAATCTTTCTGTGTCAAACGACAGTACTTTGCTGGCCACTTCGGCAGTCGAATTAAAAAAAGGAGTTGCAAAATACAGAGTTGATTTTGAAATTGCCAATCCAAAACTTTGGTGGACAAATGGATTGGGAGAAGCTCATTTATATAATATCTCGGGAGAGCTTAAAGTGGGCAATGGCAAAGTTTCAGAAGAAACACGCATTGGAATCCGCACACTCGAACTGGTTCGCGAAAAAGACGATGCCGGAACTTCGTTTTATTTCAAACTGAACGGCCACCCGGTTTTTATGAAAGGCGCCAACTACATTCCCAACGATGTTTTTCTGCCACGGGTAACCGAAGAAAATTACCGGAAAGTGATTGAAACCGCCAGAATATCGAACAACAACATGCTCCGTGTTTGGGGCGGCGGTGTTTACGAAGAAGATTTATTTTACGACTTGTGCGATGAAGCCGGAATTTTGGTTTGGCAGGATTTTATGTTTGCCTGTGCCATGTTCCCCGGCGATGAAGCATTTCTGGAAAATGTAAAACAGGAGGCAATTTACAATGTGAAACGCCTGCGCAACCACCCGGGTATTGCTTTGTGGTGCGGCAACAACGAAATTCTGGCTGCCTGGAAAGGGTGGGGCTGGCAACAAAAAGAGGAAGCGCTCAACAAAGAAAATGCCGACAAAATATGGAAAGCTTATGAAGATATTTTCCATAAAACATTACCCGAAGTTGTTGCTGAATACGACCCTCAAATAAGTTACTGGAGTTCAAGCCCTTCTTCGGGACCAGGTATTCCGGCCGATTTGATTAATGGTGATGAACATTACTGGGGTGTTTGGTGGGGAAAAGCGCCTTTCCAGACTTACGCAACGCACCTGCCACGTTTTATGAGCGAATACGGATTTCAGTCGTTTCCTGAAATTTCAACTGTTCGGAAATATGCACTGCCCGACGATTATGACATTTTCTCGGAAGTGATGAAGTCGCACCAGCGTTCTTCCATCGGAAACGGAACGATTGAATATTACATGTTGCAGGAATACAAAAAGCCAAAGGATTTTGAGTCGTTTTTGTATGTAAACCATGTTTTACAAGCCGAAGGAATCAAGTTCGGGTTGGAAGGCCACCGCCGCGCAATGCCGTTTTGTATGGGCAGTTTATATTGGCAGATTAACGATGTCTGGCCGGTGGCATCGTGGAGTTCGACCGATTACTACCAGAAATGGAAAGCGCTGCAATACTATGTAAAGAAAGGTTTCGAGCCGGTTTTGGTCAGCCCGTTTACCACAGGCGACACCTTAAAAGTTGATATAATAAACGACCGCCTTACCGAAATAAACGGCACGCTAAAACTGAAAATAATTGATTTCGATGGAAAAATGCTTTGGGAGAAAACTTCGGAAATTACAGTTCCGGCCAACGCGAGTACCAATTATTTTGAAGCGAATAAAACCGGATTACTGAAAAATGCCGGCAACTTGCCTGCCAGCTCTGTTTTGGTTTGCGAGCTGGTGGAGAATGGAAACGTAATATCGAAAAACACTTTGTATTTCAAACCATTTAAAGATTTGAAAATCAACAAACCCGAAGTTAAATGGGAAGTGACAAAAACCGGAGAAGGTTTTGACATTACTGTGAGTACCGATAAACTGGCCAAAAATGTGTACCTGCAGATTGCCGATGAAGAAGGATTTTTCTCGGATAATTATTTCGATATGCTGCCGGGAGAATCCGTTGTAATTAATCTGAAATCCAGTATTTCCGAAGAAAAACTGAAAGAGGTTTTAACGCTGAGAACGTTGGATGGGGCATTTTAATGTTCCGGTTTTATTCAGCAGGTGACTGCGAGTCACCTGCTGAATATGAGTTTTTTAACGCTCTAAATTTACAAAAATGAGATTACTGATTTTTTTACTGACATTTAGTTCTTTTTTCTTTCACAAGAAACCGGCAGTAAATGCCCTGGTGATTTTGGAAGATGCAAGATTGCGCAAACAAGTGGGTTACCAGGAAACCGGAGAGAAAGGCAAAGCCGCTTTTCAGTATCTCAACCAGGGCAGCTACCAGTTATTGATTGAATTTCCGCAGCAGGAAGGAAAATGGATAAAGGAAAAGAAACAAAACAGCACCCTCGCCAAAGCCAGTTTTAACGAGAAAAACAGGACTTACTATTACCAGGGGATTGAAGGATATTTTGCCATTAAATTTGGAGCAATCCGGCGCATTGGCACCAACGAGTTTAAACCCGTTTTTCGCGAATTTAGGGGCGAACGCACGCGGCAGATAGTAATTGCCGAATTTCAAACCCGCAAAAATGGCGCAGGGGTTGAACTTACCATCAATGCGATTACTGCTAAAAAGTTTAAAAAAGCCACACACAAAATTGAAAACGATATTTCCACGATATCAATTCAGGGGATAAAATAAAAGGGCCACTTTTTAAAAGTGACCCCTTTGTTAAACTAATCTATTTTATGAAGAAAAACTAGTTCCAATTGTTTTGAACCTGAGAGTCGAGTGTTGGATTAGCATCGCGTTCGGCCTGAGGAATTGGAAGTAATACATGGTAATCTTTCACAGGAGAAACGCCGATAGCTGCCTGTTTTTCGGCATTGATTGTCGAAACCAGTGTGCCCCATCGAACAAGGTCGAAAAAGCGATGCTGTTCACCGGCTAATTCGATTTGACGTTCGCGGCGAAGTAAAGTTGTAGCTTTTGCTTTATCTCCCAATGTAGTATATTCGAAAGCGCCCGAGCGTTTGCGAACCTGGTTGATAAGTGGCAACGCCTGTGCAATTTTACCATCTTCAATATAAGCTTCGGCAAGCATCAGCAGTACATCGGCATAACGGATAATCTGGCCGTTAATTGGGCTATCTGGTTGGCCATAATTTTTCCGACTTTCGTAGAGTTCATATTTTCTCCACGATTTCTGGCCTTCTTTAATTACTTCTCCATATTGTATAACTCCTTCTAAACATTCGTCGCAGAAAGTGGCATCGCCACCTTTTACCCCCGCAGCCGAGTAGAAAGTAAGTGCAGCACGAGGGTCCGTAAAACTTGCACCCGACTCATCAGCGTATGTGAATGAATTTACAAGGGCATCCGAAACCAGTACGTTCCACCAGTCGTTAAATCCATATTCCATGGCGCGTCCGGTGTGTGTTGCTTTTCCACCCCAGCCTTCCTGGCCACCAAACATGTAATATGCGTTACCTACACCCCAACCTTGCCATGGGCCATTCATTACCGCAAATACAGTTTCGTCGGTTTTCTTATCCTGT
>Ga0210030_1002092_pt1 | contig 14010 bp, 11 predicted proteins | sample CryGeymeta201523_FD_183986 | JGI IMG/M metagenome (GOLD analysis project Ga0210030, IMG submission 183986) | Groundwater microbial communities from Crystal Geyser aquifers in Utah, USA - Crystal Geyser metaG 2015-23 (SPAdes) (version 2) | ecosystem: Environmental > Aquatic > Deep subsurface >...
CCGCATCCACGCGAATCACTTTGGCGTGCAGCTTGCCGACAAACATGTCCATCACCATGTCGCCTTCGTTCAGGCGCAGCAGGCCGTGGTCGACAAACACACAGGTCAACTGGTCGCCAATGGCGCGGTGAATCAGCGCCGCAGCCACCGAGGAATCCACCCCGCCGGACAAGCCCAGAATCACTTCTTCATCTCCGACCTGTTGCCGGATTTGCGTCACTGCCTCGGCAATGTAGTCGCCCATGATCCAGTCAGCACGGGTGGCGCAAATATCCAACACAAAGCGTTCCAAAATGGCCGCACCACGCTTGGTGTGCGTCACTTCGGGGTGAAACTGCACCGCATAGAAGTGTCGCGCCTCATCAGCCATGCCGGCAATCGGGCAACTGTCGGTACTGGCCATGAGCTTGAAGCCCGGCGGCAGCTCTGTCACCTTGTCGCCGTGGCTCATCCACACCTGCAGCATGCCGTGGCCCTCGGGCGTGGTGAAGTCGGCAATGCCATTGAGCAACGCGGTGTGCCCGTGAGCGCGCACGTTGGCATGACCAAATTCTCGTTGGTGACCGCTGGTGACCACGCCACCCAATTGGTGCGCCATGGTTTGCATGCCGTAGCAAATGCCCAGCACCGGCACGCCCAGCTCAAACACCGCTTGCGGCGCTTTGTCGGTGCTGTCTTCGTAGACGCTGGCGTGGCTACCCGACAGAATGATGCCCTTGAGCTTGCCGTCACGTGCATAAGCACGAACCCAGTCATCTGTCACATCGCAAGGATGGACTTCGCAAAAGACGTGCGCTTCACGTACACGCCGTGCGATCAGTTGGGTGACTTGGGAGCCGAAGTCAAGGATGAGGATTTTTTGATGCATTCAATCACTCCGCCCGGTAATTTGGTGCTTCTTTGGTGATTTGCACGTCATGCACATGACTTTCGCGGATGCCAGCAGTGGTGATCTCCACGAATTCAGCCTTGTTTTGCATTTCTTCGATAGTTGCACACCCACAGTAGCCCATGCTGGCGCGCAAGCCACCCGCCATCTGGAAAATGATCGCGACCATCGAACCCTTGTACGGCACCCGGCCTTCGATGCCTTCGGGCACCAGCTTGTCGGCGTTGGGGTTGCCGCTGCTGGACTCCTGAAAGTAGCGATCGGCACTGCCTTGCTGCATCGCACCGATGGAGCCCATGCCGCGGTAGCTCTTGTAGCTGCGGCCCTGGAACAAGATCACCTCACCGGGCGCTTCTTCAGTACCGGCAAACATGCTGCCCATCATCACCGTACCGGCGCCGGCGGCAATGGCTTTGGCGATATCGCCGCTGTAACGCACACCACCGTCGGCAATCAGCGGCACGCCGGTGCCGCGCAAGGCGGTCGCCACGCTGTCGATGGCCATGATCTGCGGCACACCGACACCGGCGACGATGCGGGTGGTGCAGATCGACCCCGGCCCGATACCTACTTTGACCGCATCAGCACCAGCCTCCACCAGCGCCAAGGCTGCTGCACCGGTGGCGATATTGCCGCCAATGACTTCGACCTGCGGAAAATTCTGTTTGACCCAGCGCACGCGGTCGATCACGCCTTTGCTGTGGCCGTGGGCGGTGTCGACCACGATCGCGTCAACCCCCGCTTTGGCGAGCAATTCGACGCGCTCTTCGGTACCCTCCCCCACACCAACCGCCGCGGCCACGCGCAACTTGCCTTGGGCATCGCGCGCGGCGTTGGGAAAACTGGTTTGTTTGGTGATGTCTTTGACGGTGATCAGCCCCTTGAGCTCGAAAGCGTCGTTGACGACCAGCAGGCGCTCGATCTTATGTTGGTTGAGCAACACCTTGGCCTGTGCCAGCGTCGTGCCGTCAGGCACCGTAACCAGCCGCTCGCGCGGCGTCATGATCTGGCGCACCGGCAACTCCAGCCGGGTTTCAAAACGCAAATCCCGCCCGGTCACCAGACCGGCCACCTTGCCGCCTTCGATCACAGGGAAACCCGAGACACCCAACTGCTCTGACAAGGCCATGACCTGGCGCACCGTGTGCTGCGGCGTGATCACCACCGGGTCACGTAACACGCCCGATTCGTAGCGTTTGACCTTGGATACCTTGGCGGCCTGCTGCTGTGCCGTCATGTTTTTGTGGATGACGCCAATGCCGCCTTCCTGGGCGATGGAAATGGCCAGGCGTGACTCAGTCACGGTGTCCATTGCCGCCGACACCAGCGGCAAATTCAATGCGATATTTCGGGTAAAACGGGTGGCAAGGGAAGTGTCCTTGGGCAGGACTTGGGAATAAGCTGGCACCAATAACACGTCGTCAAAGGTGAGCGCTTTACCAATCAGGCGCATGATGAAAGCTCCAAATCGGTGGATTGTATCTGCCGCTGTGCTGTAAAAAAATGCAAGTTCGAAGACCGCGCGACGGCATTGACATAAACTCCGACCCTATGAAAAACCTCGCACGCTGGGCCCTTGTTTTGACTTGCCTCCTGTCAACGGCCGCTTTTGCCCAATGGCAATGGCTGGACAAGGATGGTCGACCGGTGTTCAGCGACCGCGCGCCGCCGCCCAATATTCCCGAGAAATCGATCGTGCAGCGACCTGGCAGAACAATCGCGGTACCTGAAGCCAGTGTGGGCGCATCCGATCAGGCCGTGTTGCCAACCCAGACAGTTGCCAGTGCCCCAAAAGTCACCGGCATCGACAAGGACCTGGCTGAGAAGAAGAAAAAAGCCGAGGCTGCAGAAGCCGCCAAGCGCAAAGCAGAAGAAGACCGCGTTGCCGCTGCCAAAGCCGACAACTGCAAACGCGCCCGTTTGGCCAAAGCAGGTCTGGATTCAGGCTTGCGTCTGGCCCATTCCAACGCCCAAGGCGAACGCGAATTTCTGGACGATGCCGCACGCGCGGTGGAAACCAAGCGGATTCAGTCGATCATCGACGCTGACTGCAAATAAGCACGTTTACCGTGCTTCAATAGCCAGTTTGGCCACCCGCGCGTTTTTTGGCAAACAGGCCGACAGCGCGTGCACCTTGCTTGACAAATCGCTCGCGTCGCGCCATTTTGGGGTCGACCCGCAAGGCCCGGTAAATCTCGACACGGTCCCGATCGCGCAAAGCCTGGTGTGCTGAAGCCTTGCGCCCCCAGACACCGGTTGCAAGCGTCGGATCAGTCAACTCCGGGAAACGTTGCGCCAGTCCACTTTGCGCAATAGCCTCACCCACTGTGCATGGCGACGGCAGGGTCAGCGCGACTTCGTGTACCAACCGCGCTTGCGGTGCGTAGACCACTGTGACGTGGATCGCCAGTTCACTCACCGTAAACCTGCTTGGCGCGGGCCACGAACGCATCGACCATGTTGCTGGCGATCTTGTCAAAGACCGGACTGATCAGCTTGCCCAGCTTGTGCTCAAAACCGTAGGTCAAGGTCAGCTCAACCTTGCAGGCGCGTTGATCGGCCCCCAGGGAGATAAAGTTCCACTCGCCTTCGAGACGTGAAAACGGGCCATTGACCAGCTTGATGATGACTTGCTGGTCTGGCACATGACTGTTGCGCGTGGTGAAGGTCTGGTGGAAACCGCTGAACGCCATGCCGATCTCGGCGAGCATGCCATTTTCTTCACGCTCGACAACTCTGGCCCGATCGCACCAGGGCAAAAATTGTGGATAGGCATCAACGTCGGTCACCAAGCGGTACATCTCGGTCGGGCTATACCAAATCAGGACGGATTTTTTGACAGTTTTCATAGAATACGGGGGTGCGCATGGATTGTAGTCAAGCCCTGCTCGCACGTGCTCCGCAACCTAACCCTACCTCATGGCCAAAAAACCCGATACCGCGACCCGCATCGCTGACAACAAGAAGGCCGCCTTCAACTATTTTTTTGAAGAGCGTTTTGAGGCGGGCATCGTGCTCGAAGGCTGGGAGGTGAAGTCTCTGCGCGAGGGCAAGGTGCAACTCACCGACGGCTATGTCGTCATCCGCAATGGTGAGTTGTTCATCATTGGCCTGCAAATCCAGCCCTTGGGCACCGCGTCAACCCATATCGCACCGGACAAGCAGCGCACGCGCAAATTGTTGATGCACAAGGCCGAAATCAAACGTCTGATCGGCAAGGTGGAGCAAAAAGGCCACACGCTGGTGCCGATCAACCTGCACTGGAAAGCGGGCAAGATCAAATGTGAAATTGCCTTGGCCAAGGGCAAGGCTGAACACGACAAGCGCGACACCATCAAGGACCGTGAAGGCAAGCGCGAGGTGGAACGCGCCATGAAGGTGCACCACCGCTAAAGCACGGCGCCCGCGTTAAAACGCGTCAATCAAGCTCACGTAGTGGGTGGCTTTGAGCCCACCACGGACTGTCAAAAAACGGCCGCACCATCGCTGCTGTGACGTCTTCGATGCGCGGCGGATTCCATTGTGGCGCGTTGTCCTTGTCGATCACCAGCGCGCGAATACCTTCTGCGGTTTCGGTCTGTGCGCCGCTGCGTCCCAAATGCTGAGGGAAAAACGCGTGCCGCACCAGATCACGTTCCATGCGCAGGTCTTGCGCCACCGTCAGTTGCCGGGCGCGGCGAATTTGCGCCAGCGCCACATGCAGCATCAGCGGTGAACGCTGGCGCAGCAAGGCCGCATTTTGGCGCGCCCATTCTGATGCATCGGTTTCCAGCGCCTGCACAATGGCAGCGACCGAGTCCTTGGCAAAATAATAATCAATTTGGCCTCTAGCCCTTGATTCATCTGCGGTAGTAGCTACTGAATACGTAGCAATCCAGCGGTCAATCGAGGCGCTGTCAAGCGATTGCAACCCGGCCAGCGCGGCCCACGCCTGCGGCAAGCTGTCAACGGGCAGACAGTGATCGGCCAGGCCAAGTGCGATGGCGTCACCGGCGCGCACGGTGGTGCCGGTCAGCGCCAGCCATTCGCCAGTGGCACCTGGGCAACGGCTCAGGAAATAGCCGCCGGCGACGTCGGGGAACAGTCCGATCAGCGTCTCGGGCATCGCCAGTTTGCTACGTTCGGTGACCAGCCGGTGCGACGCGCCCTGGCTGATGCCCATGCCGCCGCCCATCACCACACCGTCCATGAACGCGATATAGGGCTTGGGATAGCGGTGCACCAGGTGGTTGAGGGTGTATTCCTCGGTGAAAAAATCTTCGGTGGACGGGTCACCGGCAAGCAATGCCTGGTGAAAATAGCGGATGTCACCACCAGCGCAAAACGCGCCAAACGGCCCAGCCTTGTTGCTGCCACGAACCGCCACCGCTTGCACCCGGTTGTCGTCACGCCAAGCCAGCAGACACTGGGTCAAGGTGCGAATCATCGACAGGTTCAATGCGTTGAGCGCTGTTGGCCGGTTGAGCGTGATCAAACCCACACGCCCCTGAATTTCCGTGATGACTTCATTCGGATGACTCACGCTCTGCTCCTCCAGGCCCAAGCCTCGTTCGCCACCAGGGCACCAATCACCAGCGAACCGCCGACCAGCACGTTGGGTCCCGGCACCTCACCGGCACCCAGCCAGGCCAACAAAATCCCGAAAATTACTTCCAGCAAACCAAGCAACGCCACCTCGTGCGCTTTCAGCGCTTGCGTACAGGCAACAGCCAACACGCAGGGAATGGCCAGTTGGAACAGTCCCAACCCTGCCAGCAACAGCACGTCGTGGCCAGACGCCTGCAGCGGCCAGGCCAGCGGCAGCGTGATCAAGGACGACAGCACGCCGCCAATCAACACCGCCGGTATCAGGTCGACGTTTTTGCCCTGCGCGTGCGAATGCTGCGTGATCGTCCAGTTGGCCGCCCCCGAGACCGGCACGCCCAGCGCGACCATCGTCCCGGCCAGGCTAAAACCCTCGGCCAGGTGCGTGCCGTACATGTAGCCAATGCCGCAACCCGCCACCACAATCGCACCCCAGGTGCGCCGGCCAATCTGGTGGCCGAGAAAAATGCGGGTCGCCAAAGCGGTGAACAAGGGTACCAGCGCCATCGTCACCAGCACATTGGCCACAGTCGTCAGCGTCAGCGCCAACATGAAAAAGGTGAACATCCCAGCCCAGCACAGGCCCGACAACCACAGTGCAGCGCCGCCGTGGCGCATGCGGCCGAAAACACCCAGGCCCCGGGCCAGCGGCAAGAGCATCAACAGGCTCAGCGCGGTAAAAAAACTGCGCCAGAAAGTGACTTCAAAGCTGCGCGCCTGCCCCAGATGGCGAGTCACCACACCGGCGGTCGACCACAACAAGGTTGCCACCAGCATCAGCCCAACGGCGCGACCGTGCGTGAGCTTCATCGTCCGCTGAATCAGGCGCCGGTACGCGCTGCTTTCTTGCGTTCGTGCTCAGACAAATAGCGCTTGCGCAGGCGGATCGATTTCGGCGTGATTTCTACCAGTTCGTCGTCTTCAATGAACTCCACACCGTATTCCAGCGTCAACTGGATCGGTGGTGTGATCTTGATCGCGTCTTCCTTGCCACTGACACGGAAGTTGGTCAGCTGCTTGGTACGCGTGGCGTTGACCACCAGGTCGTTGTCGCGGTTGTGAATGCCGACAATCATGCCCTCATACACCGGATCGTTGGCAGTCACAAACATGCGGCCTCGGTCGTCCAACTTGCCCAGCGCGTAGTTGAAAATTTCGCCGGCATCCATCGAGATCAGCACGCCGTTTTTACGGCCACCAATTTCGCCCTTGTGTGGCTCGTAGCTGTCAAAAATATTGGAGATCAAGCCCGAGCCGCGTGTCAGGTTGAGGAATTCATTGGTGAAGCCGATTAGCCCCCGCGCTGGAATGCGGTATTCCAGGCGAACACGACCCCGGCCATCGGGTTCCATGTTGATGAGGTCACCACGGCGCTCGCCCAGCGCCTGCATGACACCGCCCTGGTGCTGCTCTTCGATGTCGGCGGTGACCAGTTCGATCGGTTCATAGCGTTCGCCGTTGATTTCCTTGAACACCACGCGCGGCTTGCTGACTGCCAACTCGTAGCCTTCACGACGCATGTTTTCCAGCAAGATGGTCAGGTGCAGTTCACCGCGGCCCATTACCTCAAAGATACCTTCTTCGTCGGTTTCCTTGACTTTCAGGGCGACGTTGTGTTGCAGCTCTTTCTGCAAGCGGTCCCAGAGTTGACGGCTGGTCACATACTTGCCTTCCCGACCGGCCAACGGGCTGGTGTTGACGCAAAAATTCATTGTCAGGGTCGGCTCGTCGACCTTGAGCATGGGCAACGGCATGGGTGTGGTGGGATCGGTAATGGTCACGCCAATACCGATATCGGCAATGCCGTTGATCAGCACAATCTCGCCCGGGCCGGCCTCGGTGGCCTGCACCCGCTCCAGGCCCTGGAACGTCAACACCTGGTTGACACGGCCGCGCACGGCCTTGCCGTCCGTGCCTTCCATCACCACGACGTCCATCATCGGTTTGATGGTGCCCTGGCTGATACGCCCAACGCCAATGCGACCGACAAAGGTGGAGAAATCAAGCGCCGAAATCTGCAGTTGCAACGGCGCGTTGGGGTCGCCTTGCTGATGCGGCACGTGGTCGAGGATGGTGTCAAACAGCGCCGACATGTCCGGCCCCCATTGCTCGCCCTGGCCGCCCTCTTCCAGCGACGACCAGCCGTTGATGCCCGAAGCGTAGACCACCGGAAAGTCCAACTGTTCATCGGTCGCACCGAGCTTGTCAAACAGGTCAAAAGCGGCGTTGACGACGAACTGCGGGCGCGCCCCGGGCTTGTCGACCTTGTTGACCACCAGAATGGGTTTCAGGCCCAGCGCCAGCGCCTTCTTGGTGACAAAGCGCGTTTGTGGCATGGGGCCTTCCTGCGCGTCGATCAGCAGCAACACGCCGTCGACCATCGACAACGCGCGCTCCACCTCGCCGCCAAAGTCGGCGTGGCCGGGGGTGTCGACAATGTTGATGTGGGTGTTTTTCCAGCTCACAGCGCAGTTCTTGGCCAGGATGGTGATGCCGCGTTCGCGCTCGATGGCGTCGTTGTCCATCACCGTGTCGACTACTTTTTCGTGCTGGGCAAAGGTGCCTGACTGGCGTAGCAACTGGTCGACCATCGTGGTTTTACCGTGGTCAACGTGGGCGATGATGGCGATGTTTCTGATTTGTGGTTGGCTCATGGTTTGCTTTCTCTTAAATTACGGGTGTCATCTGTTCAATTTCAATCGGGCTGAGCAGTCGCGTCGGGATCAGCTCACCGGCGCTGACGCTGGCGGTGCCGAGCAACACCTGGTCAGAAGCTGCATAAACAGCCACTTGTGATGCATCGGGCCAAGCGCCGCGACGGCGCAAGCCGCTGGAAAATCGGCTTGCATTGTCGTCGTCCAGCGTGACCGCGGTGTGGCCGCGCAGCAGCGCATCGACCGGTAACAGACAGCCCTGACGCTGTTCTTCGCTCATCGCCTCCAGCGACGCCAACGTTACACACTGCTGGTCGGTAAATCCGCCGGTGCCGGTGCGACGCAGCGCGGTCAGGTGCGCGCCGCAACCCAAGGCTTCGCCGATGTCTTCGGCGAGGGTACGGATATAGGTTCCCTTGCTGCAGGTTACTTCTAAATCAATAGCTGGTTGCGCTTTATCAGTAAGGGCTAGAGCCATATTTAGTGTGTAAATCTCGATGTTTCTGGCAGCCCGCTTCACAACAATGCCGGCGCGCGCATACTCGTACAACGCCTTGCCGTCTTTCTTGAGGGCGCTGTGCATCGGCGGCACCTGGCTGATCTGACCGACAAATTGGGCTTGTATCCGCTTGATATTGTCGGGGGTCACGTTCACTGCGCGGGTCTGGATGACCTCGCCCTCGGCATCGCCAGTGCTCGTTTTGACGCCCAGGCGCATCGTGGCGATGTAGGTTTTGTCGGCGTCAAGCTGCAACTGGCTGAACTTGGTGGCGGCGCCAAAACACAGCGGCAAGACACCACTGGCCAGCGGGTCGAGCGTGCCGGTGTGCCCCGCTTTTTCGGCGCGCAGCAGCCACTTCACCTTTTGCAGGATGTCGTTGCTGCTCCAGCCCAGCGGCTTGTCGAGCAGCAACACACCGTGCACGGGCCGTCGCAAGCGTTTGCGTTGTTGCTGGGGAGGGGATGCCAATGGCTGCATGTGCGTAGCGGAAACTGAGACCAGCTCCCAAACAATTGGAATCTGACCCCAATTATTTTCAGTCGTCCTTGGCCCGGGACGCGACGGCGCGGGCGATCAAGGCGTTCATGTCGGCGGCGCGCTCTGGCGTTTGGTCGTAGATGAAATGCAGTGTCGGCACAGTGTGGATGTGCAAACGCTTGAACAGGCCAGCGCGCAAAAAACCGGCCGCCTGATTCAGGCCTTCGGTGCATTTTTGCGGGTCACCGGCGAGCTGGCTGAAAAACACCTTGGCGTGCGCGTAATCGGGCGTCACCTCGACGCCTTGCAGCGTCACCATGCCCACGCGCGGGTCTTTCAACTCGCGCGCGATCAGTTCGGTCAGATCACGCTGGATCTGGTCGGCGACCTTGAAGGCTCGGTTGGGGGTGGCGGATTTTTTGTGCACAGCGTTCACTTACAGGGTACGGGCCACTTCGCGAATTTCGAAGAACTCCAGCACGTCGCCCTCCTGGATTTCGTTGTAGTTCTTGATGTTCAAGCCGCAATCAAAGCCTTCACGCACTTCCTTGGCGTCGTCCTTGAAGCGTTTGAGAGATTCCAACTCGCCGGTATAAATGACGGTGTTGTTGCGCAGCAAACGCAGCCGTGCGGTGCGGCGTATGACTCCCGATGTGACCATACAACCGGCAATCGAGCCGATCTTGGAGACTTTGAATATCTGGCGAATCTCGGCCGTGCCGATGATTTCTTCTTTCTTATCCGGCGTAAGCATGCCCGACATCGCCAGCTTGAGGTCGTCGACCGCGTCGTAAATGATGTCGTAGTAGCGGATGTCAATGCCGTTGGCCTCGGCCAGTTTGCGCGCCCCTGCGTCAGCACGGGTGTTGAAGCCGATGATGACCGCCTTGGCGGCGATCGCCAGATTCACGTCTGACTCGCTGATGCCACCGACAGCGGCGTAAACCAGTTGCACTTTGATCTCGTCGGTGGAGAGCTTGAGCAAGGACTGCGACAGCGCCTCTTGCGAGCCCTGCACGTCGGCCTTGACGATGATAGGCACCATCTTGACCTCCCCGGCGGTCATGTCGGTGAACATGTTCTCCAGCTTCGCGGCCTGTTGTTTGGCCAGCTTGGTGTGACGGAACTTGCCGGCACGGTAGGTCGCGATCTCGCGGGCACGGCGCTCGTCGGTCAAGACCATGAATTCATCGCCGGCTTGCGGCACTTCGGTCAGACCCTGGATCTCGACCGGAATCGATGGGCCAGCCGTCTTGATGGTCTTGCCGTTTTCGTCAAGCATAGCGCGCACACGGCCAAAGGTCTGGCCAGCCAATACCACATCACCGGCCTTCAAGGTGCCCGATTGCACCAGCACAGTGGCAACCGGACCGCGGCCCTTGTCGAGCTGCGCTTCAATGACCAGTCCCTTGGCCATCGCGTCGACCGGGGCCTTGAGTTCGAGAATTTCTGCTTGCAACAGGACCTGTTCCAGCAGCTCATCAATGCCTTGGCCAGACTTGGAGGACACGCTGACAAAAGGCGAATTGCCGCCGAATTCCTCCGGGATCACCTCTTCGGCGACCAGCTCGTTCTTGACCCGGTCGGCATTGGCGTCGGGTTTGTCGATCTTGGTGATGGCCACCACAATCGGCACACCAGCAGCCTTGGCGTGTTTGATCGCTTCCTTGGTCTGCGGCATAACGCCGTCATCGGCGGCCACCACCAGGATAACGATGTCGGTCGCCTGCGCGCCGCGCGCCCGCATGGCGGTAAACGCCTCGTGGCCGGGGGTATCGAGGAAAGATATGACGCCCCGATTCGTTTGGACGTGGTAGGCGCCGATGTGCTGGGTAATGCCACCAGCTTCGCCAGAGGCGACTTTGGTCCGGCGAATGTAGTCCAGCAGCGAGGTTTTACCATGGTCGACGTGGCCCATGACGGTGACCACAGGCGCTCGCAGCAAGGCTACCGCCTGTTGCTTGGAGACCTCGTCGTCGGTGAAAGCCTCGGGATCGTCCAGCGCGGCAATGATGGCCTTGTGACCCATTTCTTCGACCAGAATCATCGCTGTGTCCTGGTCCAGCGGCTGGTTGATGGTGACCATCTGACCCAGCTTCATCAATTGTTTGATGACCTCGGACGCCTTGACGGCCATTTTGTGCGCCAGTTCGGCCACGGTAATCGTCTCTGGGACGTGGACTTCCAGCACGCGTGCTTCCACCGGTGCTGCCTGGGTGTGGTGCTCATCGCGGTCACGGTCATTGCCGCGCCTGCCGCGGGGACCCCCGCGCCAGTTACTGTTGCGCCCGGCACCGGCACCGATGTCGCCACGGGTGGGGATGCCTTTTTTCTTGGCCGGATCGCCCGCCCAACTGCTTGAGAGCTTGGCGGACTTGACTTCCTTGCCTGCACCGGCAGGTCCTGTTGCGGCTGGCGCGCCGACAGCCGGTTTGGCGGTGGGGCTGCCAGCGGGCTTGTGCAAGGTACCCTTGATGCTGGCTTTGGCGTCGACAGGCTTGGCTTCTTCCTTTTTTGGCGGTAGCTTCTTCCCTGGCTGCGACATCATCAGGCGAATGGCGGCCGCTTCGTCTTCGGCCTTGCGCCGACGATTGGTCAAATCTACGGCGCGGGCCTGCTCAGCCTCGGCGCTGGCCTTGGACTCTGCAGCAGCGGCCTCTTTGGCCTTGGCCTGATCCCTTTGCCGTGCTTGCGTCTTTTCAGCTTCCTCTTGCGCAGTGGCAGGCGCTGCGACACCAGCGGCGGTTGGTTCGGGTGCGTTGGTCTGTTCGGCCAATTCCTGTGCTGCTGCCTTTTCGGCGGCTTCACGGGCGGCGGCTTCTTTCGATTCACGCTCACGACGGCGCTGGGCCAGTTCCTCTTCCTGGCGGCGGATCAATTCGGCTTGGCGTCGCACTTCCTCTTCACGGCGGGCCAGTTCTGCGTGGTCAATCAAGGGCGCCTTGTCAGCGACAGGCTCGACAGCCTTGGGCGCGTCGTCGGAAACGGCTTTGACCGGTTGAACGTCAGCGGTGTCGTCGCGCCGCACAAAAGTGCGCTTTTTGCGCACTTCCACCTGGATCGTACGGGCCTTGCCGCTGGCGTCGGCCTGCTTGATCTCGGTGGTTGATTTTTTGACCAGCGTGATTTTTCTGCGTTCCGGCGCAGCCGTACCGTGCGCCGACTGCAAGTAACCCAACAGACGCTGCTTGTCGGCGTCAGTCAGGGTGTCTGATGCGGCGGCTTTGGCCACACCCGCCGATTTGAGTTGCGCAAGCAACGTATCGGTTGATTTTTTGAGTTCACTGGCAAACTCGGCGACGGTCATACTGGACATTTGTTGGCTAACCTTTGGTTTTGACTGGGCTTGCCTGAAGGCTGACACCCACTCTTGGCTGTACTTTTAAATCATGATCAGGACGCTTGAGAAGCGGCGTCACCGGTAAACCAGTGGGCACGGGCTTGCATGATCATCGCGGTGGCCTCTTCGGTGGACTGCCCGGTGATCTCGGTCAACTCGTCGGTGGCCAGATCGGCCAGGTCATCAAGCGTATTTACACCAGCTCGCGCCAGTTTGCTGATGAGGTCGGTATCGATGCCTTGCAGGTCACGCAGCTCTTGCGCCACTTTCTCGACGTTTTCCTCATTGGCGATTTCCATCGTCAACAGCGCGTCTTTGGCTCGGGTGCGCAGTTCGTTGACGGTATCTTCGTCAAAGCTTTCGATTTCGAGCATTTCTTCCAGCGGCACATAGGCGACCTGCTCCAGACTGATAAAGCCTTCAGCGATCAACAGGTCGGCGATTTCTTCGTCGACGTCGAGTTTTTCCATGAACAACTGGCGGCTTGACTCGACTTCACCGGCTTGTTTTTCGGCAGATTCGGCAGCGTCCAGGATGTTGATTTTCCAGCCGGTGAGTTCCGAAGCCAGGCGCACGTTCTGGCCACCGCGGCCAATCGCGATCGCCAGGTTTTCTTCGTCAACCACCACGTCCATGGCGTGACGCTCTTCGTCGACCACAATGCTGCTGACGTTGGCTGGCGCCAGTGCGCCGATGACAAATTGCGCCGGGTCGTCGCTCCACAGTACGATGTCGACGCGCTCGCCGGCGAGTTCGTTGGTGACGCCGTTGACGCGGGTGCCGCGCACACCGACGCAGGTGCCGATCGGGTCGACCCGCTTGTCGTGCGACAGCACCGCGATCTTGGCGCGTGAACCCGGGTCGCGGGCGCAGGATTTGATTTCCAGCAGGCCTTGCTCGATTTCAGGCACTTCGTTGCGGAACAGCTCGATCATGAACTCAGGCGATGAACGCGACAGCACAATCGGTGCGCCGCGCAGCGTCAGGTCCACCTCCATGATCATGGCACGCACGCGGTCACCGGTGCGGAAATTTTCCTTGGGGATCATCTCGCCCCGGCGCAGACGGCCTTCAACCCGGCCCGATTCGACGATCAAATCGCCCTTGTCCATGCGCTTGACGGTACCGACAAAAATCTTGTCGCCACGCGACATGAAGTCGTTGAGCAGCATTTCGCGCTCCGCATCACGGATCTTTTGCAGGATGACCTGCTTGGCAGCCATGGCACCGATGCGGCCAATAGGCAAAGATTCGACGGTTTCTTCGATGTATTCGTCGACCTCGATGTCAGCAATCTGCTCTTTGGCTTCAAACAGCAGGATTTCCTGGTCAGGCAACTGCAGTCCGGCCTCGTCGGGCACGACGTGCCAGCGCCGAAACGTCTCGTAGGCGCCGGTATCGCGGTTCAGCGCCACGCGGATATCGACGTCTCCCTCATAGAGTTTTTTGGTGGCCTGCGCCAGCGCGGCTTCTACCGCACCAAAGACCACATCACGTTCGACGTTTTTCTCGCGTGAGATGGCGTCAACCAACATTAACATTTCGCGATTCATGCCACGACTCT
>Ga0210030_1002098_pt1 | contig 13981 bp, 19 predicted proteins | sample CryGeymeta201523_FD_183986 | JGI IMG/M metagenome (GOLD analysis project Ga0210030, IMG submission 183986) | Groundwater microbial communities from Crystal Geyser aquifers in Utah, USA - Crystal Geyser metaG 2015-23 (SPAdes) (version 2) | ecosystem: Environmental > Aquatic > Deep subsurface >...
AAATTATTGTTAAATATAATTATTTATGACACAGTCTGATTGCGAGGAATGTAATGACGAAGCAATCCCATTAGTTATGAGATTGCCACGCCCTGATAAATCAGGGCTCGCAATGACATTTTATTGGATTACCACGGCCCCTGCGTTCGCTTGCAATTACTTTGACAGGTGAGACACCTGTCCTACGGGCAGACACAAGGTCTGCCCCTACACTCAAATTCTAGATTCTAACTCCTGGCTCCTGGCTTCTATTTTATTCACTATATACTGAATACTGAATACTGATTTACCTTTCTCTTAAAAGGATATAATCAGCTAAATTTTTTAATGTCTCTGCTTTATTATTAAATATTTTTAATGAATCTTTTGCTTCTTTAATTAATCTATCAGCTTCATTCTTTGATTCTTTTATACCATATTGGTTAGGATAAGTAGGTTTTTTTTTCATAACCCTTTGATCTTGCATAATATCGAGCATATCATCAACAATTTGAAAAGCTAATCCTATATTTTCTCCATATTTGGTTAAGGCTTTAAGTTGCCTTTGGTTGGCATTAGATAAGATTGCTCCTGCCCTAATGGAAACACATATTAAAGCAGCGGTTTTTTTCATATAAAGATTATATAAATCTTCTTTTTTTATGTTTTCGTTTCCTGGATTTATATCTTCTACCTGCCCTCCTAACATATTAGCTGTCCCGATATAAAAAGATATTTCTTTGATCAAGTTTATAATAGACTGCTTTTTTATTCCTTTTACTTCCGAGTTTTTTGCTATTAGTTCAAATCCAGAAACCAGAAGGGCATCACCGGCTAATAAGGCTATAGCTTCTCCAAATACTTTATGATTGCTGGGTTTTCCTCGTCTAAAGTCATCATTATCCATACAAGGTAAATCATCATGAATTAAAGAAAAAGTATGAATTAATTCAATCCCGCAAGCCGCACTTATTACTTTTTCTATTTCTTGGTCTAATAATTCAGCCGTTATTAAAGTTAAAATCGGTCTTATCCTCTTTCCTCCACTAAAAACACTGTAACGCATTGCTTGATGAATAATGAAAGGTAATTTGTTTTCTGGTGGTAAAAATTTATCTAAAGCCTTATCGATAATATTTTTTTTATCTTCTAGATAATTTTTAAACTCCATTAGCTGTATCTTCCTCTTTTTTTATAGAAAAAGGTTTAGTAGAATATTTTTCTTCATTTTCAATAACTAATTGTTCTATCTTTTGTTTGGCTTTATTTAATTTATCTAAACATAATTTGGAGATATTCATACCTTCTTCATAGAGTTTTATTGATTCATCTAAAGTCAATTCACCTTCCTCTAATTGGTGGACAATTTTTTCTAATCTTTTTAAATAATCTTCAAATTGAATATCTTCATTTTTTTTCTTTGTTTTCATTTTGAAATAACCTCCTTTTTATCAACTTTACCTAACATTTTTCCATCGCTTATAATAATTTCTATTTCATTGCCAATTTCAACCTGATTTAGTCTTTTAATAATCTCTTTTCCCGGTATTTTTCTACAAATACTATATCCACGTTCAATTACCGCACCAGGGTTTAATGAATCCAACCTTTGTTTATCTTTTTTTATTTTTTCTTCATATAATTCTATTTGATGCTTAATCCTTAATTTTATACGAACACTAAATTCATCGATATATTGATAATATTGATTAATCTTATTTTCTGGTCCTTGATATTGAATGCTTTTGTTTATAGAATTTATATTCTCCACCTTTAATTCAAGATTTCTTTTTATGGCTTTGTTTAATTTGCTATTTAATAAATTTAGATTATTTACTAAACTACTTTTATCTGGTATAGTCATTTCAGCTGCAGCGGAGGGAGTAGGACAACGTAAATCAGCCACAAAATCTGAAATAGTAAAATCTGTTTCATGACCTATAGCTGAAACTATAGGTATTTTAGAATTATAGATACTACGAGCTAATATTTCCTCGTTAAAAGCCCATAATTCTTCTAAAGAGCCTCCACCCCGACTAAGGATAATGAAATCTAAATTATTAAAATGTTTATTTAAAAAATCTATCTTTTTAGCAATTTCTCGCGCCGCGAGTGTTCCTTGAACTAAAGAAGGAACAACTAAGATGGAAAGATTAGGAAATCTTCTTAGCGATATAGTTAAAACATCTCTAATTGCCGCTCCAGTAGGGGAAGTTATAACCGCAATATTTTTAGGAATAAGGGGTAATTTTTTCTTAAATTCCTCTGAAAAAAGTCCTTCCGCCTTAAGTTTTTCTTTCAATCTTTCAAAGGCTAAATAAAGCTCACCTTTACCCGCTTCTACAATTTCTTTTACATATAATTGATATTCCCCTCTCCTTTCATAAACATTAATATCTCCTCTTACTTTAACTTTCATTCCATCCTGAGGCATAAATCGTAAGCTAAGGTTATTTCCTTTAAACATCACACCTTTAATCTGGCTTTCCTGATCTTTAAGTACAAAATACATATGCCCGGAGGAATGTAATTTAAAATTTGAAATTTCTCCTAATATCCATACGTTTTGTAGGTTATAATCATTTTCAAAAAGATTTTTTATATATTTAGTGATTCTGGAAACGGTATAAATTTTAGCTTCTGTATAATTAACCATAATTTTTTAATCTATTTTCTTCAATATTTTATCTATTTTATTAATTTTCCCTAAAACTCCATTTACAAAGCTAAAAGAGCTTTTGGTGCTATATTTTTTAGCTAATTCGACTGCTTCATTAATAGAAACGCTTTTAGGTATATTATCTATATATAATATTTCGTAAATAGCTATACGCAAGATATTTCGATCAATATTGGTGATTCTTTCTAAGGACCAATTATTAGTATAGCTTTTAATTTCCTTATCGATTTCAGCTAAATTACTTATAACCCCCCTTACTAATATTATAGTAAATTCCTTAACTTCTTCGGGAAGTTCATTACTTTCAAAGTTATATTTTAGTGCTTCTTCCATATTGGTATTAACTAAATCAATTTGAAATAGTACTTTTAAGGCTAATTCTCGGGATAATCTTCTTCCTCCCATTGTTCCTCCCTATGGAATGACTACCTAAAATACATTTAGAATACTTTTATAAATAGATTAGAAGCAACTAAATCTTTCCTGCTCTGTGTTTTTTTAGGAAATTGAATTCCTTGAATATGTATATTTATTTCTCTGATATCTGTACCTATTTTTTTTATTATTTCTTCTTTAATTCTATTTTGAATATCCCAGGCTGTATCAGGCATTCTTACTCCATATTTTATAATAATAAATAAATCTATAAATATATTATTCTCTTTTATTTCTACTTTTATGGTGCGGGAAGCATTTTCTAAGTTATTTGTACTTGCCTTTCCCATTAACATATCAGTTATTTCTTTCATAATTGTTTTTCTACTTCCCACCACACCTTTAACCTCAGCTAAATTTAAACTGATTATATTTCCGATGGTTTCGTTAGAAATATTTATTTCTCCTAAATCATTTTTTATAACTTTCATTAGTTATACCACCTCTATTTCGCATATCGTATTATATTTTTTTCATGATGATTTTTGGGTAATTTGTCATTTTTCATTCTCTTTCTAAATATTTATTTTCTCTGGTATCAATTTTAACTACGTCACCTTCTTTGACGAATAAGGGAACTTGAATTATTGCTCCAGTCTCTAAAGTTGCTGGTTTAAGTGCACCAGATACCGTATTTCCCTTAACCCCAGGCATAGTTTTAGTAACTTTTAAATTTATAAAATTAGGTAACTCTGCACCTATCATCTTTTCTTTATAAAACATAATATCAACGTCATTGCCTTCTTTTAAGAAATCAGTTAAACCACTTAATTGCTCTTTAGATAAGGAAGTTTGTTCATAATTTTCTTTATTCATAAAATAATAATTATCACCATCTTTATACAAATATTGCATAGTTTTTTTATCAATTATTACTTGTTCCATTTTATCTACGGGTTTAAATGTTTTTTCAATAACCATACCAGTTTTAATATTTTTTAGATTGGTTCTGATTAAAGCACCTCTCATGGCTACTTTTACATGTTGATAATTTACAATCGTATATATTTCATTTTTATACTCAATGATCATACCTTTTTTAATATCACTAATAGAAATCAAATTAAAACCCCCCTCATTTCTTAAGCAAACTTCTTATTAATATTTTCTACTTCTATTCTTACTTCTTCTTTTATCTTCTGGTCTTCTATATTATTTAGAACTCGACTAATCATCTCCGCTATCAGAATCATTTCTTTCTCTTTCATCCCTCTGGTAGTAACTGCCGGTGTGCCAATTCTTATTCCACTGGTAATCATAGGACTTTGGGTATCAAAAGGAATCGCATTTTTATTAACCGTAATTCCGGCTTCTTCCAACGCCTTTTCGGCTTGCTTTCCGGTAATTCCTTTATTTCTTAAATCTACTAACATTAAGTGATTATCTGTTCCACCTGAAACTAAATTATAATCTAATTCCATTAATTTAGCAGCTAAGATTTTCGCATTTTTAACGATTTGTCTTTGATATTCTTTAAATTCGGTAGTCATTGCTTGTTTAAAACATACTGCTTTAGCAGCAATCACATGCATTAGTGGTCCGCCTTGAATCCCTGGAAATATAGTTTTATCAATTACTCGAGCATAGTCTTCTTTACATAAAATTAGACCACCTCTGGGCCCTCTTAAAGTTTTATGAGTAGTACTAGTAACAAAATGACAGTAAGGAATAGGGCTTTGATGAAGATCGGCGATAATTAATCCAGCAATATGGGCAATATCAGCCATTAAATATGCCCCTACTTCATCAGCAATAGACCTAAAGATGGAAAAATCTATTTCACGAGGATAAGCACTCGCTCCAGCAATGATTAATTTTGGTTTATGCTTTAAAGCTAAATCTCGCAAGTTATCATAATCAATTCGTCCAGTATCTTTTCCTACTCCGTAAGGGACGATATTAAAGAATCTTCCCGAAAAGTTAACTGGACTTCCATGAGTAAGATGTCCTCCATGAGAAAGGCTCATCGCTAAAATGGTATCTCCTACTTCTAAGACACTAAAATAAACTGCCATATTTGCCTGTGAGCCAGAATGTGGCTGAACATTAGCATGGTCAGCTTTAAATATTTCTTTAGCCCTGGCAATGGCTAAATTTTCTACTATATCAATGTATTTACACCCACCATAATATTTTTTACCAGGATACCCCTCTGCATATTTATTGGTTAAGACTGAACCCTGGGCTTCCAATACTGCGGAAGATACAAAATTTTCTGAGGCAATTAGTTCGATGGTATTTTTTTGACGATTTTCTTCATTTTTTATAGCTTCAAAAATTTCAGGATCAACTTTCTTTAAATTATTCATATATTCCCTCCTCTTTATATTTTGTAGGGGTCGGATTTATCCGCCTCTTCTTTATTGCTTTTGTAGGGGGTAAATTCATCCACCCTGTCCTTATGTTCTTTGTTCTTTGTAGGGGTCGGATTTATCCGACCCGTCCTTATAAAACTCTTCAAATTTTATATTTTCTACTAAAGGATTACTTTGAATATATTCCCTTATTTTTAACAGAGCGTACTCATTTCTTATGACATGTTCATAATAATTTCTCTGCCAAAATTTCATTCTCGTGTTTCTGGTAACCAGAGCCTTAAAGGCCCTAACTATTTCTGGTAAATCTTTTTCTACTTCGTTAAATACAAAAATCATATGAAGATGGGTGGGCATAAGGATATACCAATCAATTGTTAAGCCAGAAAAACGTTCTGGCAAAGATAATAAAATGTTCTCTATTATTTCTTCGTATTTCTTGATAAATGGTTTTCCTCTGTAAGTACAAATGGTAATAAAATAATAACCATTTGATTTGTAATCATAGCTTTTTAATCTTATCTCTTTTCTTTTTGGTACACTTCCTGCGGGTTCGATAAATCGAACCCCTACCTCACCATTTTTTACAACTTTTACTTTTTTATTTTTATTCATTCTTATTTTCATTTATTTTTTTTAAAACAAACGGAAAAATTTAAATTATTTAAATTTAGAATTGTATTATTGTAGGGGTCGGATTTATCCGCCTCTTCTTTATTGCTTTTGTAGGGGTCGGATTTATCCGACCCGTCTTTATATTCTTTGTTCTTTGTAGGGAGCGGATTCATCCGCCTCTTCTTTATGTTCTTTGTTCTTTGTAGGGAGCGGATTCATCCGCCTCTTCTTTATTGCTTTTGTAGGGGGTAAATTCATCCACCCCGTCTTTATGTTCTTTGTTCTTTGTAGGGGTCGGATTTATCCGACCCGTCTTTATATATTTTATAAATTAAGAATTTTAGGAAACCAGGTCAATATTTCATATCCCTCTTCGGTAATCAGTACTGAATCTTCAATCCTGACTCCACCAGTCTCAGGTAAATATATCCCCGGTTCTATGGTTATTACCATTCCGGGTAAAAGAATAGTTTCATCATTAAAAGAAACACGGGGCAATTCATGAATATCTAACCCTACTCCATGACCTAAACTATGGCCAAAATATTTTCCATAACCCTTTTTTTCAATTATATTCCGCGCAATAAAGTCTACTTCTTTGCATTTTATCCCTGGTTTTAAAAATTCAAGGGCTTTTTCCTGGGCTTCTAAGACAATAGAAAATATCTCTTTTTGTTTTTCATTTTCTTTCCCCAAGATTATAGTTCGAGTTATATCCGAATTATAATTTTGATAATTTGCCCCCATATCAATAATGATTAGTTCATTTTCAATAATTTTTCTCTCGGACGGTTTTCCATGAACTAAAGACGATCTTTCCCCTGATACAATAATAAAGTCAAAAGCCTCTTTTTGGGCACCCTTTTTCCTCATAGTATAAGATAACTCGGTAGCAATATCAAGCTCTCGTATACCTGGTTTAATCATTTCAAATACTTCTTTTAAAGTTTCGGTAGTTATTTGAGCCGCTTTTTTGATGATAGTAATTTCTTCTTTATCCTTAATCATTCTTATCTGTTCAATTAGATTATTAGTAGGTAAAAATTCTATAGATTTAAAGCTATGGAAATATTTCAAATAATCAGTATAACTTAAAGTATTACTTTCGAAAGCTATTTTTTTTATCTTTTTTTTCTTTATTATTTTATCTAATGCCTCTATTCGAGCATTTTTATGGTTTGGCTCTTCAGTTATAATTTTAAAATCTGGGCTTTCTTTTTGAGCTTGCTCAGTATAACGTGAATCAGTTAACAAATAGTTTTCATCTTTAGTAATCAGGGCAATTCCTTCTCCATCAAAGCCACTTAAGTAATATAAGTTTTTTAAGTTAGTAACTAAAAATCCTTCGATTTTTATATTTTCTTTTTCTATTTTATCTCTAAATATTTTTAATCTTTCTTTAATCAAGATTAATACCTCCCTCTCCATATTTTTCCATTATTTTCTAATTTCACCCACTAAATCATATTCAGAAGTTTCCATAATATTTACTTTCATGAACTCCCCAGCCAAAACTTTATCTGTTTTTATGATTACCTTTCCATCTATCTCGGGGGCATTGGCTTCCGTGCGGCCAATGGCTAACTTTGATTTGCCGGAAGATATTTCATCAACTAAAACTTCTACTTCTTTTCCTAGGTAAGAAGAATTTATTTCTTTAGAAATTTTCTGTTGAGTAATCATTAATTTTTCTAACCGTTCCTTCTTTATTCGCTTAGGAATTTGCTGGGAAAAATTATGGGCTGGAGTTCCTTCTTCTTGGGAATAAATAAATGCCCCTAACCTTTCAAATCGGACTTCTTTTACAAAATTCAACAATTCTTCAAAATCTTGATCGGTTTCTCCCGGAAATCCCACCATAAAAGTAGTACGCAAAGCTAAATTAGGAATTCTATCTCTTAACCTATTTATCAAATCAATAATATATCTTTTATCAATTGGCCTATTCATTTTTTTTAATATTCTATCACTGATATGTTGTAAAGGTAAATCTAAATACGGGCATATCCTGGTATAATTGGCTATCACTTCGATTAATTCATCATTATAATGAGCCGGATGAGTATATAAAAGTCTTATCCATTTTAAATTTTCTAACTCAAGAAGAGAAAGTCTTTTTAATAATTCAGCCAATTTATATTCTTTATAGAGATCAATTCCATATAAAGTAGTATCTTGACCGACTAAAATTACCTCGGAAAGTTTTTGTTTTTCAGATAACATTTTCACTTCTGTAATTATATCTTCTATTTTTCTACTACGATAATTTCCTCTTATTTGCGGAATCAGGCAATAAGAACAATTATTCTGGCAACCTTCTGATATTTTAATATAAGCGTAATGTTGGGGGGTTAAGATAGTCCTTAGGGCAGTTTTAGGGTAAAGAAAATCGGAATTAGAGTTTATTTTATAGATTTGTTCACCCTGTAAAACTCTTTCTACTATATCATTAATCTCTAACAAATTTCCAACACCTAAAAAAGCATCTACTTCGGGAAGTTCCTGACTTAAATTATTATTTTTATATCTTTGAGGGAGGCAACCAATTACTATGATATATTTTATTTTACCTTCTTTTTTCAATTTAACCAGAGAAAGAATCTCTTCTATTGATTCTTCTACCGCATCTTTTATAAAACTGCAGGTATTTATAATTACTATTTCTGAATTATTAATTTGTCCGCTTATCTGGTGCCCTTTTTCTTTTAATATTCCACAAATTATTTCAGTATCTACTAAATTTTTTGGACACCCTAATGATTTAATCCCAATTTGCATAAAATTAATAACCCTTTCTCAACGAAAAAATCTATATCTTTGCTTATTTTCTATATCGATTGCCTTTACATGCCCTTCTACAACCTCTGGTGGACTTAATTTAACTAAGCCGATTAAACAAAAAATTAATATAATAATATCTTCAAAATATCCCAAGAAAGGAATCAAAAAATCAGGCAATAAATCATAAGGAGATAAAAAATATACAATTGCTCCGTATACTAACAATTTAGGAAAAAAAGACACTCTCTTATCTTTAAGCAACCTTAAAGATAATTTTATAAAATTAGGTATGTGGTAAATTATTCTAGCCAAATGCAGCTGCTTTTTTAATTTACTATAAGGATCTTTATCTTTAGACATAATTTATCTCTCAAAAAGTAAAAATTTTTTTCTAACTCTTTAAGGTGTATACATTAATCAAATCTTTCTTGCCTTTTATCTTTAATTTACGAGAATGAGTAAATTTAAAATTATCCTTAATCTTTTGATAGGTTCTTTCGCCAACCATAATTTCTCCCGTTGGAGCGTTAACTTGTAAACGAGAAGCTAAATTAACTGTGTCTCCGATAACTGTAAATTCTTTTCTGGTAGGTGAACCAATCTCACCAGAGATGCATAAACCGGTATTGATTCCAATTCTCGCTTTCAATTTTATTTTTTCATTATCAATCTTTATTACACCATTTTTTTGGATAGATTCCATCATTTCCAAACTTGCTCTAAATGCTCTCTCCGGGTCATTCTCGCGAGAATACGGTGTTCCAAAGACAATCATTAAACCATCACCCAAAAATTTATTGATTGAGCCTTCGTATTTATAGATAATATTGATGATGGGTTGGAATATTTGATTTAATATTTCAATAGCTTCTTCGGGATCTAAATGTTCAGCAAAATGGGTGAAGTCTTTTATGTCCAGAAATATTACGGTAGCTTCTCTTCTTTCGCTGGGTAAGCTTGCTTGTCCTTCTAATATTCTGGAAGTTACCGCTTGAGGAACATAAGGTCTAAACAATTCTAATAATTTATTTTCTTCTTTTTGTTTTTTCATTTTAAATTATTATCCTATAACTCCTTATCTTAATCTTATTTTTTATTAAAAATTGGCGTCTCACCGATCAATGTCATTGCGAGGGTGATACTCAAACAATATTGAGTGCTACCCGTGGCAATCACAAATTCAAAAATATATTTCTTTATTCCCTAATATTCCCCTCCCCTCGGCGGGAGAGGGTCAGGTTGAGGGGGAAATAAATCCACCAAGCCTGTAGAACAGGCGTCTCCCGCTTTCACGAGGGCAGGCTCGCCTGTCTATTATATAATGTAGGGGTTCGATTCATCGAACCCGCAATGATAGAGAAGCTTAATTTATCAAGCACATAGCAAATTAATGATTTATATTATTATAACAAAAGTAGTAAAATAAATAAAGAGAAATAAAGTCATTGCAGTCAACCTTATTCATTAAATCACCATAAAATCCACAGGACAGAGGCGTCTCGCCTGTCAAATAGAATAAAAAATAGTCGAGCTAATATTTTATTATAACTCGCCTATTTTTTAGAATAATATTTACTTTAATTAATTATACTGCCTTATTTGCAATAACAGTTAATAAAATGGCCCGTCTGCGTGCGTACACGCACAGGCAGAGATGTGTCCCTGTTTATTTATTCTTTTTTATTTACTCCAATTACTCCAAACTTAGTTAACGTCAAGATGAATTAAAAGTGCTTTCTCTATCATTTCTAATTTTTCAGGAAGTAAAGTACTTACAAAATTGATAAGTCTTTTTTTATCTACAGTTCGAATTTGATTGCATTTTACTAAGGATACAAACCAAATCTCACCTCTTTTTGGAGAATCCATATTATTTCCATCCTTCCAGAGTAATCTTCTCCCACTCCTGGTTAATTTCTTTATCTTCTCTTTTAGTTGCTTTATATCCTTCTATTAAAAGCTGATCCAACTTTTTTCTATTTATCTTCTCAATCTTTTCTTTTATAGCTTCGGCAATGAAGTTACTCTTGTTAGGGATATTTTGTATTTCTTGGGCAATTTTTTCTGGCAAGGTAATATTTAACCTTTTCATGTACATCACCTCCTGTATTAATTAAACACTAAACAATACACAATTCAATTATTTTTATACTATTTCCCCTCTCCCCCCCCCTGAAGAAATTAATCTATTCCTTCATATTTCCCTCTCCCCTCAGCGCGGGAGAGGGTTAGGGTGAGGGAGAATTTGATTTTTATATTGTAATTTTTAATATTATAACAAAAGCAGGAAAATAAATAAAGAAGGTATACCCCGCTAAAGTTTACACTAACTCATTTTTTTAAGGAAAAGATAAAATTTCCTTCTATGGAATTTACTTTAATCTATTTTTTACTAATATTCTTTAAATTTATGATATAATACAAATACTAAAATAATAATATAAGATTACTTGAAAATAAAAATGCCTAAATATATCAAAAAAGAGTAAAAAATGCGTAAAGATACTAATAATTTTATTAAATCTGCAGAATATGATTTAAATACAGCTGAATTCATGCTTAAATTAGGAAATATACAACTTCCTTTAGAATTATTTAATTTTATGGCTAAAATAAATAATGCAAGCATAGTTACCAGATACCCTGAAGACTTTTTAAAAATATTGGAAGCCTATCCTAAAAGCGTTGCAGAAGAATATCTTTCTAATACTAAGGAGATTCATGAATGCTTAAAAAAGCACAAGACATTAAAGAAATAATAGAAAGATTTAAACAAGAATTAAGGAAATTTAATATTAATTCTGATAAAATTATTCTCTATGGTTCATATGCTAAAAGTAACCCTCGTGAAGATAGCGATATTGACTTAATAGTTATTTCGGATGATTTTAAAAATATGAACTTAAGAGAAAGATTGGAAATATTGGGTTTAGCCGCAGGACAAGTTTTTGAACCCATAGAAGCCTTAGGATACACCCCGAAAGAAATTATACAAAAAAAAGAAACCTTTTTAGAAGCAATTTTATGAATTAAAGAATAATTGCTTAACAAATTTATTATTTAATTCAAATTTCATTCACTATACTTAGCGTATAGCGTTTAGCGGATAGGTATAAGAATATTTCACAAATTACTTAAAAAGTAGGGGCTTGATTTAAAGAATAAGAATTTTTGTGTTTGTAGGGGCTTGATTTATCAAGCCCGTAAGGAATTCGGGGCGGATGAATGAATCCGCCCCCTACCAAAAATCACCATAGAATCCGCAGGACAGGCGTCTCGCCGGTCAAATAGAATAAAAAATAGGCGAGCTAATATTTTATTATAAATCGCCTATTTTTTAGAATAATATTTACTTTAACTAATTATGGTGCTTCATTTGCAACTTGAGCCCAAGGTGTCCCTATTTATTTTCAAAAATGTGTTGTATACACAGCCATTTCCACAATGGAATTATTTTTATTTTTGTATTACCTATTTCTTTTTCTATATCTTCATCTTCAGTAATAATAGTCAAATACTTTATTCTAAATTCATCTTTGGCCATCAATAAACTCTCAATCTCTCTATCTAAGGTTTTTTTATAATTCAAATTATACGAAACCTGAATAGCTTCATCTATCTCTAACCCTCTCTTTATTAAAAAGTCAACTTCTTTACCTTTTTTCGATTTCCAATAGTAAATTTCTTTATTCCTTCTTTTTAATTCCAAAAATACCAGATTTTCATAAATATGTCCTAGGTTCTCTGAAAATTTAAAGGATATAGAATTTCCTAAGGCAGTATCAATAATATAGATTTTAGAGGGATTGTAAATTTGCCGCTTAATAGAATAGTCGAACAAGTTGATTTGAAAAAATAAAAACACCTCTTCTAAGATTTCCAAATAACTCTTTACAGTATTAATGCTTTTTACTCCTATCAAAGAAAGCAATTTGTTATAACTATGGATTGATCCGAGATTAGAAGCCAGGAACAAACATAATTCCCGTATTTCTTTTATCTTTTTTATAGAATATCTGGGCAGGATATCTCGGTAGATGGTATCCTTAAAATATTGTTCCAAGAGAGTTGGGTCATTAATTTTTACTATCTCGGGATAACCGCCTAATTTTAGATATTCTTGAAAAAAACTTTTTATTATTGCTCTTTTCTCGGTTTGATAAAAATCATTTTCCTCTAATCTATAATTCTTAAAAACCAAAAATTCCCTGAATGAAAAAGGAAAATTGATTATTACTCTATTCCTTCCGGTTAAGGCGGTAGATATTTCAGACCTTAATAAACTAGCATTAGAACCAGTAATAAATATCTTTATATTTTCATTTTCATATAATCTATTTACCCATCTTTCCCACCCGGATACATTTTGAATTTCATCTAAAAAGAAATATTGCCTTCCAGTGGGTTTGTTTATTTGTAGATAAAGTTCATAAATCTGAGAAAAATCACCAGTATTAAACTCGATAAATCTTTCATCTTCAAAATTTAGGTAAAGAATGCTAGAAGGAGGAACTTGATATTTCTTTATAAGGTCATCGCAAATCAATTTCATTAAAGAAGATTTACCGCCCCTTCTTGTGCCTGTAATCATTACCACTTCTTTAAATTTAATAAATTTTTCCATATTGTCTTGAACTTCCCTTCTAACCAAATCAGTTCTATTGGCAAGGAAACTTTTCTTATATTCAATTAATAATTCTTTTAATTTGTTTTTATCCATTTTGGTTCTCCTGATCTAATATATTGCATTTCAATTGTAATATATAACATAATATATTGCAAATCAAATGATATATTACATTATTCATACGCTCCTCTTGTTTGAGGGGAAAGATTAAGATAGAGGTTAATTTGATTTTTATTTTAGGACTGGTGTCTCACCGGTCAATGTCATTGCGAGGGTGGCACTCAAATAATATTGAGTGATACCCGTGGCAATCTCTATTTTCAAATAATTGTAGGGATTCGATTCATTGAACCCACAATAATATAGGAGCTTAATTTCTCAAGCCCATAGGGAATCAAAGATTTCTAGTATTATAACAAAAGCAGAAAAATAAATAAAGAATTACATAAAAAGAGCTTTTTGCTTTGTAAGATATTTTTTGGTTTTTAGTCACTGATTAAGCCTGCTCAAGAGGTAAATTACAACAGGTCTATATTGAAGTAATGACAT
>Ga0210030_1002105_pt1 | contig 13962 bp, 7 predicted proteins | sample CryGeymeta201523_FD_183986 | JGI IMG/M metagenome (GOLD analysis project Ga0210030, IMG submission 183986) | Groundwater microbial communities from Crystal Geyser aquifers in Utah, USA - Crystal Geyser metaG 2015-23 (SPAdes) (version 2) | ecosystem: Environmental > Aquatic > Deep subsurface >...
CAAAAATTCCTTAAGTTTTCGATAAAATTCTTGGCCCAGACCTAAGGCGATGCCGAAATCTTTAACTTCGGGAATAACCTGAAATTCCTGAAAATCTAAAGACGCTGATTGACACTGATTTAGAGCTGATTTATGCGGATAGCCAGAATGAACACCGCCATTAATGACATTAAATATAGGTTTTAGGTTTTGGGTTTTAGGTTTTAGATTTTGAATTTTAGTAATGTATTCAAATAGTTCTAAATTATCATTTTTTGCCATCAGTCGGCTAAACGCTAAAGACAATGCCAAAATCAAATTAGCGCCCAAATTTTGTTTATTCGGCGTTCCGTCTAGGGAAATTAAGAAATTATCAAATTCTTCCTGCGAACCAAAATCGCGGCTTAAAATCTGCGGCTTGATACTTTCAAATTTTTCCAGCGCTTTTTTTGGTTCTAAAACAAAGGCCTCGTGCGCTCCGGTGCTTTTGCCTGCTGGTACCGAAGCTATTGCCGAAAAATCCCCGCTTTTTAATTCGGCTTCCAAAGTATCTTGCCCTCGAGAATCCTGAATAATTTTTATATTGACGTCAGAAATTTTCATTGATAATGTTTATTGACCTCAATAATTTCAATGATGTCTCTTTCGCGAAAAATAAAAATTGCCCGATATTTTCGGTCAATTCTAAAACTCCAAATTCGCATTTTCTTGGGCTCCAGTAATTCGGTTTCTAATCCCGGATAAAAAGGATTTTTTTCAAAGAGATTTTTCTGTTTTGCGAATTTCTTCTCTAACTTTCTTTTTTTAAGATAATCCCGAATTTCCTGATGAAGAGGGAGAATTTTCACCCCGTTAGACATTTTTGTCATCGTTTTCTCAACCCTATTAGAAGCATTAAATGTCTAACGGGGTTCATTTTTTAAAATAAGAGGAACGTCTTAATCCTTTTTCTAAAGCATTAATGAATTGCTGATTGTATCTTTTGGTGGCTCTAAAAGCACTGATAATTTCGCCGATATTTTTTGTCGGCGGCGGAGAGAAAATATCGCTTTCCATCAACTGGCGCAGATATTCATACCGAAGCGCTTTATCAAGCAGTTTCTGATATTCTTTTTTAGAGATAGTGATTGTGGCCATATATTTAATTAAATTATGAATTGACTACTTTCAATAATTAAAAGCAGGGCCTCTTTGAGATTTTCTTTGGCTTCTTTAAGCGTTTTGCCTTGGGTATTAACTCCCGGAATTTCCTCTATCCATCCCAAATACCACTTACCGCTTTTTTTATAAACCGCGGTAAATTGATGTTTCATATATCTTAATTATAAGTTCTTTAATCTTTCTGTCAACTTAAAAAATCAAAGGCAGTGAGGGTATAAATTTTATTTATAAATCTATCTTTGAGGAAATTTTTTAAAACACTCATCTTTTAACTCTTTTATTTTTTCTTTCGGATTACAAAGATTATATTTTTCGGCAATATCGCCAAAAAATTTTCCGCAAGGATTAACATTTATTACTTGTAAACATTCATTAAGTTGCCTTTCTCTAATTTTTTCCTGCTCTATTTTAGTCTGCTGTTGCCTTTCAATAGACTGCTGTTTGTTATATTGAACTGCGTAAAAACCTGCCGCTAATATAATCGCTGATAATAAAATCGCTACTGGCAATGTTATTTTTTCTTTCATAAATTTGTTCTATTATTTTTTCCCCTTTTCTCTTTTTCGTAAACTTTTAGAGTAGTTTTAATTATCGTGTCCGGGTTTAAAGACATACTTTCAATGCCTTGTTCCACCAAAAATTCAGCAAATTCCGGATAATCACTCGGGGCCTGACCGCAGATGCCGATGTATTTTTTCTTGGCCCGGCATTTTTTAATAACTTCGGCAATCAGTTTTTTGACTGACTCGTCGTTTTCATTGGCAATGCCCCTGACTAATTCGCTGGCATCCCTGTCAATGCCGACGGTCAATTGCGTTAAATCATTTGAACCAATGCTCATCCCGTCAAAAATTTTCAAGAATTCATCAGCCAAAATCACATTAGAAGGGATTTCACACATCACATAGATTTTTAACGGCTTTAAGAACTTTTTAATCATTCCGATTACTTTTTTGCCTTCTTCTACAGTGCGGCAGAACGGCACCATCACTACCATATTATCTAATCCCATTTCTTCGCGGACTTTTTTAATGGCTTTTAATTCCAGAATGAAAGCCGGGCTAAAATTCGGATGATAATATCTTGAGGCGCCGCGCCAGCCAATCATTGGATTTTCCTCCAGCGGTTCATAAAGTTCACCGCCAATTAACGAGCGATATTCATTAGTTTTAAAATCGGAAAATCTGACAATCACCGGTTTGGGATAAAAAGCCGCGCTAATTTTGGCAATGCCATAAGCCAGTTTATCAACGTAAAATTGAATTTTATTTTTATAGCCAATTGTTTTTTTATCAATTATCTTTTTAATTTTTGAGGGCAATTTTTTATAATTTATAAGAGCGTTTGGGTGAATGCCGATATCCGAAGCAATGATAAATTCTTCTCTTGCTAGACCAACGCCGTCATTGGGCAAAAACGATTTTTCAAAAGCTGCTTCCGGAGTGGCAATATTCATCATTATTTTAGTTTTCGGCTTGGGGAATTTTTTAACGTCCTGTTCCACTATTTTGAATTTTAAAGCGCCGCTAAAAACAAGACCTTCGCTGCCAGTAGTATCAACCGTAATGGTCTGGCCGGTTTTGATTTTTCGGGTGGCGTTTTCCGAACCAACAATGCAAGGGATGCCGAGCTCACGGCTTACGATGGCGGCATGAGAATTTGATACAAGTAGCGGTGCCAATCTATTTGTAAAAACCACATAATTATGGTCTAATTCATTATCTGCTTCAACTTCAACATTAAAAACATTAATTTCTCCTAAATCTTTAACAAAACTAATCCTCTGCATTCTTAAAGAAGATTCTAATACATTTTTCAATTCTTTTTTAATATTTATATCAGCTAATGGCAATAAATATTCTTTTATTTTTCTCGCGTCAATAAATAAATTACCTTTAACATAGGGCTTAATTCTTCCTTTATAATTTATAGTGTCAATAATGTCTCCAAAAATTTGTTTTGCGGCAAATAATTTTGTTCCCAGTATTTTTTCCCGTGCGGATATTTCAATCTTTTTTACCAAAGCTAAAATCTCCTCCATTTTTTCCACAATCTGAATATTATAGATATTTCTGTTTGTTGTAACTTGGGGCACTATTCCTAATCGTAAACAACTAATAATAATTGCTTGAAAAACATTTTCTTTACTTGCGTAGATTTGAATCCGATTATTATAGAATGATCCGTCGCCATCTATAACACCCGCCAAAAAATTTTTAGCAGATTCCTTGGAAAAGGATAGAGCTAACAAAGGTAAATTCTGTAGATATTGATTTATTTGTAAAGCAATAGATAAGCTATAACATCTAAAGTCGGTGACTGTGCCAGAGATTGTTCTGCCACGTAGTTGAGAAACGGTTGTTTTTTCTCTCGCCGTCATTTGTTTACCGAATATTCCAGAAAAATATTCGTTAACTGTTGAAATAAATTCTTGTTTTTCCGGAGACTCTTTTTGTGTAAAGGTTATTTGGCCGCGCCTAAATCCATTCACACCGGGACAGAGATAAATACTACCATCGGTTGCCAAAACGCCCAATAAATAAGCAAGTTTATTATCAACGGAATTAGTTATGGATGCCGGTAAATTTTCTACTAAACAAACCGCTTCCTTGTCTTTTATTATAGCTTTTAGTGATTTTTTAATTAATTCCCTGTTTTTATAAGTATAAAATTTGTGGTCTTTAGTAACATCAATAAAATTATTTTGAGTATTCCCAGTTTGAGAAACGCTTACTCTTATGGCAGTTAATTTATTCTTTTGTGAACTTAATATTCTTTTCCATTTTGGCAATTTATTTTTATAATCATACGAATAGATTAAAAATTCCTCGCCATTTTTCATTTTTTCATAAACATCTTTAAATTCCAAAAATCCTTTATCTGTTAAAATTTTAGTTTCACCTGAAAAACACGTTCTCCCGCCTTTATCCGTGACAATCGCCGAGGCAATTTTCATAATCGGTTCCCAATCTGGGTCGGTCATGTCAGTGACTAAAATTTCAGCCGCCTTAAATTGGCCCAAGTTTTTTGCATCCAAAATCACCCGGGCTTTTCCTACCGCGATTTTACTGCCAACAGAAGTTCCTTTTACAATGGCTTTTCCTTTTTGTTGAAGTGCATATTCTTTAATCTTTGAAAAATCGCGTAAAGAATGAACTGTTTCTGGTCGGGCTTGAATAATAAACAATTCACCGGTTTTGCCGTCTTTTGCCCATTCCAAGTCCATCGGCATCCATTTTTTGTATTTTTTACTGTAATGTTCTTCAACCAGAACGCTCCATTCGGCCAGTTTTAAAATTTCTTGGTCGTTTAAAACAAAAGATTCTTTTTCTTTTTGAGAAGTTGGTACAATTCTCGTTTTCTTTATGCCGCGACCAGCAGAATAAATCATTTTCCGGCTTTTGGCGCCTAATCGTTTATCAATAACCGCCTTGGTTTTTTTAAACACTAAAAATTCATCGGGTATTACTTCTCCCTGAACAATCATTTCACCCAGACCCCATGAGCCGTTAATTAAAACAATATTAGGAAAACCGGATTCAGTGTCCAGGGTAAAAATCACCCCCGAAGAGCCCAAGTCGGAACGAACCATTTTTTCTACGCCGACTGAAAGCGCCACTTCAAGATGGCTGAAACCTTTATCAACCCGATAAGAAATAGCCCGGTCTTTAAAAAGCGAAGCAAAACAAGCGCGAACCGCTTCCAAAAGATTTTCTGAGCCCTGGATGTTCAAAAAAGTTTCGTGCTGACCGGCAAAAGAAGCTTCCGGCACGTCTTCAGCCGTGGCTGATGAGCGCACCGCCACATCCACATTTTTACCGTATTCTTTTTCCATCAGTTGGTAATTTTTGACAATTTCTTTTTTGAGATTGTCTGGCAGTTCGGCGGATTTAATTGCTTCTCTAATAAATTTTCCCCGGGCCGCCAAATCAGCAAAGTTTTTAGTGTCTAAACCCTGAAGCGTTTTTTTAATAAATTTGTCCAAACCGGTTTGTTTTAAAAAATATCGGTAGGTAGTGGCCGTGACCACAAAACCGCCCGGGATTTTCACTCCTTTTGGCGCTAAATATCTAATCATTTCACCCAGAGAAGCGTTTTTACCACCCACCTCCGGGACGTCTTCGATGCCAACCTTTTTGAGTTGTTTGATGAATTCCATAAGTTTTATTGCCTTAATATTATCATTAAATCCGAAACATTAAAACTTTTTGACTTAGCAAAAATCAAATCGCCTGTTTTTTTGAAAAAATCAAAAGAATTATTCTGATCAAGAAATTCTTCGGGTTCTAATTTTAATTTTTTAGCTTTTTCCAAAGTTGAAAAATCAGCAATGGCTCCAGCCGCCTCAGTATTATCCCGGCCATCAGTGGCAAAAGCCAGTAATACAAGATTTTTGGAAATTGGAAATTGAAAATTGGAAATTGCACCAAGTACCGCTTCCATATTTCTTCCGCCTTTGCCGACCGGTCGGTTATCAAGAGTGACGGTTGTCTCGCCAGCTGCCAACAGTGCTTCTCCGACTTTAATTTTATTAAGCATTGGCAACAGAGCATGCCTGGCTTCGCCCTTAACCACTAAAGAGTAAATTTTCGGCTTAAATCCCAATTTTTTTGCTCTCTTGTTCATCGCCAGAACCGCGTCTTGATTGCAGACAAAAAGGACATTTTTGACTTTTTTGAAATATTTTCGTTCGTTGGGCGTTTCTTTTAAATTAAATCTTTTGGGGTTGAGATTATATTTTTTCAAAACTTTTTCAGCGTCTTTTTTGGTGGTTTTGTCAAAAACCGTGGGGCCGGAAGCGACCATTGATAAATCATTGCCTATGACGTCTGAGACAATTAAAGAAACTACGGTAGCCGGATAAGCTATTTTTGCCAAGCCGCCGCCCTTAATTTCTGAAAGGTGCTTTCTGACGGTATTAAGTTCCAAGATATTCGCGCCGCTCTTTGTCAATAATTTAGTAACTAAAATTAAATCTTTCAATTCTTTCTGCGAACCGCAAGCCAAAGCCGAGCCGCCGCCGCAAATAAAATTAATGAGCAAATCGTCTTTTTTCAGATTTTTGGCTAATTTGACGATTTTTTGAGTGGCCCCAACGTTTTGTTTTGAAGGCAGGGGATGAGTACCGGTTAAAATTTCTAATTTCAAATTTCTAATTTCTAATTTCGGTCTTTGAATATCTAAGGTAATTCCTTTAGTTAGTTTTTTGTCTAGGATTTTGGCTAAAGAGGCACAGGCCAAAGCAGAGCCCTTACCGATGCCAATAAGAAAAACATTTTTGTAATTGTCCAAACCTACGCTATGACATGTCATAGCGCTACAAATGGATAATTTATTGTTTTGGAATTTTATTTTTTGACTGACCGTTTTTGTAATATCAATCGCCTCATAGCCGGCTTCGGCAATCAAAAGGGCTTTTTTACGAAGGGAATTTTTAGCTAAATTTTTAAAGTTGGTAATTACCATATTTTTAAATTTATTGTTTGATTTTGAATAATAAAGCGGCGCCGATAGCCTGGGAATATTCGCCTAATTTTCCTTTAACAATAGGAGTTTTTTTGGCTAAGGGCGACATAACGGACCTATTGGCGATTTTTTTAAGTTTTTTAATCTTGACGCTCCCGCTCATCACCGGACCGCCTCCTAAAATAACAATTTCCGGGTCAAAAGCATTAATCAAGTCAGCAATGCCGGCGCCGATAACTTGATGATAATCTTTTTTCTTTAAAAAGGCCTCTTTACCGCCAAGTTTTTCAAGGGTTCCTTTATTGTTAATTATCATATGGCCGAATTCGCCGGCGCCGAATTTTTCACCGTAATAAATTTTGCGGTTTATCATTATGCCGCCGCCGATACCAGTGCCAACAGTTAAACAGATAACGTCTTTATATTTTTTCCCGGCTCCCAGAAAGGCTTCGGCGCGCAAAAAACAGCGACTGTCATTGTCAAATTTTGTTTTAACCCTGAATCTTTTAAAGAATTTTTTTGCCTGCCAGCCGTTTAAAAACGGCAAATTCGGCGCTTTAATAAAAAGGCCGCGTCTGACATCAACAATGCCGGGAAGGCCAATGCCGATACCGATGATTTTTCTTTTTTGAAGGATTTTTCTGACTTCTTTTTCCAAAATTTCTAAAAATGATTTTCTATTTTTTGGCGTTTTAACTTGAAAGGCAAAAAGCCGTTGATTTCGTGATTTATTCAACAAAATGCCTCTAATTTTTGTTCCCCCGATGTCGATGCCCAAATAAAATTTATTTTTCATATTGGTTGGAAAATTGTTTTAGCATAATCCCAAAAACGGCTGTCGTTATGTTTTTCTTTCAGCCAGTACCACCATTCGCTGCCCCAAAGATAATATTCGTCAAAGCCGGTTTCCTTGGCATATTTAATTGTATCAGTAAAATAATCAAAACTGAATAATTCCATCTGGTCTTCGTAGGTGCGGTCTTGAAGCTCCGTGGGGCTCCAGGGCTCTCCTTGAAGTTCAATAACAATAAAACGTTTGTTATAATCATTTATTAAGAAGCGGACGATTTTTTCTTTTAATCGAAAATATTCCGGACCAATCGGATACTCGATATTTCCCAAAAATGGCCCCAGTAACTTTGTGTAAACCTTCCGATACATCGTGGTTCCAAAAATGTCGCCTTCTTTTGCGGCTTTGTACCAAAGTCCGAATTCGCCGCTGTCGGTTGAAACAACCGGTCTTTTTGAATCAATTGACTTTACGGTACTAATTTCTTTTTCAAAAAAATCCTTAGACCGGCCCGGACATTCTCCAAAGAGCAAAAATGGTTCGTTTTCAATCTGCCACATTTCAATAATTAAATTATCTTTGTAGCGCGAAACAACGGTTTTGAGATATTGGCGGAGAGCCTCCTCTTTTTCATCGGGCGTCAGGTTTTGAGTCCATTCTGGAGTATGACACTCTGGCCATCTTGGCACTTTCATCCCCAGCGTCAGAATTACCGACGTTTTGTATTCCCTTGATTTCTCCAGAAGCCAGTCGGTTTCGGAAAAATCAAATCCACCCCGTTCTTTTTCTGTTTGGTCCCAATAAATAACCAGCCGAACTTTTTTGGGTTTTAATTCGTTCAGAATTGCTTCGTAGTTTTTTTGCCAGTCAAGACCAAGCTGCCGGCTGAATTTAGCCGAAAAAGTAACGTTCCATTCTATATTTCGATTCGGATTGACCGGTATAGTTTGGGAATAAGCAATCAGACCCAGCCATAAAATTCCCAAGATAATTAAAGAGGTGGCAATAATTTTCCCCGCCAAAATTTTTCTCCCAAAACCTTCTTTTAAGAAAATCCAAGCACATAGAAAAATGACAACATATTTAAAACTTTGGCTGGCGTCGACCAAAGCAGGATGCGTCAGGGAAATGGCAAAATAAACGAGAATTGAGCCAGCGCCGGCATAAATTCGGTTGGCAAAATAGAGAAAACGGTTTCTGGTTGTGGCCTGGCGGCTGGAAGAAAAAATTCTTAGGGAAAAAGGTTTATATAAGAGAAGCAAAAGAACGAAAATTACGCCGCCAATTTTAATCCAGGCAAATCCGGAGATAAAAGGTCCAGCCTGGAAAACGACCTTACTTAAAACATTTGAAAAACCGAAAAGCAGGGAAGAAATTAAGATAAAAATAAAAGACAAAAATTTCAATTCTTTTTTCTCAATGAAAAAAAGAACAAAACCGCCAAGAATCAGAAAACAAAAACCGATTAAATCGCCAAGTCCCAAAAAAGAATTTAACAGAAAATAGCCGATGATTAAAGTGAAAATCGGAGAAAAACCGCCTATGACAGGTAGGCTGGTTGAGGCTTCGGAATAATCGAGAGCGTAAAACAAAAAGAGCATTGCCAGAACGGAAAACGCGCCGGCAACAAAAGCGATAATGAGGATATTAAGCGCTGGAATAGAACCAAAAGGCAAAATCAACAAAGCAAAAATTCCCAAAATGCCGAGCCAAAAAGTATAAACCAAAGGGTCAAAAAATTTGCGCTTAAGAAGAAACTTATCAAAAACCGCCGAAGTTCCTAAAATGATTTGCGCCAAAACGGTAATAACAAACCAGTTCATAAAATTAATTCGTTAGTTTTGCAAATTTTTGCGTATTGAAGAGCGCTAGGCCTGATTTTCCGCTCAAGGGTCTTATAATTCACTTCAACCAAGCCGAATCTCGGCCAAAAACCTTTATCCCACTCGAAATTATCCATAAGCGACCAGTGTAAATATCCGCGCACATTTACTCCCTCATTTATTGCCTTACCGATGTTTTTCAGCGACTCCAAAATAAACCAACTGCGTTTTTTATCCCCACCGTCAGCAAGTCCATTTTCAGTAATATAAATTGGTTTATTAAAACGTTTCAGGTCTTTCAAAACATAATAAATTGCTTCGGGATAAAGTTCCCAGCCTATATCAGAAATCTTTTTGTTTTCATTTTTATTGAAACCGTAATTTATGCGATTGTGAAAATAATGATTTAACCCTATAAAATCTTGATGATTTCTAATCCGATTTAGAAAATAAAAGTTCCACCACCAATCAATGAATTTTTTAAGTACACGATTAACCAATTTATTTTGATAAGCTTCAAAATAAATATTATTTTTTGCAATTCCTATTTTGGAATTTGAATTTGCTTTCTTAATAACTCCATATGCTTTCCGATGGGCCTTGATTAAATTATTCAATACGCGCAAGTAAGCAAATAAATTTTTCTTCTGGGGCGGCCAAACACCTGCAAAATAAGAATTGCTTGCGTAAATCTCCGGCTCATTGAGGGTTATCCAAAATTTTACATTCTCGCCAAGAGCATTTGATATTTTTTCAGCATAACGCTCGAAATAATCTGTAATCTTTTTATTTTCCCAGCCGCCGATATCTCTAATCCATAAAGGATTGGTCCAGTGCCAAAGCGTGACAAATGGTTCAATCCCGCGTTTTTTAAGTGCCAAAATAACTTTTCTGTAATGTTCAATTTCTTTTTCGTTAAATTTTCCTTGTTCTGGCTCAATCCGCGACCATTCAATTGAAAAACGATGGGCATTATGACCCAATTTTTTAGCAATATCAAAATCCTGTTCGTATAGATGATAATGGTCGCAGGCCCGGCCTGAAATGTAATTTTCCGGGTTAAACATTTCGGGAAATTTTTCCTGCTGCCAGGGTTGCCATTTTTCTTTTGCTTCTTTGGCTAATCTTTCGGCATTTTTCTTTTCCCATTCTGACCAGTCATTAACATTGTTCCCTTCAACCTGATGAGCTGAAGTGGCGCTGCCCCAATAAAACCCTTTAGGAAATTTAAGGGTCATTTAATTTTTTTTATTCCTATCCAGATTTTTTGGTCGTCAATTTTGGTTTCTAATTCCGCGTCAGATTTTTCAGTTCGCCGGAATTCAACGCTTTCTGCGCCGACTTTTTCTTTAAAGTCGTTAAGATATTTATTAACCGCAAACTCAATTTCCTTCTGTCCTTCCAACCAGAGATAAATTTTGTCTTTTGGTGTATAGCCAGTCTCTTTCCGCAAACCCTGGATGATTCTGGTTAATTCGCGTAACTGACCCTCGGCTTTCAATTCCGGCGTGATTTTGGTGTCAAGTTCCACTTCATTTTTAATTTTCCTGTCAAAAACAATTTGTTTAACATTGATTTCATCGGCGAGGATTTCCAACAACTCCTTTTTACCTCTTAATTCATAATTCTTAATTCTTAATTCTGATAATGGCTGCCTAACCTTTATCTCCGCTTTCTGCCTCGCTTCCAGCGCTAAAGAGGCAATTTTTCTAATTTCAGCCATTGAATCCAGTAAATTTTTATCAATCAATTTTTTGTTCAGATTAGGCCAGTTTTCCAAATGGACAGAGCTTGTATTCTGAAGCGATTTATAAATCGCTTCGGCAATAAATGGCAAAAAAGGAGCAATTATTTTAGAAAATTCCGAGAGCACATAACAGGTAATAGAACTCGCTCTTTGGGCGTCGCTACCGTTGACCTTGAATCTCTCCCGCGAACGTCTGATATACCAAGTAGATAAGTCGTCAACAAAATCGGCCAGCGGCCGGACCGCTTTATCAAGTTCGTATTTGTCCATTAAGTTTGAAACTTGTATTTTTAATTGTTCCAATCTGGCTAAAATCCATTGATCTAACACATTTTTAGTTTTTGGTTTATAGTTTGCAGTTTTTGGTTTATCCGCATACATTTCGTAAAATTTATAGACATTCCAGAGCCGGAGAACCACTTTTTTATAAATTTCATCAACGCCTTTCTCGGAAAAATTAAGATTTTCAGCGGCCACGGCCGGCGAAGACAAAAGATAAAGCCGGAGCGCGTCGGCGCCGTATTTTTCCACCAATTCCATCGGGTCAGGATAATTCTTTAACCTTTTACTCATTTTTTGGCCGGTTTCAGCCAAAATAATACCGTTGACAATGACGTTTTTGTAAGCTGGTTTGTTGAATAAGGCCGTGGAAAGCACCAGTAGGGTATAGAACCAGCCGCGAGTCTGATCTATTCCTTCAGCGATAAATTCCGCCGGAAAAGGAAGACGGTTTTCAAACGGATAATGTGCCTGAGCATAAGGCATTGAACCAGATTCGTACCAGCAGTCAAAAACATCGGGGATGCGCTTCATTTGACCGCCGCAGGAACAGGAAAATTCTACTCTATCAATATATGGGCGGTGGAGATCAAGTTCAAAATTCTGATTATGGGGCAGGGGAACAAATTTTAGATTTTTTATTTCTCCGGTTTTCAGAAAATTATTTTTACCCCTCCTTATTTCAATCGCTTTTTGGGCGTCGGCACCATTGGCGCCAGCAAACATCATCCAAATTGGATATTCATGACCGATAATTAAAATGTTTTTGCCGGAATATTTTTTCTCAATTTCATAAATAAATTCCAAAACTCGATTTTTCAGTTCCATCAGGTTTTCCCCTCCTGGACACGATTTGGTAAATTTTTCCTCGGACGAAGAAAAATAATTATCACAATCTTTTTTGGGTCTGTTGTTAAAAATACCCACGTTGAACTCTCTCAATCTCTTGTCATAGAAGATTTTTTTTATTCCGAAATGCTTGGCAATAATTTCCGCGGTTTCTTTGGTGCGGATGAAATCGGAAGAAAAAATCAAATCAACACCTTTTAATTTTTTAAGCGAGTCCTTAACTTCTTTTTTGCCTTTTTCGGTTAAGTGATGATTATTTTTATAATTGGAGCTTTCGATATTAAATAAATTACATTCGGCCTGGCCGTGGCGCATAACAAAATATTTATTGCCTGATTTTTTAGAATTATCTTTAATTTCTTCAACCGAGCCGATGACTTTGACCGCTCCGCATTTTTTACATTTCCAGACCGGCAGAGGTGAACCCCAAAAGCGGCTTCTGGAAATAGCCCAATCTCTGGCTTCTTTCAGCCACTGACCGAAGCGACCGGTTTTGATGTGGGCTGGCACCCAATGAATTTTTTTGTTGTTTTTAATCAACTTATTTTTGATAGCCGTTATTTTGACAAACCAGGAAGAGGCGGCGTAATTCAAGAGTGGGGTTTCGCAGCGCCAGCAGTGAGGATAAGAATGGGTAATCTTTTCGGATTTGAAAAGCCTGTTGTTTTTTAAAAGATAATCAATAATTTTTTGGTCAGCCGCTTGGGGATTATCTTTTGGTTTCACTGGCAATCCGGCAAAATCTTTTACTTCCTCTTTGAATTTTCCGTCCATTAAAACATGCTGGATAAAAGGCAATTTATGTTTTTTGCCCAAAGTCATATCATCCGCGCCGAAAGCGGGTGCGATATGCACGATTCCGGTGCCTTCATCGGTCGAGACAAAATCTCCGGCATAAATCTTCCAGCCATTGTCGCGATTCTCAAGTTTTTTGTCTTTGGAGTAATAATTGAAAAGCGGTTCGTATCTTTTACCGATAAGATCGCGAGTACTTACACTCCGGATAATTTTATGTTCTTTACCGAAAACAGATTCTACGCGAGATTGGGCAAGGATATATACATTACCGGGAATTTGGCCTTCTACTTTTACATATTTAACATTTGGATTTATCGCGAGCGCCACATTACCAGGCAATGTCCACGGTGTAGTTGTCCAAGCCAATAAATAGGTTTTAGGTTTTAGGTTATAGGTTATAGGATTTTTAATTTCAAACTTCACCGTTATTGAAATATCTTCTATATCTTTATATCCTTGCGCCACTTCAAAATTAGATAAGGTGGTTTCACATCGCGGACAAACATGCATTGATTTATAGCCCTCGTAAATCAAGCCCTTTTCATATAAGGATTTAAAAACCCACAAAACCGATTCCATGTAATCAACATCCATGGTTTTGTAGGCGTTTTCCATATCAGCCCAGCGGCCGATTCGGGGAATAATTTTTTTCCAGTCCGCCTCGTATTTAAGCACGCTTTCTCTGGCCACCTCATTGAATTTCTCAACGCCGAACTTTTCAACGTCTTTTTTTGTTTTCAGGCCAAGTTGTTTTTCCACCTCAATTTCCACGGGCAAACCGTGGCAGTCCCAGCCCCAGCGCCTTGGCACCCTTTTACCTTTCATTGTCTGGTAGCGGGGGATAACGTCTTTGATAATTGAAGCCAGAATATGGCCGTAGTGAGGTAGACCATTGGCAAATGGCGGACCGTCATAAAAAACATAGTCGCCCTTCGGTGCTTGTTTTTTAAGGGATTTTTCAAAAATTTTGTTTTCCTGCCAGAATTTCAGGATTTTTTCTTCTATTTCCGATGGTTTGAAGAAATTAATATTTTTCAGCATTCCCAGTAAACTCAACTCCGATGTAAGTT
>Ga0210030_1002121_pt1 | contig 13886 bp, 12 predicted proteins | sample CryGeymeta201523_FD_183986 | JGI IMG/M metagenome (GOLD analysis project Ga0210030, IMG submission 183986) | Groundwater microbial communities from Crystal Geyser aquifers in Utah, USA - Crystal Geyser metaG 2015-23 (SPAdes) (version 2) | ecosystem: Environmental > Aquatic > Deep subsurface >...
AATTTGGGGCTCACCCCTTCTGTTTCAATTCAGTTAAATTTATGATGAATATTGCAGGTAAAATAGGAATAGTTCTGTTTGTGGCAATTTCATTTTTGTCGACAGCTCAGGAAACCGACCCGCAAAGACTAATTGAATCAATTCTTGAATCTAATTTAGGTAATATTGACGAGCAAACCGATGTTGCTCTAATTATTGAAGACCTCGAAGGATTTTTGGAAAACCCCGTCAATATTAACGCCACAACAGCAGTTGAACTTTCGCGTCTGTATGTTTTAAATGATATTCAAATTAACAAACTACTGGAATACCTGAACAATTACGGTCCTGCTTATTCCATTTTCGAACTAAAAACCATTGACGGTTTCACCCCTGATTTATTGCAAAAAATAGAGCCGTTTATTTGGTTTGGCCCCAGCGAAGAACCCAAAAAATTTAGCGATGCATTTCAGTACGGGAAAAATCAACTTTTGCTGCGTACACTTGGAACGGTTCAGGAAGCGAAAGGTTACCAACGCCGGGAAGACGGTTCGACACCCTACGAGGGCAATCAATACCGTTATTATACGCGTTACCGGTACGAGGCGCGCGACCGGTTTTCGGCGGGAGTAACAGCCGAGAAAGACCCGGGAGAAGCGTTTTTCAAAGGTTCAAACCAGCAGGGATTTGATTTTTATTCCGCCCATGTTTCAATAAAAATCAATCGGACTTTTGAAAATATTTCGGTTGGCGATTTTCTGGTGCGCGCCGGCCAGGGATTGGTTTTATGGCAGGGCTACACCTCCGGGAAATCGGAAAATGTGCTGCAAATTTCAAAAACAAACCAGGGAATCAGGCCATCGACAGCGGTTGAAGAAAACCTGTTTTTCAGGGGCGCTGCCTCAACCCTGAAATTTGGGAAGGCGAGGCTCAGTATTTTTTATTCACAAAAAAATGACGATGGAAATATTGCCGGGACCGATTCGACAGGCCGGTTTATTACCAGCCTGCAAACCTCGGGTTACCACCGCACCACCAGCGAAATTGAGGATAAAAATGCAGTACGAAACACCAATTACGGTGGTCTTTTTTCGTGGTATTTCACCAACCTGAAAATTGGGGCAACTTTGGTACGGCAGCAGTTAAGCCTGCCGCTTATTCCCGCCCGTCAGTTGTATAATCAATATCGTTTTAACGGAAAAGAAAATTTAACCGGCGGAGTTGATTACAGCTTTAACAAGGGTAAATACCAGTTATTTGGCGAGGCGGCAATCTCAAAATCGGGAGGGAAAGCGCTTGTGCAGGGCACTGCTATTAACCTGAACAACCAGTTGAGTTTCTCGGCGCTTTTTCGCCATTTCGATAAAAATTACCAGTCGCTTTGGGCGAATACTTTTTCAGAAGGCAGCAACATCAATAACGAGTCGGGAATGTATTTCGGGGTAAAAGTTTTACCTGTTAAATTTGTTACGCTCTCAGCGTATTCCGATTATTACCGGTCGCAATGGATAAACTATTCAACAGCGGCGCCTTCAACTGGTTGGGACGTTCTGGTTCAGGCCAATTTTGTTCTGTCGCGAAATACTGAATTTTATATTCGTTACAAAAACGAAGAAAAAGAGGTGAAATTTATTCAGGATGAACGATATGTAAACTTGCCTGAAAGAACACAAAAAACCAGGGTCCACTTCCAATATCAATACAACGAAAAAATAACCCTTAAAACCCGGGTTGAACATGCGCTGTATAGCAGGCTTGAAAGAGAAAACGGGATTATGATTTTTCAGGATGTTCAGTATTCCGCAATAAAAATTCCACTGAAGATTTCAGGGCGCGTGGCCTGGTTTTCAACAGATAGTTACAATTCAAGAATCTACGCTTACGAAAACGATTTACTTTATACCTTTTCAATACCCTCATTTTACGGCAAGGGTTTTCGCACCTATCTGAACCTGAATTACAAAATTGCCAAAAATCTCGATTGCTGGTTTAAAATGGGCAACACTTTGTGGAACGACCGCGAAGTAATCAGTTCGGGGTACAACGAAATTCAGGGGAACAACAAAACCGAGTTAAAATTTCAGTTGCGGTTGAAAATATAAATTTGAATTTATTACTTTGCTGAGTTTTAAAAAAAACTACCATGTCAAATATATCCGATTTTGATTTTGAAGACATTCGCCCGTACACCGACAAAGAGGTAAAACCGAAAATTGCGATGATGTTGAAAGACCCGGTTTTCGATGAGGTACTTGCACACGTTTTTAAATACATTCCCGTGGTCGAAATGGTGAAATTACAACTGCGAATGATACGAAACACCAAACAATTACAGGGAACGTTTGTGTATGATTTGCTCCGTACCGTTATCAATAAATCATCCAGCGGGTTAAGCTGTTCGGGTATTGAAAACCTGGATAAAAAGAAACCCTACCTTTTTATTTCGAACCACCGTGACATTGTTTTGGATGCGGCATTACTGAATTTTCTGATTTTTGAAAAGGGAATGAACACCACACTCATCGCAATAGGGAACAACCTGTTGTTGTACAACTGGATTGAACATGCTGTAAAACTTAATCGCGCTTTTATAATCAAACGCAATTTACCTCCACGCGAAATACTCGAAGCATCGTTGAAAGTTTCGCATTTTATTCGCAAGTCAATTGTTGATGATAAACTTTCGGTTTGGATTGCCCAGCGCGAAGGACGCACCAAAGATGGCAATGACAAAACGCAGGTAAGCGTGCTGAAAATGCTAAATATGAGCAACAATAAAAGTATTTCGGAAGGATTCAGGGAACTAAACATCGTTCCGGTTTCTATTTCGTACGAAATTGAACCTTGCGGGCTTGCAAAAATAAAAGAACTGATAAAAAAGGAACATTACGGCCAGAAAAAAACAAGCAAAGACGATCTGAAAAGTATGTCGATGGGAATGTTTAACCCTAAGGGAAGAATGCGTTTTTCTTTTGGTAAGCCCATAGAAATTGATTTTGATGATGCAAGTTCAAAATCGAAGGAACAGCAAAACAAAATTGCGCAGGAAATTGCCAGGAAAATTGACCATCAGATTTATTCGAATTACAAACTGTGGCCCAACAATTATGTTGCTTACGATATGCTGATGCAGGAATACAGGTTTAAAAGCAAATATACCCACGCCGAAGCAAATAAATTTGAAATAATGGTTGAACAGGCCATGGTAAACATCGATTTCCCGATTACCGACATCCAGGAGAGATTTTTAAGATTGTATGCCAGCCCGGTGATCAACAAACTAAAAACCAACAAAATTTAAATGAACTCTATCATCTGGGACTGGAATGGCACGATGCTTAACGATGTCGAACTTTGTGTCAGTTCCATCAATTCGTTACTCAAAGACAGGAAACTTTTGCAAATCAACACAAATACTTATAGGGAGGTTTTTTCATTCCCCGTTCAGGAATATTACAAAACTTTGGGCTTCGATTTCGAAAAAGAGGATTTTTCGGTGGCTGCCCACCAATACATCGATTTATATTACGCTGGTTTTGATAGTTGTTCGCTTCAACAAAATGCGGTTGAAACACTTTCTTACTTTCGCGATAAAGGCATACGGCAATTTGTGCTTTCGGCAATGGAGCACGAAATGCTCGAAAAAACACTAAAAATGAAAGGCATTTTACATTTTTTTGAGGGAGTTGCGGGTTTGAGGAACCATTACGCGGTTTCAAAAATTGAAGTGGGTCGCCAGCTAATCCGGGATTTTGGAATCGACAGTGGAAAAACATGGATGATTGGCGATACTACCCACGATTTTGAGGTTGCACAACAACTGGAAATAAAATGTATTTTAATTGCCAACGGGCACCAAACGAAAGAACGGCTTGAAAATACCGGGGCTGTGATTCTTGCCAACATTAGCGAATTAACCGCCTGGGACTTTACTCTTAACAGGGTACAAATTTTTTAATTTGAATTTGTTCGTCATGAATTTCTCGAAACGAAATCAAAAAACAATTTTCATTTTTTACATCGTCATTTCGGTTGCCCTCCGGTTTTTCAGTTTTTTCCCCAGTGTAATGGATCACGATGAATCCACCTACCTGATTATTGGCCGCGACATTTTAAACGGTAAAGATTTATATGAAGATGTAACTGACACCAAACCCGTTGGCATTTTTCTGTTTTATGCCGCACTCGAATTTCTTTTCGGTAGTTCAATATTTCTGAAAAGACTTTTTTTTTCATTGATTGTCGGAATCACGGGGTTCTTGGTCTTCAAGGTTTCACTGAAACTCTTCAGCGAGAGAAAGACAGCCTTTGCCTCGGGAGTTATTTACATTCTTTATGTTTCTATATGGAACCTGCACGGATTGTCGCCCAACACCGAATTGCTCTTTAACTTTTTTACCATTTGTGGCCTGCTTTTATTTTTACATTCAGGATTGTGGAACTATTTTGCAGGGGGTTTGTTGATGGGTGCCGGTTTTATGGTGAAATATGTGGTTTTGTTCGATTTTGCCGCCTTTATGTTTTTTTTCTTTTTAAAAGAAATTGCCAACCCTGAAAACCGCGGAAAAACTGCTGAATGGGGGAAATATTTGATGGCGGGAGCTGCTTTTGCCATCCCTTTTTTGCTGACCAACCTCTGGTTCTGGATCAGCGATCATTTCAGCGATTTTGTTTTTGTAACTTACGAATTACCATCTAACTACGGAGGCAGCCCATCGCTGAAACGATATGTGGTCATGTTGGTTGATTTCACGGCCAAGTTTCTTCCCATTTCGTTTCTTGTTTTTTATGTGGCATTGAAAAAGGAGAAATCATTCATGCAGAATCAAGGTTGGTTTTTCATGGTTTGGGTATGCTTTGTTTTATTCGCCATGTATATTATGGGTAAAGAATTCAGTCACTACACCATCCAACTGATGCTGCCATTCAGCTTGGTTGCCGGGCTGTTTTTTCATCCCGGTTTCAATTCAGGAGCGGTGCCTGAAAAACTGTATTCAGGAAAAACCGGCGCAATTCTTTTAACCTCGATTTTGTTAACAGTTCAGATTAATGGTATTTACAATGAGATAATTAAACCCGATTACGAAAGGGAGGTTGCTGCTTACCTCTCTGAAAGAATGGACCCCGGCGATCAAATTTATGTTTCAAACTACCACCAGATTGTTTATTACCTGCTGAAAATTGACAGCCCTACAAAATTTATTCATTCAAACCTGTTGTTTACCGACACACACAAATCATTTAACATCAACGCTGAACAAGAAATAAAACGGATACTTGGCAATTCACCCAGATTTGTGATCATTAAAGACCAAAATACACGAATGAAAAACCTGATTTCGGGAAAATACACAGAATTAAAGGACTTTGACAAAAACAAAATACAGATTTATGAACTGAAACATTAAAAAATATCCCGTTTTTTAATGTCTTTGATAAACAGTTGCAAATTTATCTTTCCTCGGTAATCATTTTCAGAAATCGAATAACAGATATCAAACGGCGACCCCGAAGTAATTAATTCGAAGGCATTTGACTGGTTAAAAGCAATTCCCGGGAAAATTCCTGAATTCACATCGGGCTCCACCAAATCAAGTTTTAAGTGTTCCTGGTTTTTGCCCACAATCCGGCTTGTACCGGCATCATACACATCTTCGGTAACAAAAACCGGAGACATGTTATGTGGCCCAAAAGGTGCAAACTGTTTTAAAATGCGATAAAAACGCGGGGTAATTTCACTGAGGGTAATTTTTGCGTCAATTTCGATGGTTTGTGTTTGTTGCAAATTGGTAATCTGGCTTGTGACAATCTCTTCAAACCGCTGTCTGAAAGCCGGAATATTTTCGATTTTGAGCGTAAGCCCGGCAGCATACATGTGCCCGCCATAAGATTCGAGCAAATCGCTGCATTTACCAATGGCTTCGTACAAATCGAAATCGCGCACCGAGCGGGCAGAACCGGTTGCCAACCCATTCGATTCGGTTAAAATTATCGAAGGGCGATAATACTGTTCGGTAACCCGCGAAGCAACAATCCCCACCACACCTTTGTGCCAGTCGCGGTTGTACAATACGGTGCTGTTCATATTTTTCATTTCCTCGCTGGCTTCGATCATATCCAGCGCTTCCTGCGTAATATCACGGTCGAGTGTCTTTCTGATTTCGTTGTAGGAGTCAATCTCCTCGCCAATCAAATCCGATTTTTCTTCGCTTTCAGAAACTAAAATCTGTACCGATTTTTTCCCGTGTTCAATCCTTCCCGAAGCATTTAACCGTGGCCCGATTTTAAAAACAATATCGCTGATTGTGATTTCAGTGCCGGCCAAACCTGCCAGGTTAATGATGGTTTGCAGCCCGATTCCGGGATTGGTATTCAGCTTTTTTAAACCAAAATAAGCCATTACCCGATTTTCGCCAAAGATTGGAACAATATCGGAAGCAATACTGACAACCAGTAAATCGAGCATATCATAAATCTCGTCCTGTTCAAGGTTATTTTTCTGACAGTAAGCCTGCAACAATTTAAAACCAACACCGCAGCCCGATAATTCTTTATTTGGGTAAGGACATTCGGGTTGTTTTGGATCTAAAACTGCCACTGCGGGTGGTAAGCTGTCGCCGGGATTGTGATGATCGCAAATAATAAAGTCGAGGCCACGTTCTTTGGCGTCGGCAATTTTTTCTACTGCTTTTATCCCGCAATCGAGCGCTATAACCAGTGTAAAACCATTATCGATAGCGTAATTGATACTTTGTGGCGAAATTCCGTAACCCTCACTGTACCTGTCGGGGATGTAATATTCAATATGTTCAATCCTCGATTTCAGGAACGAATACATCATTGCAACCGAAGTGGTTCCATCCACATCGTAATCGCCGTAAACCAACACTTTCTCCTGTTTAGCAATTGCCTGCTCAACCCGTTCAACGGCTTTATCCATATCTTTCATCAGAAACGGATTGAGTAAATCGCTCAGTCTGGGTCTGAAAAAAGCCTTTGCTTCATTAAAGGTTTTAATCCCCCTCTGCACCAATAAACGTGCAATAATCATGTTTACATTCAGCGCTGCAGAAAGGTGTTTCACCTCGTTTAAATCGCCCTGCTTTTTATAATTCCAGATTTTATCCATCAATATTTTTAGTTTTTTTACAAATAACTTCTTTGTCTGATTGTTTTTTCATTTATCACAGTCAATTTACCATCAAAATTAATTTCCTTTAAAAACAAATCACTTAAATAATCGCCTGGTTCATTAGGTTTAAAATCATTCCATCTCAGGTAAATCATCCCCTTTGCAGGTTTAAACCCTTTCCTGAAAATCAGTTCACCATAATCGCTGTCAAATGTCAGAATAGTTCTCATTTTGTCAATGGAAATTTGCATAACTTCCGAATCTGAAATCCCTGAAAAAATCTGTGCCGATGTAAATAATGTAGTATCCTGCTTCTTCAAGGATTTTGACACTTGTCAAAGGGAAATTCTCATTGGCCAGAAGTTTCATCAACTGACTTTAAAGGTTTTTCATAAATCAGACCATCCTGAATAATATCCTTAATGTATAAAAAAACCGCCTGGATACTTTCTTTTGAAAGCCGGGGGTAATTTTCTAAAATCTGATTTTCACTCCACCCCGATGCAAGCAGATTAATAATATGCTCCACCGATAAACGTGTTCCTTTTGTCACCGGTTTCCCTGACAAAACGTTATCATTTGTTTCAATATACAATCTCCAGTTCATGATGTAACACTATTAATTCTGAATAAAAACAATCTCTTCAATCCGTAAAGATATAAAATGGCCGGCTATATTGAAGTCTTTGTGATTTGTTATTTGCGTTAATAATATTTCATGTATTGATTTCTAACGAATTACTATCTAAAAACCATTTAACATCTTTTGTTATCTTTGCGAAAAATTTTTTAAAAATGAGTATTGATTTAAGCGAACAGGAAGGCATCAGGAGAAATTCGTTGCAGAGAATTCGTGAACTGGGAATCGACCCGTATCCGGCAGCGGAATATAAAATAAATGCAACTTCCGTTGAAATAAAAGAGAATTTCAGCGAGGAGGAAAAAAATTTCCAGGATGTGGTTTTGGCAGGCCGTATTATGAGTTTCAGGATTATGGGAAAAGCCTCGTTTGCCGAACTGCAGGACCACACCGGAAGAATTCAGCTTTACGTTAACCGCGACGAAATTTGCCCCGGCGATGATAAAACCCTGTATAACGATGTATTTAAAAAACTTCTCGATATTGGCGATATTATTGGCGTAAAAGGATATGTTTTTATAACCCAAACCGGTGAAACTTCCATTCATGTAAAAGAGTTTACTGTTCTGAATAAATCGTTACGGCCGCTCCCTGTTGTCAAGGAAAAGGATGGTAAAACGTACGATGCATTTACCGATCCCGAGCAGCGATACCGCCAGCGATATGTCGATTTGATAGTAAATCCGCAGGTAAAAGATGTATTTATGAAACGCACAAAAATCGTAAATACAATGCGCCAGATGTTTAATGAATACGGTTATTTCGAAGTTGAAACACCTATTTTACAACCGATTCCCGGAGGCGCAACTGCGCGACCGTTTATTACTCACCACAACTCACTGGGTATTCCGCTTTATTTGCGAATTGCCAACGAATTGTATTTAAAACGCCTTATTGTTGGCGGTTTTGAAGGGGTTTACGAATTCGGGAAAGATTTCCGCAACGAAGGAATGGACCGCACCCACAACCCCGAATTTACGGTGATGGAAATTTATGTGGCCTACAAAGACTACAAATGGATGATGGGTTTTACCGAGGAAATTTGCGAACGCGTAGCGCTGGCATTGCACGAAAGCACAAAAGTGCAGGTTGGCGAAAACACCATCGATTTTAAAACACCATACCCGCGTGTTACCATGACCGAAGCCATAAAAGAACATACCGGTTATGATATTTCCGGAAAAACTGAAAAGGAACTTTTCGAAATTTGCGATAAACTGGGCCTGGAAACTACCCCGAGCATGGGGAAAGGGAAACTGGTTGACGAAATTTTTGGCGAGAAATGTGAGCATCATTACATTCAACCCACTTTTATAACCGACTATCCGATTGAAATGTCGCCACTGACCAAAAAACACCGCGACAATCCGGAACTGACCGAACGTTTCGAGTTGATGGTAAACGGAAAAGAACTTGCAAACGCTTACTCAGAACTGAACGACCCGATTGACCAACGCGATCGTTTTGAAGACCAGTTAAAACTCTCGGAAAAAGGCGATGATGAAGCGATGTTTATCGACCAGGATTTTCTGCGGGCACTGGAATACGGAATGCCGCCAACATCTGGTATGGGCATCGGAATCGACCGTCTGACGATGTTTATGACCAACAGCCCGTCGATACAGGATGTGCTTTTCTTCCCACAAATGAAACCGGAGAAAAAACCCATCGAACTAACAGAAGAAGAAAAAATGGTGATGAATTTACTAAAAGAGAAATCTCCTGTTTCGCTGGTTGAAATCAAGGAAAAATCGGGACTGAGCAATAAAAAATGGGATGTTTCGATAAAAAAGCTGACCAGCAACAAACTGGCAACAGTTACAAAAACGGGGGATGATTTGGTGGTGGAGTTGATTGGATAGTTTAGAGCAGATAGCATTGAGAATTGAGACCGGATAAATGAATAAAAAAGGATTTTTTCCTTTTTGGGATGAAATCCTTTTTTTTAACTCAGCCCGAATGTCTCAATTCCTGATTTAACCGATCTTTCAAAAAAATCTTTATTAATGATTGATATGGCACATCCCTTTTGCGTGCCATCATTTTTAATTCATCCAAAATATGTTCCGGTAAACGTAATGAAATAGTTTTTGTAGATGGCTTCAATTTTGGAAGAATAACTTTTTCTGATTTCTTCCAATCAACAAATTCAGAAGAATCATTTTCTGCCCAAAATTTCCTTTCCTCATCTTCGTTTTTGAATTCCGGTATTTTTTTGAGTTTGCTCATTTTAAACCTTTATAATTAAAAAAAATTCATCCATGGGTTATTGCAAAATTATACTTTACCTCGCTTAAAATAATAAACTGGACGGAAAATATTCTAAATATTACTTTTTGAGATTCAATTTCCCAATAAATCAATTGATTCAGTTTTTAATACATTTGTAACAGAAGTTTAAAAGCGGTTATAACAAATAAAATTACAATATGAAAACTCAAAAATTGAATATTCTTCTTTTAGCATTGCTTTTCCTTTTTAATTCCATGATTGCAAAATCACAGGATGAAAAACCAATCCGGTTGGCAGTTGCAGGAATGACACACGGACACATTTCGTTTATTTTAGGACGGCCGGATAAAGGAGATTTTGAATTGGTTGGGGTTTTTGATACAAACAAGGAATTAACCAAAAGTTTATCAGAACGTTATAAGTACTCAACTGTTTTAATTTATCACGATCTGGAACAAATGCTGGATAAAGTGAAACCGGATGCGGTGGTTGCTTTTGGTTCCATTTACGATCATCTTGCTGTTGTTGAAGCCTGTGCACCGCGCGGAATTCATGTGATGGTTGAAAAACCGCTGGCAGTAAATATGAAACATGCAAAACGAATGGCTGAACTGGCAGAAAGACACCACATTTTTTTACTTACCGATTATGAAACTTCGTGGTACCCGACAACAGCAAAATCGTTGAAAATGGTAAATGAAGAAAACTTTGTGGGGAAAATGAGAAAGGTTGTCATTCACGATGGTCATCAGGGACCCAAAGAAATTGGCTGTGAAAAAGTTTTTTTGGATTGGCTGACCGACCCGGTTTTAAACGGTGGCGGCGCCATTGTAGATTTTGGCTGTTACGGCGCCAATTTAATGACTGCATTAACAAACGGTGAAAAAGCGATGAAAGTAACCGCAGTTACCCGCCAGTTTAAACCTGATATTTATCCCAATGTTGATGATGAAGCGACAATCATTGTTTCATATCCTGAATCGCAATGTATAATTCAGGCATCGTGGAACTGGCCTTTTAGCCGAAAGGATATGGAAATTTACGGGGAAACAGGATATATAATCGCAGCAAATAAAACTGACATGAAAATAAGGGGAAAGGAAATGAAGATGGAAGCTTTGGAGAAGATTACACCCAACGAAATTGCGGTTTACGAAGATCTGTTTGCCTATTTTGCAGATGTCATTCATAAAAAAATAACTGTACCGGAATATGGACTGTATTCACTTAAAAATAACATTGAAGTTGTGCGGATACTTGATGCAGCAAGGGAATCGGCTAAAACCGGAAAAACCGTAATTTTAAAATACTAATCCTTTCCTGTTGAACTATTTTATTCCGTAATGACCTTCCAGAATTTTTCTGAAGATTTTTCCGGGTAGAATTTTCTTTAAAACTACAGCCAGTTTTTGTTCAAACGAGGCAACAACATAACGTTGCCGGGGATTTTTGCAATCTACAATCCTTGCGATTTTTTTTGCCAAAATTTCCGGATTCCATCCATTTATTTCATCTTTTTCAATTACTGAAATTGTTTTTTCAAACTGAGCGCTGTACGCATCGTTTTCGCCTGAAACAGCAAGAAAACTGCGGCGGTTTGCAGTATTATTTGTATGAAAATCGCCCGGATTAACCACCACCACTTTAATTCCAAACTGTTTGACTTCCATTCTCAAAGCCTCGCTGAAACCTTCCATTGCAAATTTAGCGGCAGAATAATAACCCTGAAATGGCAATCCCATCAAACCTCCAATAGAGCCAATATTAATAATTGTGCCGCCACATTGTTTTCGCATCACCGGCAGAATCTCACGAGTAAGGTGAACAAAACCTGTAAAATTGGTCTCCATCTGCATTTTAATATATTCTGTAAGTAAAGTTTCAATTGGCCCGCCGGTGTGCATTCCGGCATTGTTTATCAGCACATCGATTCTGCCTTTTTCTTCTAAAATAGTATCGACAACCTTTGTAACTGAATCCAAATTCATCAGATCCATTTGCAAAACATGAACAAACGGGTTAATTTCTGACGGTTTACGCACAGTACCATAAACAATATGACCATTTTGTGCCAGCAATGAAGAGGTTTCTTTTCCAAAACCCGAGGAAATTCCGGTGATAAGGATTACTTTTTTTTTGGTCATACCATCTGATAAAAAACTGCCTGTTTATTTAATCCGAATGTACCATTTCGAGGTCGAAAATCCCAAGTTTCTTTGCTTCCCGGGTTATTTTTTCAATTGAAATATCCACCTGCTCCTTAGTGTGAGTGGCCATTAAAGAATACCTGATTAAAGAATCTTCTTTTGAGACTGCGGGAGAAACGACAGGATTAATAAATATCCCATCCTCAATGAGCATTTGAGTAAGTTGAAGCGCTTTTATGTCGTCGCCAATAAATAAAGGGATTATGGGACTTTCCGATTTGCCGGTATTAAACCCCATTGATTTAAAACCGTTTAAAGCATAATTGCTTATATCCCAGAGGTTATTTATTCTTTCAGGTTCCTTTTCAACAATTTCAATTGCAGCAAGCACTGTTGCCACTGAAGCCGGGGTCATACTCGCGCTGAAAATAAGTGAACGTGAGTTGTGTTTTATAAAGTTGATAACTTCTTTGTCGGCTGCAATAAAACCTCCCAACGAGGCAAAAGATTTTGAAAATGTTCCCATAATTAATTCAACATCTTTCGTCAACCCGAAATGAGAAGCTGTTCCGGAACCGTTTTTTCCGAGCACGCCCAGCGAATGGGCATCATCAACCATGATACTGGCATTGTATTTTTTAGCAAGCTCCACAACCCCCGGAAGTTTTATAATATCTCCTTCCATTGAAAAAATTCCATCAACCACTATCAGTTTAATTGCTTCGTTTTCGCATTTACTCAACTTGTTTTCAAGCGAAACCATGTCATTATGCGCAAACTTCAATACTTTTGAGAATGAAAGCCGACTGCCTTCAATCACTGAAGCGTGATCGAGTTCATCAAGCAATATATAATCATTTCTGCCGGTAATTACCGAAACCACGCCCAGGTTTACCTGAAACCCGGTGCTGTAGCACAAAGCCTGATCTTTTCCGACCAGTTCAGCCAGTTTTTCTTCCAACTGAATATGAATATCGAGCGTTCCGTTTAAAAATCTCGAACCTGCACAGCCAGTGCCATATTTTTCAATGGCGTTTTGTGCAGCCTTTTTTATGTAAGGATGATTTGTTAATCCCAGGTAACTGTTCGAACCGAACATCAGCACTTTTTTACCGTTTATCACCACTTCCGTATCCTGGTCCGATTCAATTGCCCTGAAATAGGGATAAATTCCTGCCTGCATTACCTTTTGCGGGGCATCATAAGCTGCAAATCTTTCTTTTAAAATTCCCATTTTTATTTGTATTATATCTGTTCCCATCCTGTGCGGTAGGTATGCCGAATCCACTCTTCGGCCATTTCGATAGCTGGCAGTGTTTGATAACTTTTCCTGAATTTTGGGTCGCCGTTTACGATTTCAAATTCATCTTTGGCCAAAATTCTGATACTATCGGAAGGTAAAATATTGGTAACCCTCATATTCACACCGTCCCATAATAATTTACGCTGCAAACTTTGCAGGCGGACTGCCAAAACGCCCATTACCACCATTTCGTTGAGTGGGGCGGCATAATTGAAATTGGATGTTGCTTCAAGCCTTGAACTTTTTTCTTCCTTGCAAGCGCGAATCCAGTCTTGCTCGTGGCCACCATCCATGGCATTCGAAATACGCCGTATCGTTTTTTGTGGCTGCTGAAAGTTTGCCATTTCGCTGGTTGGCAGTAAAGTAGGGTTCTGCGCGTAAGTTCCGCACATAATTTTTCCTTTCGATCCGTAAAAAATGCAACCTCCATCCTGGTCGCCCATTTGTTCGCCA
>Ga0210030_1002128_pt1 | contig 13860 bp, 14 predicted proteins | sample CryGeymeta201523_FD_183986 | JGI IMG/M metagenome (GOLD analysis project Ga0210030, IMG submission 183986) | Groundwater microbial communities from Crystal Geyser aquifers in Utah, USA - Crystal Geyser metaG 2015-23 (SPAdes) (version 2) | ecosystem: Environmental > Aquatic > Deep subsurface >...
CGATTTTCTTTTTGGTGCCCGTTTTTGGAAAAATTCGAACGCATTTAAAAGAAAATTGTTAATTGTTAACTCGTCCCGCTTCGCGGGGCTCGCTACTTCAGCGCGGCGCCTTTACACTGAGCTTGCCGAATGTGCCCACCCGCCGCGCTTCCGAAAAATTCGGCTCGAACAGGACAAAATCGGAAATGATTTTGTCTCAAAGAAAAACGCAAAAATTTTACAGAACTTTTTATTAACTCAAATGACCCATCCGGTGGACTCAACTCGATCTCTCAAGTTGTCCGAATGGGTCATTAAAAAAGAGATCGAAAAGTTGAGTCCAAATAAAATATAACTTAAGACAACACTAAAAGCAATAGATGTTGTACTACGATACGTTATATAGAGTATAATCTATATAACTATGTTGCAAAAACTACACAAAAACGCCAAGACCAATTATGCCATAAGACGGGAGATTCAATCAAGCCCCGGTTCAATATCATTTTTAGCCCGCAAGCACAATCTTTCATGGCTCACGGTTAAGAAATGGAAAGAAAGAGAGTTTGTTAAGGACAAATCCTCCCGCCCGGAAAAACTACGGATTTCTTTGACGAGATATCAGGAAGATGTAATTCTTTTTGAAAGGAAAAAGTTCAAAAAAAGCATCGAGGAAATTTATCTTACTTTAGGGGATACAATCCCTAATCTTTATCCGGTTAAAATCTTCAGGTGTCTTGCTCGTTACGGACTGTCTGTTTTACCGGAAGAATTGGTCAAAGCCGAACGGCAAATTAAAAGATTTAGAAAATACTCAATTGGCTTTTTACACATTGATACTCTCTATACTCCAAAGATTAACAAACAACGATGGTACGTCTTTACCTGCATAGACAGAGTGTCTAAGATTGCCTTTATTCAGATTACCGAGAGAAAAACTAAAGAAATGGGGGCGGGATTTTTAAAGGAGGTTTTAAACTTTTATCCTTACTCGATCCACTATATTCTCACGGACAACGGACTGGAATTTTGCTACAAAGCTCTCTATCGAAAAACCAAGAAAATTCATCCATTCGTTAATATCTGCAAACAAAACAAAATCCAGCATCGAACCATTAAGTTTCGCCATCCATGGACCAATGGCATGGTTGAAAGATTTAACGGTAAAATTAAGGAAAACGTCATCAGACGCCATCTTTTCGAGAACGAGGCTGATCTGGAGCTAAAACTAATTACCTACTTGAATAAGTATAATTTTGATGTAAAATTAAAACAGTTAGGTTACAAAACACCAGCGGATTATTTAAAACAAACAAAGAATCTCTCTATACAACGTATCGTAACCTAACAAATAGGACTATGACAAAGAGCAAAAAAGTAGTATAATTTTGATGGTTATTTTCGTTTTTTAAATATGACTATTGAACAAATTAACTGGAAAGAAGTAAGAGATTTATTTCCAGCAGCTAGTAGGTATACGTATATTAACGCGGCCGAAGGATCACCTGTTTCCACTCTAGCCGCTAATGAAGGCAAAAGATTTTACGATGAAAGTCTTGCGCAGGGTGATTTGTGTTGGGAGGAATGGCTGAAAAGAGTTGAAGAAACAAGAGAAAAGTTGGCGAGATTCATTAATGCTGATAAAAGTGAGATTGCTTTTACGCTTAATACTTCGCATGGTATGAACTTGATCTCGGATATGTTGCGGGGGAAAGGCGATGTGGTCACAATGAAAGATGAATTTCCTTCGTCAACTTTTCCGTGGTTGCACAGAAAATATAATGTAAGGTTTGTTGAGCCAGAAAATCACAGATATCCGATTGACACAATTGCCCGGTCAGTAGATGAACAAACCAAAATCTTAGTAACAAGCTATGTTCAATACTGCACAGGCTTTAGGCAAAACCTTGTTGAACTAGGCAATTTTTGTCGATCGAGGGAATTAATATACGTCGTCAATGCTACACAAGCCATTGGAGCTATGCCAATTGATGTACGCGAAGCAAATATTGATTTCCTTGTATTTACCAGCTTGAAGTGGCCAATGGCTGGTTATGGTATTGGTGGTTTATTTATAAGAAGAAAATGGCTAGAACAGATTGAATTTCCTATAGCTGGTTGGCAAAGCGTAGAAGACCCGGACGCAATGGATAATATAAATATGCGATTAAAAAGGGATGCTTCAGAGATTGAAGTCGGTTGTCCACACTTTCCGAATATTTTTGCACTTGGAGGGGCTTTAGACTTACTTAATCGAATTGGAAAAGAAAATATTCAGGAAAGAATTTTCCAGCTAAATGATATTCTAGTAGCCAAATTGGGAGAACTTAATTTAGATGTAATTTCTCCTCTAGAGAGAGAACACCGGTCTGGTATAACAATTGTCAAACTTCCTAATGCTAAAGATGTTGCTAAAAGGTTAATCGAAAATGGAGTAATTGTTTCGCAGCGTGGAGAAGGAATTCGTATTTCGATGCATATTTACAATAATGAAGAGGATATTGATAAGCTCGTTGCCAATTTAGGTAAAATATTATAATAATTAAAAAGGCTTTTGCGATAGCAAAAGCCAAAATCGCGCGCGAAAAAAATAACGGAAGCGCGGCGGGTGGGCACATTCGGCAAGCTCAGTGTAAAGGCGCCGCGCTGGAGTAGCGAGCCCCGCGAAGCGGGACGAGTTAACAATTAACAATTTTCTTTTAAATGCGTTCGAATTTTTCCAAAAACGGGCACCATTTGGGAAATTGCAAAATCATTGGGTGCGGCGCTCGCATCGGGCGGCGGCGTTGCGAGCGCCGCAAAGGGAAAATTCAAGTCCGCCGAGAGCCGCCGTAATAAAGAATGAAGAAAAACGCAAAAATTTTAAAGAACTAATTCTACAAAAATAGGATAATGATCTGATCCTTCAATTTCGTAAACCTCGCTAAAAGACCACCTCAAATCTTTAGCAAAAATGTAATCAATTTTTTGTTTAGTATTTACTCCCAAATATTTCAATACTTTAACCATTATTTTAAGCGAAGATTTTACAATTTTCATTTTATCCTCTGGAGACGAAAATGAAGATGACAAATTTGCAGAATAAGCAATATTGTCTGTGAAATCGTGGAAATCTGTCTGTTCTAATTTTTCAAAGAAAGGACGAGATGTTTTACTTCGAATATTTACATTGAAATCACCGCATAAAACTACATTGTTATTTATATTTGATCGTTCTAGAGCGCTTAAAATCTGATTTAGTTGACGACTTTGATTATTTAATCCACCTTCCCAGCCTAAATGAGTATTAACCACCGTCAACGGTATTCCATCGTGTTTGAATACGGTTATCAAAGCAGTGCGATCGTAAGGTCCTGAAAATCCATCTTTGAGAGAGAAAGTAAATATATTCTCCCAGATGGTCCAATTTGGGCTTGAAAGATGTAATATTTTTGAGTTTAACAGCTCAAATTTTTCCCGATTATAAAATGTTGCTAAACCAAATTTCCTTTCCGGAAATATCAAACTCAAGCTTTTTTCTGACGAATAATCAGGTCCAAAATACTTTTCAAATTGCGAAGACAAATTGATATTTTCTGGAAATTCTTGGAAGCAAGCAACATCAGGTTTAGCAATTTTGTGGCTTAGTCCATCCAATATTTTTTTCGTATAAGCTCCTCCTAAAACATTGTAAGAAAGGATTGAGATCTTTTTGCCTACTTTCTCTGCTTTACTCTCTTGAGTGTTTTGTTGCAAATTACCACCTAGTAATATCCATTGATATTTTGGATCAAGCAGAGTAGCCAGAGAAAACATCGCAAGTAAATAAAACAACGAAATTAAAATGGCCAAATCAAGTTTCGAAGATTGTTTAGTTTTCCAACACTTAGGAATAGCAACCAGCAAAAACAACTCAATAAAAAAAGTATTAACCATTGCCCAATGATAAAACCAAACAAGAGTTTCTGGTAAACGAGACAGGTCTTCGTTTACATCTCCTAAAAAGTCTAAAATTGTTGGTATTTGGAGTATGTCTTGGGTTATATCTTTTAGGAAGTGAAAAACAACTAAAATATAAATAGGAATAAGCATTAATCTCCATAATTTAAAGATCTTTTCTTTTGATAAATATTTGAATTTAATCATAGATTTTTTAGTCATTCTTTGATAGAATTTTATCAGATTTTATGGTGTTCGCATAGCGAGCACAAAAGTCGCGCGCGCTGAAAATAAGCGAGGCCGAAGGCCGAGCTTTAAGATAGTGCGGCGGCTGGTGCGGTCAGCCGCCGCTACCTTTGAAATACGTTCGAATTTGTTCAAAAACGTTCACCAAAAGTGAAATCGAGTCGGGAGTGGGGGCAGCTAGGAATACCCGCCGTGCTTTCGAAAAAGTCGGCTCGAACAGGACAAAATCAGGGTAGATTTTGTCTCAAAGGAAAACGCAAAAATTTTACTTGTCCGCCTTTGGAGGAAAGAACTTCTATGTCACTCTCTTTTTACAGAAAAATAAGAACTGCTTTAAATAATTGAGATAACCGACATAACTTAAAATGTTCAAATTCATTAAAACAATCTTTCGCATTCCTTTTACAAAACCAAACTTAGTGGTTGGCCATGTATTCCGAATTGAAGAAGTCATCCAATAGACTTTTTTATTGTTCATATACATATATTTGTTTATGGCAAATTCAATTTGGTATCTTTTGGGCTTTAATTCGTTGATAGCATTCATTAAATCATTTTTTCTTAATATTCGCTCACCAGATACTAAAATATCTCCACGAAGTATTTTGATATTCCAAGGAGCATTCCGTCTAAGAATAATCATATCAATAGCTGGATCTTTAAACATTTTACTAATCGTATTTTCCACTTCCTGAAATTTTAAATTGCGCAAATCTCCATCTAAGAGAAGGATGTAATTACCAGTCGAAACTTGAATCCCATGATTGACTGCTCCTGTTTTTCCTAGATTCTTAGAATTCGATACAATCTTGATTCTTGATCGGTATGTCTCAAGTATTTGTTGAGTGTTATCTGTTGAGCCGTCATTTACGCAGATAATTTCATATATCAATTTAATTTTTAGCAATTCATCCAGAACCTTCAAAATACGCTTACCCTCGTTATAAACAGGTATGATACAGCTACACGTAATCATGTTTTTATTTTCTCATTTTATCCTTTATAATTAAAGCGTTCCATTGCGAACGCAAAATCGCGCGCGCAAAAAATAAAAAATATAAGCGAGGCCGAAGGCCCCGCCAGAGGCGGGCAGGCGAGCGAAGATGGCGCGGCGAGTGCAGCCGGCCACTCGCCGTGTCTACCTTTGTTTGAAATCTGTTCGAATTTTTTCGAAAACGTTCACCAATAAGGAAATGGAAGCAGCTTTTCACTCCAGAAATGTGTTTGCCTAAAACACTTGCTTGTAAATTGTTTTCAGTTTTGATAAAGTAAAACTATGAATTCAAATATACAAATTATTGCCGATAAAGGTTCAAAAATATATCAAAAGATAAAATCAAGATATGAACCGAAAGAAAACGGAAAGTTTTTAGCGATTGATGTTGAAAGTGAGAATGCGTATTTAGCAAATACAAGCGCCGATGCTCTTGTTTTAGCTAAAAAGGGCCATTCTGACAAAATTTTTTATGTTGTTAAAATAGGTTTTGACACGGCGGAGACTATCGCAAAATCTTTTGGTATATTAATAAAATGATTACTGGCATTTTTATTGAAAATGTTCCTTTAATACAAACAGTGGTCGCGTGGAAAGAAGCTGTACAAAAAACATTTTGTGTTCTTGATACGGGATTTACAGGAGATCTTCAGGTAACTCCAAAAATGGCAAAAGAACTAAATTTGGAAATTACAGGTGTAATAAAAGCGCAAATAGCAAATGGCGATACCGTTGATGTTCCTGTTGCATTAGCCAAATCGGCAATGGAAGGCAAGATTTCTTATATTCAGGTATTAATTTCAAAAAGCACGCCTCTTGCCGGGATAAGCTTTCTTACAAAATTTAGCTATAAGGCTATAGTTGATTGCAAGAATAAAAAAGTAAGTTTGAAAAGAATTCTGTAAAGTTTCCCGTTGGCCCATAAAATTGGAGTATTTTGGGTATAATTAATTTCTGGAGTTGTTGGAGCGGCGGCGGGAGTATTGGTTGATACCGAATGGCAGGTTTCATTTTTGGCTGGATACGCCGGAACAGACTTTATTGAAAATTTATACAAAATAAAAATTTTCAAAGATATAAAAAATGTCGCAAAATGAACTACCACCTGTAAACGAAACAGAAAGAGATTTAGCCAATAAACTTTTTTGTGTTACTACAACAGCAGAAGGAAAAACGAAGTTAACTTTTTCTCCGAGTTTACAAAGAGACTATAACGGTGGATTGCACAGTCCATTACAACAGCTTTCGAGTTTTTCTGTATGGAATTCATTAATGCCCCCCCCAGAAGATAAAATATCGAACTCGTGGTCAGGTAAAATGGAAATCCCCGAGCTTTCTAGAAATAGGGTAATAGTGTTTTCACAATTACATGGTAGCCCCGCAGAAATATTTTTATCGGTATCGAGAGTGGCAAGGGATTTACAAAAAGAAATTGACGACGAAATAATAGGTGCAGAACAAATAATGTTATTTGGCGCAATTTCAATACCGAACGTTGTTGAAACTTTGACTTGGTTAAAAACAAAAGGATTTAAGGGTAAACTATCTGTTTTTGATATATCTCCAATACCCATTGGGATCGGTCGCATATATAAACAGTTTGGTTTAATATCAGATGCCGAATTTATACAATCTGATGTTTTATCCTTGCCTAAAAATACGCCAAAAGCAGATTTGATAATCAGTGATGTTCTCGGTTATTGTTTAACGCCTGAACAATATGTAAATCTAACACGTGTTGTAGAAAATACATTATCAAATGGCGGATTGTGGCTAACAAGAGAACTTATAGAACCAAAGGGTGCGCCAAAACCGGAAGATAGGTCAGTATCAAAAAGTGACGGGGATGAGAGGATAAATAGAATCAATAGGCTTGTCAAACGACTTTTTAATGTAGAGTTACCTATTGAAGATATACAACAATTTGAAAATACGAGATGGAATTTGGCTCAAACATATCCAAGACATTCAGGAAAAGATTATCAAGATGCGTTACCATCTGGATTAGAAAATGTAAGCACTATTAGAATTTCATCTCAAACATTAATGCAATCAGATAATCCAAGAATATTTGAAACGAGTATAATTAAAAAAGATCGGAATAATTATTAAATGCTCGGCGGAGCCGAGCAAAATCGCGCGCAAAAAAAATAACCCCAGAACCAGAGCACAGCTCGGTTCGGGGTAAACATCAGCGCGGCGGGTGGCCTGCCCGCAATTGCTTAAGCGATAGCTTATGCAGGCGGGGGATGCCGCGCAACAGTTGCGAGCCCCGCGAAGCGGGGCGAGTTAACACTTTAACAATTTTCTTTGAAATGCGCCTGCCCGCCGTAGTTTTAACGAAGGTGGGTTCGAATTTTTCCAAAAACGTTCACAAAATAGCTCAAGTAGAACATCTCTCCCGCTTTGCGGGATGGTTGTGGGTTTATACTGTAAATCTTTTATTTGATTTACAGTATTCGAGTCCCACCGGGCTCACAAAAAAAAGCGTTTAAGACAATAAGTGTTAATTAATATTAAAATATAATATATGGAATCTATACGTAGGACCAATGAACATAGGAATTTAACCGGCACATTACTACGTAATTCATTAATCGCGCAGCTTAGTTTAGAACCCGATCTATCAGAAAATCTTTTAGCAGATTCATTAAAAGCATTATCTCCAGACGATATCTTAAAATACTTAACATCACTACATCCATCTTTTTCAGAGAAATCACCTTTTTCAAGCTTAAACCTATCTGAACTTCAACAAACTCTTTATATCTTGTATTTTCTTGGAGATGGAAGGAGTTTTGAACCAGCTTTAATCCGACAAACAGCTTTAGCAGCACACAAACATTTAGGGCTTGTAGAAAAAGCAAACGAAGCAGATAAACCAATGAAAACACTTTACAGATCAGGTTTTATTTTGCCAGAAGAAAACGGTTTGGAAACTACTTCTTCTGAACATACTTATCGTTGTCGAACAGTTGAAACAATCAGGCAGTTAACACCATATGAGGGAATTGATAAAAAGTTATATTATAGAAAGGGTTTTGGATTTCTTGAATCTTTAAGGTTATATGGTGAAACAAATTTAAGAAGAGCGAGAAATATAGGTACAAAACATGTTAAAGACCTTCTTATGCGTGATTTAATATTAAAAGATGAGGTTCTAGCAACAACTGCTTTTGAAAAATCACTCGATGGTTTATATACGGAAATTGTTATCGATCCCAAAACAAAACTTTTAAGAGATTGATCAAGTTATCGTTTTAAGTTCCCCCACATCCCCCAATTTTCTCTGCTATCATAAGATAATGATCCTATTTCGAATAATTATGCAAATCATTCTAATTCTTTTCGAGCTGGTTTTTTCTGCATCTATTGCTATATATGCCGTCTCCATGCTCTATTCACAATTGAAGGGAGCGCCTTATGTTCCAAGCAATCAAAAAGAAATTGAAGAACTATTAAAACTTGCAGGTTTGAAACCCAAACAATTAATGATTGAACTGGGTAGTGGCGATGGCAGAGTGCTACGTACCGCAGTAAAAAATTATAAAGTACAAGGAATTGGAATTGATGTTAATCCGGTTTTAAACTCGTGGGCAACTTTTCTCGCAAAACGTCAAAAACTTCTAAATATTAAGTTTATCTCAAAAAACATCTTTGACTATGATTTGTCAAAAGCTGATGCAATCTATCTTTTTTTAATGCCGGAGCTAATTGATAAATTGGAAAATAAGTTCAATCATGAAATAAGACCAAAAACTATCGTAATATCACATGGATTTGAAATCAAGTTTTGGAAAAAATACCTGATAAAAAAACGCGATCATAAACCATTTCCAACATATTACTATCTAATAACCTGACAGGTTTGAAGATAGTCTATTTGATAAGAACCTGTCAGGTTATTCAAGTTTTGGCAAATATGATAAAACTAACCAAAAAAATATTTATCTATTCGATTATTTTTTTCCTACTTTTAACTTTAAATTTTGTTATTGGGAAAAAACTACTTTTGAAAAAAGAGCGGCTTGTCCGGCAACAACGAATTCTTGATGAAATCGTTGATATCACTCAACTGCAAAATCAGTTTAGTCAATCAGCTAAAAAAAAGGAGATTTCAGAAATACAAACTGCTATCGAAACAAACGATGCCAGGTCTTCCAATCTTAAAGCTTTTTTTAGAAAATATAACTCACCGTTATATGATCACGCAGAATATATTGTTAAAGTTAGCGATGAATATCAGTTTGACTATCGGCTTTTACCAGCCATTGCTATGCAAGAATCAAATCTTTGCAAATATACTCCGGAAAACTCATACAACTGTTGGGGATGGGGAATATATGGCACTTTAGTAACAAGATTTAGTTCGTACGAGGAAGCAATTGATACAGTTTCAAAAGGAATAAAGAAAGAATATATTGATAAAGGATTGTTAACTACATCAGCCATCATGGAAAAATATACTCCACCTTCAACTGGCTCCTGGGCAAACGGAGTCAACCACTTTTTGAGAATGCTGGAGTAAAAGTAGTTCAAATGTCAAACTGCAAAAATCAAAGTAAAGTTAAAAGTTTAAAATATTTAATAATATCTTCATTTTTGATCTTTGATATTTAAACTTTGATCTTCTTTATTGCACTGACCTCGCAGTTGCGAGTTCTTGTGACATGGAGTATTGTGTTCCTTTTTTCTTTGAACGAGAAGAAAATAAAGACCCACGTTTTTTCTTTTTTGACATCAAAGCTTGCATCCAAGTACGAGATTCGCCAACCTTGGCCCGAAATGAACGAAGGATAGACAACACAATTTCCAAAAAACGGACATGATAAATTCCTGGTTTGTCAACCATCTGTCCAATGGCAATATTTTCAATATCAGAAACTTCATTTAACAATGCGTCATTAGACTTTTTCAACATTGCAATTTCTTTTCTAATTAATTCACTTAGCTCTTTTATTTGATTACGCACAATCTGACTTTCATAATATTCCTGATAGTTAAAAAGTGTAAACTCTTTACGTTGAGGAAAGGCACGGGATTCTTTAGCCTTAGGTTTGTTATATAGGGATTCATTAAAATTATTCTGATTTTTATCATCATCAAAATTACCCATAAGTTGATCAAACATTCCAGTTCCTAAATTCTTAATAGAGTCAACTGCGTTTCCAGCCATATTTTTACCCAAATCTTTGAGAGACTCAACGGAGTTTATATTTGTAGTACGTTTATTAGTTTTTGTCACGACTTTAGTTTGCATGGCCAAATTATACTACAGGCCAATCAAAAAATCAAGTGTTTTCTGCTTCCGCATTAATCCGGCATAAAAATAAGCATTATTTTGTGCAGCTTGTTTTTCTTTTTCATCTTTAATATTGGCAAAAAGTGCCTGCAAATCTTTTTCTTCAACCTGAATCTTCTCCAAATCTGCAATTTCATTCAAAACAAAGTCTGCTTTATAAATACTATCCACTTCTTTTCGATACTGTTCTTTTAACTTTCCTTGGGTTAGATTTTTAGACTTTAAATAAGCTTCCATAGTCAACCCAAGTTTTTGAACATCATCAACCAATTTAACTAATCGACGCTCAATTTCCTCATCAACTATTAAATCCGAAATCTCAAACTGTGTAGCGTCAAAAATACCAGCAAGAACAAGATTAAGTAAGCGTTGACTTTTAACTTCTGCGTTTTCTTCAACCTTAGCCTTATCTTTCCCCGGTGTCCAAATTTCATTCTTTTTTTCTCCCGCCTTCACATCAGCCACAATTTTTCGATAGTCTGAAAGTTTTAAAATTGGTTTTTCTGCTAACTCAATCTTCAGTTCCCAATCTTCGTTTTCCTTTGTCTTGTTTAAGCTAATTTTTGGATTAGTAATTGGCTTGAGATTTTCTTTCTTTAATATTTGATTATAAATGTCTGGGAGAAGGTTCTTGAGCATTTCTTCATAAATTGATTCTTTTGCAATATGTTTTTTTGCAAGATCTTTTGGAACCTTTCCTTTGCGAAAACCTTCAACTGCCAATTCACCTTGAAGTTTAATGAATGCTTTTTCTGATGCTTTGATGATTTCTTCTTTTGGGATTTTAATATCAATTGCAACAGTGTTTTTTGGAAGTTTGGATATTTTATGCGTAAACATATTACAATTCTACCTGATTATTGGAGAAATACAATTGGTTTTTTTCTTCTAAATTTTGCATCTGATTAACAAAATATTGAACACGTGATGCCCAAGTTTTACTTTCAGAATATATTCTCCCAATGTTTTCCAAGGTTTGAGCCCCTTTATCAATATACTGTTCGCGCAATCCTTTTGCAACTCGCTCAACACAATCAGCCCAATTATTACAGATTATCTTTCCTCCACCCCAACCAAAAGGATTGTATGAATCAGGTAAAACAAACTTACCACAAGTTGACTCTAAACAAGAAATTGCTGGAAGCAAATAACAATCTAAATCATATTTCTGACATACTTTAATAAAATCGTCTACATGATCAATCATCGGAGAATCATATTTTTCCAATAAATCATGAATTGTTTTTTTCTTTAGTGAGTAGTTGACCTTATCTTCTTTTTTAACGAGCAGTGTTGAGGTATAATTAATTTCCGCTGAGTTACCGGCATTTTTTTGTGCGAGTACAGGATTATAGGATAAAAGGAAGAAAAGAGAAACTATTATAAATAATAAGTTTTTCATAAATATAAATTAATTTACGGAAATCCTCCTACGCTCATGTTCGTCCCGAGGTTTACATCTTCGCGGACGAAAATTCGCTTCGGAGAATATGGGTTTGCATTTCTTTTTTATTAACAAAAAGAAACAGACCCAAAAAAAATCCTAAAGCTTTTAGAAACAAACGTTTAAAAACCTTAGGATCTAATATGTAGTATAGCAGACTATTATAAGTCTGTCAAGTCAATATATATATGCAATACACATTTGCCAGTTTTAGCTTTGGCTGCCGCGTTAACCATGCCGAAAAACAGCGTTTTGACCAGGAGTTGTTAGCCTTAGGTTATGTTTATGATAATGCTAACCCTAATATATACATTATTAATACTTGTGCTGTCACTGCCAAAGCTGAACGGGGAGTGAGGCAATTCATCTATCAAATAAAAAAGAAACTACCTAATTGTAAGATTATCTTAACCGGTTGCGCAGCAACGTTTTGGCAACAAAATAAAATTAACAATAAACTACCAATTGATTTAGTAATTCCAAATTCAGATAAAGAAAAACTTTGTGAGACAATAAATAAGCTTTGTCATCCCGAACCGAGTTTGACTCTGAAGGGATCTAATGACAAATTTCTCCAATCCGGCCGATATTTATTAAAAATCCAAGACGGTTGTCCTAGATTTTGTAGTTATTGTATTGTTCCTTATCTTCGTGGTAAACCCAAATCTACTTTAATTAAAAATTTAAAATTTCAAATTTTAAATTTGAATCCTTATATTAAAGAAGTAGTTCTAACTGCAATCAATACTGAAGCATTTGGAAACGATACCGGAGAAACCCTCATCGGACTAATTCAGACGACACTAAATACAACAAATATTTCACGTATCAGCTTTGGTTCAATCCATCCCTGGAGTATTAATACTGAATTATTAAATTATTATAAAACAATTGCCAATAATCCACGTTTTGTAAATTTTTTTCATATTCCGCTTCAATCCGGGTGCAATAGGATACTTAAATTTATGAAACGGGACTATTCGATTAAAGATATAAGAAATAAAATTTATGAATTAAATTCAATCAATCCAAGAGCATTAATTGCAACTGATATTATCGTGGGATTTTTGGATGAAACCGATAGTGACTTTGATAAAACCTATAAATTATTAGAGGAACTTCCAATCAGCAAGTTTCATGTTTTCAAGTTTTCCAAACGGAGTCATACGGCAGCGGATTTTATGGCAAAGCAAATGACTGAACCAACACCACAAGAAAAAAACAAACGATCGCAAAGTTTAATCGCTCTTGGAAACAAAAAATATCAGAAGTTTTTACAAACTTTAGTATGTTGGAAATCCAGCGCGTTAATGATTGGTGATGTAAATGATGGATATCAAACCGGTTTACTAGAGAATCAAGTACCGATGATGGTAAAAACAAATAAAAACCTATTAGGACAAATTAAGTTAGTAAAAACACTTCAACTAAAATACGATAAATTAATTGGAGAACTGATATAAAGATATTTTGGGCGAGGCCAAGGGGACTTGGTTCGACTTCGCCAAGTTTGACTTGGCTCCGCTCACCATAAACTTCTCGTCCCCTTGATGTAAATGCGAGGCCAAGGGGACTTGGTTCGACTTCGCCAAGTTTGACTTGGCTCCGCTCACCATAAACTTCTCGTCCCCTTGATGTAAATGCGAGGCCAAGGGGACTCGAACCCCCAACCTCTTCCGTGACAGGGAAGCGCTCTAACCAATTGAGCTATGGCCCCAAATTTTTATCTAGAAATCTGTGGACGATACAGGACTTGTTCAACTGGCAGTTGACGAACAATAGTGAGTCTTACTGCCAGTTAATCCCGCCGACTGAGGCGGGAAACCTGCCGTCTTGTGGACGATACAGGACTTGAACCTGTGGCCTTCACAATGTCAATGTGACGCTCTAGCCAACTGAGCTAATCGTCCTTCCAATTTTAAGAAACGATAATTATTATAACATAAGTCTTCTTTAGTAATAAAGACAGTCTTTACA
>Ga0210030_1002156_pt1 | contig 13698 bp, 10 predicted proteins | sample CryGeymeta201523_FD_183986 | JGI IMG/M metagenome (GOLD analysis project Ga0210030, IMG submission 183986) | Groundwater microbial communities from Crystal Geyser aquifers in Utah, USA - Crystal Geyser metaG 2015-23 (SPAdes) (version 2) | ecosystem: Environmental > Aquatic > Deep subsurface >...
GGAGATAGCGTACTGATTGGTTCAAATGTTAAAGTAGGCTCCAGCTTTTGAGTAGCACAAGCACTCAAAATTGCCCCGAATATAGCAACAATTATCAACCACACAATTCCTTTTCTCATAGTTCCTTTCCACGAGTTCTGCGGCAGTCGTTATATCTGCATCAGCGGCTGTCCATTCGATCAAGTGTTTGGCCTCATCCAAAAGGTTTCCAACGATGGATTGATCCTTTGACTCTCTGGCGTTGGACGAGATTCTCCCTAATGTGGCAGAGAGATTTCCCAGGCGCACCGGCAACGCGTCTCGCAGGAAGCGCTGGCGAAGTTTTTCTCTGTCTATCATTGTACACCTCCGAGAATTCTGTGAGCGATCGCATCTACTTGTTGGCGTACCTTTTCATCCTGGATCAGGATATTCCGATTTCCCAATCTGGGCCGGATATTGATGAGCGACTCAAACTCGACCCGTCCTTCAGCCGGATACCAGTTCGCTCCCCATAGATCATCCTGCTCGCTACCCGCCTCAAGAAGCACTGTTTCGCAGTCGGCGTGCATCTCGCCGCCTCCGGCCAGTGTGTGCAAGCGGATATCTACAACAATCTTGACCATGCTCTTGTATTCCTGGAGCATTTCTTGCATTTGTGCGAGTGTCGCTTTTTCTTTCAGTAAATGGATCATCATTCCTCCGCGGGGACTCTACTCACCCAAATATTTTCTCTGCCACTCGAACAACTTGTTCAACGCCTCGATCGGTAGTTAGAGCGGGAGGAATTGGATGTGATTCGTGATTTCCTCTACTTCCCCCGCTTTTGCGATTATTTCCAGATCGCGAATGATCGTTCCAATCGAGCATCTCAATTGATGAGCATAAATCAAGCCGTAAAAAGGAGTACCTTTCCTCATGCGTTCGGCTGCCTCTGCCAGCAGGTCATCATCCTGTGTGAAGAGAATGCGTTTCAATTCATTGGCTCTATCAAGCAACCGTGTGTCATCGAGTTCGTCCGCGCCATCATCATGTGCAGTCAATACATCTATATCGCGCAGCCGCAGGCCATTTGTGATGGCTTTGGGCACGTGATGATCCATGTATAGCGCAAACGTCATGCAATCAACCCCTTAGCCCTGAGGCGTGCCATCAGTGGCGTTTCCCCAATTCCGCGGCGGAGTTTCTCTGTGGCTTCTAGGCGTGCTTCAATTTTTTTGTCGAGTTCTTCCCGATGATCCCAATAGTAGGCGAGTGCAGAATAAATTTGCCCCAGCGTCAAATGCGGAAACTGAAAATGAAGCTCCTCCGGACTCCAGCCGTAAGCGATATGCGCCAGGACGAGTTCGGTCACTTTCATATCCGTACCAGAGATCATCGGAATTCTGGCGTCGCTGAGCATGACATGTTCATAGCGGGTTTCGACTAACATGGTAGCCTCTCGTCTTTTCGGGTGCTTACATCAAGTATATCATTGCTTTTCCAGGTATTTTCTTTGCCATTCGAACAGCTTGTTCAACGCCTCGATTGGCGATAACGAATTCACATCAAGCAATTTAAGCTCATCCAGCAACGGACTGGTCTCCGGGAAGAGCGCGGCCTGCTGCGCGGCATGCGGGTTAATGTGCACCGCCTGGCCGGAGGATTTCTCCAGTTCGCGCATGATCTCGCTGGCGCGCTGGATGACCGGCCTCGGCAGCCCGGCCAGTTGCGCTACGTGGATGCCGTAAGAGCGGTCCGCGCCGCCTGGCACGATCTTGTGCAGGAAGACGACTTTGGCGTCCGCTTCGGTCACGGCCACGCTGTAATTGCGCACGCCTGGCAGCAGGTCCGCCAGTTGGGTCAGCTCGTGGTAGTGGGTGGCGAAGAGCGTCTTGGCGCGCAGTTGCGGGTGGTTGTGGATGTACTCGACCACCGCCCAGGCAATCGAGACGCCGTCGTAAGTGCTGGTGCCGCGCCCGATCTCGTCCAGGATGAGCAGCGACCTTTGCGTGGCGTGATGCAGGATGTTAGCCGCCTCGATCATCTCGACCATGAACGTGGACTGCCCGGCCTGGATCTCGTCCTGCGCGCCGATGCGGGTGAAGATGCGGTCCACCAGGCCGATCTTTGCAGAAGCCGCCGGGACGAAGGAGCCGATCTGCGCCATCAGCACGATCAGCGCCGCCTGCCGCAGGTACGTGGACTTGCCCGACATGTTCGGCCCGGTGATGACGCGCACGATTTCGCCCTTCTCGATGGTGACATCGTTGGGGACGAAGCGTTCGCCTTGCAATGTTTGCTCGACGACCGGATGGCGGCCTTCGCGGATGTCCAGCACGTCCTCCTCCCGGACCTCGGGCCGGCTGTAACCTCCCAGGGCAGCGGACTCGGCTAAGGCGGCGCGCACGTCCAGGTCGGCCAGCGCACGCGCCGTGTCCAGCAAGCGCGCCGCGGACTTTGCCAGCGTCGCGCAGACCTCGCGGAACAAGCGCAGCTCTATCTCGCGGATGCGTTCCTCGGCGTTCAGCACCAGAGTTTCGTATTCTTTCATCTCCGGCGTGATGTAGCGTTCGGCGTTGACCAGCGTCTGCTTGCGGATGTAATCCGGGGGTGCTTTGGCAACCTGTCCGTGAGAGATCTCGAGGTAATACCCAAATACTTTGTTGTAGCCCACCTTCAGGGATTTGATGCCGGTGCGCTGGCGCTCGACGTTTTCCAGGTTGTTGATCCATTCGCGGGCGTGACGGGAGGCCTCGATGACGCCATCCAGTTCAGCGGAGTAACCGGGGCGGAGGATGCCGGTATTTTGCAGCGTGGCGGGCGGGTCGTCGGCGATGGCGGATTGGAGGAGTGAGAGTTCTTCCTCGCATATATGGAAGTTAGGAGATAGGGGATAGGAGTTAGGAGGTAGGGTGGTAGGGGTATCTCCTATCCCCCTATCTCCTATCTCCCTATCTCCTATCCCCCTATCTCCTATCTTCTTATCTCCTATCCCCCTATCGCCTACCTTATCAAATATCCCTCGAATTATCGGTAACCTCACCAACGTCTCCCTCATCGCTACCAGATCGCGCGGCTGCGCGTGGCCGGAGAGGATGCGGTTGGTCAGGCGTTCCAGGTCGGCCAGCGGCTTCAGCGCGGCGCGCAGCTCGGCGCGCTTCAGCGAGTTCTCGAAGAAGAACGCCACCCCATCCTGTCGCAGGCAGATGCGATGGACATCCAGCAGCGGCTGGTTGACCCATTGGCGCAACAAGCGTTTGCCCATCGGTGTGACCGTCTGGTCGAGCACGCCGAGCAGCGAGCCTTTGCTCTCGCCGCGTAGGGTCTCGGTCAGTTCCAGGTTGCGACGGGTGGCGGCGTCCAGGGTCATGAACTCGGATAGGCTGTAAACGCGCAGGCCGGTCAGCAAATTGAGCGCCGCGCCCTCGGTCTCTTTGAGATATTGGATGATGGCGCCCGCGGCGCGCATGGCGAGCGGTAGATTTTTCAGCCCGAAGCCTTCCAGCGTGGAGGCGCCAAAATGGGATAAGAGGGTTTCCTGGCATTTGCCCGGCTCGAAGCGCCAGGCGACCCATGGCGTGACGTGCCCGGCGATACCATTGGGCAGAATGACATTATCGGGGTGGATGATCTCGGCCGGGCGCAGGCGGGCAATTTCAGCACGTAGGGGCGAGCCTGAAGGCTGCCCTTCCGCTGCCAGGTCGGCCGCCTCTATTTCGGTGGCGGCAAATTCGCCGGTGGTGATGTCCACGTAGGCGATTCCTGCCCTTTGTTGTCCGACGGTTGAACTGTCGGACAGCGAGGTGTCGAGTACCAGCGCGACGAGGTAATTATTGGCATCGCCGGGCAGCAGGCCGGGTTCGACGATCGTGCCGGGCGTGACCACGCGTACCACCTTGCGCGGGAAGATGCCTTTGGTGGGCTGGTCGCCAACCTGTTCGCAAATGGCGACGTGATAGCCCTTCTCGATCAGGCGCGACAGGTAATTTTCCACGGCGTGGTAGGGGATGCCGGCCAGCGGGGCGCGCAGGCCTTTGCCGATCGGCCGCGAGGTCAGCACGATGTCCAGCTCGCGGGCCGCGGTCTCGGCGTCCTCGTCGAAGGTTTCGTAGAAGTCACCCAGGCGGAAGAACAGGATGGCGTCGGGATACTGGCGTTTGATTTCCAGATACTGCTGGCGGATGGGGGTCACGTCTTCGGTCATGAAACAAATTTTACTCTGATTCCAAGATTGTTGGGGTTGCTTGTTGTTGGCAAAATTGATATATAATCAAGCCACTATACTCTCACGAAACGGAGGTTTCAAATGGCTGGTGTTACGTACGATCACGTCACAAAGGAATTCGGCAACGTTGTTGCGGTCAACGATTTGGACTTACAGATCGCGGATAAAGAATTCCTGGTATTCGTCGGCCCTTCAGGCTGCGGCAAGACGACCGCCCTGCGGCTGCTTGCCGGTCTTGAAGAGATCACCCAAGGCACGATAAAAATTGGCGACCGCGTCGTCAACGATGTGCCGCCCAAAGACCGGGATATTGCCATGGTCTTCCAATCCTACGCGCTGTACCCGCACCTGACGGTGTACGATAACCTGGCCTTTGGCCTCAAGCTGCGCAAGACTCCCAAGGAGGAGATCAAGCGCCGGGTTGGCGACGCCGCCGAAATCCTGGGCATTACCGAATACCTGAACCGCAAGCCGCGCCAGCTCTCCGGCGGCCAGCGCCAGCGCGTCGCCGTCGGGCGCGCCATCGTCCGCGAACCGAAAGTCTTCCTCTTCGACGAGCCGCTCTCCAACCTGGATGCCAAGCTGCGCGTGGCCATGCGCTCCGAGTTGAGCAAGCTGCATCATCGCCTGCAAACCACTTTCATCTACGTCACCCACGACCAGACAGAAGCCATGACCATGGCCACCCGCATCGCGGTCATCAACAAGGGTTTGTTGCTACAGTTGGACACGCCGCAGAACCTGTACGACAAGCCGGAGAATATGTTCGTCGCTGGCTTCATCGGCTCTCCGGCGATGAACTTCTTCAAAGCCAAGCTGCGCAAGGATGGCAATAAGCTGCTGGTCGATTCGGGCGATTTCGCCGTGCCTATTCCGGGGGATCGCGCCAGGAAATTGCAGAACTACGTGGATCACCCGGTCGTCTTTGGCATCCGCCCGGAAGACATCTTCAACCCGGCTTTCACCCCGCCCGGCATCCACGCCGAGAACATCGAAGCGAAGGTGGACGTGACCGAGTTGATGGGCAACGAGATCTTCCTGTACCTGGTCAGCGGGCCGAACACTTTTATCGCCCGCGTCGACCCGCGCACGAATTTCCACATCGGCGAGAAGGTGCAGGTGGCCTTCAACATGGACAACTTCCACCTGTTCGACCCTGAAACTGAACTGGCGATACGATAATCAGGATAGTGTAAACCAACCGCCAGGCGCTTTAGCTCCTGGCGGTTTACTGTGGAGTAAACTAACTATGGAAACCAAGTATAAATTGGTGCTGCTGCGTCATGGGCAAAGCACCTGGAATCTCGAAAACCGTTTTACCGGCTGGACGGATGTGGGCCTGACCGAGCAGGGATGCGCCGAGGCGCACTCGGCCGGTCAATTGCTGCGCGAGGGCGGCTATGTTTTCGATGTTGCCTATACGTCCGTACTCAAGCGCGCCGTGAAGACGCTCTGGATCGTCATGGAAGAAATGGATGTGGAGTGGCTGCCGGTGGTCAATGCCTGGCAGCTCAACGAACGCCATTACGGCGCATTGCAAGGTTTGAACAAGGCGGAAATGGCGAGCAAGTACGGCGAAGCGCAGGTCAAGATTTGGCGGCGCAGTTACGATATCCCGCCGCCGCCCCTGGAGATGGACGATCCCCGCCACCCGCGTTTCGACCGGCGCTATGCTTCCCTAAAACCGGATGAACTACCGAAGTGCGAATCGTTGAAAGATACATTGACTCGCGTGCTGCCTTATTGGCATAGCACCCTGGCTCCGGCGGTAAAATCCGGTCAGCGCGTCCTGGTCGCGGCGCATGGCAACAGTATGCGGGCGATGGTCAAGTATTTGGATAATGTCTCGGATGAGGAAATCCCGGAGCTGAATATCCCGACCGGCATCCCGCTGGTTTACGAACTGGGCGCGGACCTGAGACCGGTTGCGCACTACTATCTCGGCGACGAGGAGACGGTCCGCAAGGCAGCTGAGGCGGTCGCCGCGCAAGGCAAGGCGAAGTAATAATGAGACCCTAAAGGTTTTTCCGACCGATTATCATCTCGACAAGCAAAGTCATCCCGCTTGACATGGCGACGGATAGCAAAGGAAACCTTTAGGGTCTGTACCTTACGGACGGCATCAATTAGGTCATTTGTTGGCTCCCCTTGACCCAAGCCAGGCCACCACTCCAGCCACCAGCAGCGCCAGCAGGATGATCGCGGACACGGAAATCATCCCCGTTGAGAGGGGTATGGCGGCTTTGGGTATCGGCGTAGCGGTGACCGGGGTGCTGGTCGGTGTCGTAGTGGCGGTCGAGGTTGGCCAGGAGGTTGGCGTGGGGCGGCGGGTCGGGGTCGAGGTGGGCAGCGTGGGGGTGGGTGTAAATGCCGGGCGGATGGTCAACTGTTGGCCGGTGCGGATGACGGAATTGAGCTGCAGGTTGTTCAGTTTCAACAGATCGTCAACCGGAACATCGTAAGCGATGGCGATGACGATCAACGAATCGTTAGGTTGGACAATGTGAATGATCGAGCCGTCCGCGTTGGGCGTATTGGGGATGATCGTGCGGGTGCTGACGACAGGAATTTTAGTCGGCGCGGTAGTACCGGGGGTATAAGCGGCTGGCTGTCCTCCCGTCGAGAGGCCGGCGTCCAGCGTGTAATAAACATAGTTGCCTGCGGTGGCGACGCCTGCGCCCACATCTTGGAGGGTGGAGGAGAGCATCGTGTTTTGGTGAGGAGCGTCGCCCATCCAGGCATTGACCACGGCTTGCGCCGACAAATTCGAACCGTCCTTATAAACATTTTCAGAGAAATAACCGCTTGCAGGATATCCAGCGGCAATAGCGCGATCTCTTGGACTTTCCCCGTTTGGTCCAATATGTGTCCAAGTGCCAATCGAGGCTTGATACTCCGAGTGTGCCTGTGCTACAGCCATCAAGATCGAATTGGGTTGATAAGCTGGCAGGCCATAGCTTGCGCGCAGGTCGTTGACCGCCTGAATCAAATCGTACGCGCTGGAAACCTGTAGCGGCTGAGGAATGCTGACTTTTGCCTGCGCGCTCGAGGGTGTCAGGCAAGTTGTAAGGAGTAAAAGAAATAGCATTGAGACAAACGAAGTCAATCTGTGCATACGGGCATTATAACGGGCGATTCAAACCTGTGCAATTGCATTTAAAGGTCGTGTAAAATGACATGGTGGACGGCGACATTAATCCCTCTTTTGGCTGACAATACTCACAAATATGCTCCAGACGCCAATCCCAATGCTAGAATATCTGGAGAAATGTTATGCTTGTGGTTAGAATCACAATAATACTGTTTTGTGATGTAAAATAAACTAATGAGGAAATCCATTCTTATAAACTTTACAGGAGGTGTCTATCATGCAAACGAAAACGTTTCACGTCCCTGCCATGTACGGCGATCATCACGTGAGTGATGTTCGCCGTATTTTGCTTGAAATCCCAGGCGTCGAGGATGTCTACGCCAGCAGCGCGTTCCGGGTCGTCGAGGTGACCTACGACGAGAAAAAGGTCAACGACCTGGAGCTTCAGACCAGGCTAGAGGATGCTGGCTACCTGGGCGAGTGGCAGTTTCACGCTGAATCCGGGAAGGCGGTCGGTACGGAGGATGGCGCGTCACCGTTCATGCGCCATACTGCTGTATACGAGCAGATCAAGAAGACCGTCAGTTTTTCCCAACAGGTAGCTTACCGGGGACGCCCGCTCTGGCCCTGCCCAGGGATGGGTCCAATTAGAAGTATGGATGAGGAGAAATAATCATGGCAACCAAGCGAACTGCTCAACAGCAAAGCTCTGATCCGGCTGCACAGGAGATGCTGATCCGGGCTGAGGAATTAGGCATCGGCACTGCATTCAGCCGTGCCGATGAAATGGCCCCCTGTAATATCGGTGGGGCGGGCATGTGCTGCAAGCAATGCGGCATGGGCCCTTGCCGGTTAACCAAGGAAGGTCAGACGGGCGTCTGCGGCGCGACCATTGACACCATCCAGGCGCGTAATCTGATCCGTGCCATTGCAGCCGGCGCGGCTGCCCACTCCGACCACGGCCGGGATATGGCTTTCACACTCAAGGCTGTTGCCAACGGCGAGGCAGAAGGCTATACCATCCGCGACGTGGCGAAATTGCGCATCGTGGCTTCCAAATACGGCATTCCCATTGAGAAGCGCTCGCCGCAAGAGATCGCGAACGATCTGGCCGACCTGTATATTGCCCAATTTGGGCAGCAGAAGGGCGAGGTCGCGCCGGTCATCCGCGCTCCCAAGAAACGCCAACAGCTATGGCATCAACTCAAAGTGGTGCCGCGTGGGATTGACCGCGAGGTGGTCGAGGCTTTGCATCGCACCCACATCGGCAATGACCAAGATTCGGAGCATATCCTCCAGCATGCCATCCGCCTCGCTTTGGCGGACGGCTGGGGCGGTTCGATGATCGCTACGGATATTTCAGATATTCTCTTCGGCACGCCGGCGCCGGTATTGGGGCAGGCGAATTTGGGCGTACTGAAAGATGACATGGTCAATGTCATCGTGCATGGTCACGAGCCAACCTTGAGCCAGATGATCGTCGCCGCCTCTCAGGACCCGGAAATCATCGAATACGCCAAAGCCGCCGGGGCCAAGGGCGTCCAATTGTCCGGCATCTGCTGCACGGCGAATGAGATCCTCATGCGCCAGGGTATCCCTGCGGTGGGCAACTTCCTGCAACAGGAATTAGCCATCCTGACCGGCGCGGTGGAAGCCATGGTGGTGGATGTGCAGTGCATCATGCAGGCGCTGGTTAGCCTGGCTACGAACTTCCACACTAAAATCATCACCACCTCGCCCAAGGTGCGCATCACGGGCGCCACGCATATCGAATTCGACGAGCATAAGGCGCTGACCATTGCCAGGCAAATCTTGAAAGAGGCGATTGATAACTACAAGAACCGCGGCAAGACTCATATCCCGCAGATACGCGAGGATCTGATCCCCGGCTTCTCGCACGAATATATCAACTACATGCTGGGCGGTTCTTACCGGGCTTCTTTCCGGCCGCTCAACGACGCCATCATGGCCGGGCGCATCCGCGGTGTGGCGGCCATCGTCGGCTGTAACAACCCACGCAGCAGCCACGACTACCTGCACAACCATGTTGCCAAAGAATTGCTCAAGCAGGATGTGCTGATTGTCGAGACTGGCTGTGGAGCCATCGCGGCCGCCAAGCTGGGACTGATGCTCGGCGAAGCTGGGCTGACGGAGGTCGGGCCAGGATTGCGCGAGATCTGCGAAACGATCGGCATCCCACCTGTTCTGCACATGGGCTCGTGCGTGGACAATAGCCGGATTTTGACCGTCCTGACCCAGGTGGTAGAAGAGGGCGGCCTGGGTGATGATATTGATCAGGTGCCAGCAGTCGGCCTGGCGCCGGAGTGGATGAGCGAGAAAGCCCTTTCCATCGCCACGTACTGCGTGGCCTCGGGCGCCTACGTCATCATGAGCGGCGCCTCGCCGGTCAGCGGAATGCCGGACCGGGTCTCGGATAGCGACAAAGTCCTGCATTTCATCAGCCAGGGTTGGGAGAAACTGTACGGCGGCAAATTGGAGTTCATCTCCGACCCGGATGAGGTAATCAAGGCCACGCTGGCGCACATTGACAAAAAGCGCGCCGCGTTGGGTCTTCCGGTTTACGACCCCGCCAGGTTTGGGCGCAGTGGGGATGCGCGTATGCTTGCATTAGAGGCCTTGCCGCTGGAAGAACGGCGCGAGGCTATCTATGGAGTTGCGGCTGACTAGAACGTGAAACGTAAAACGTAATGCGTGATTTACGTTTTACGCATTACGTTTTACTCGAAGATACGGAGAATCTATGTCAAAGTATATTGCTACCCGCGCCATGCGTGGCGCAAACGCCCTGGTTACCGAGGCTGAATTAATGCTCAACAAGGCCCTGGCGGAAAAGGGGCCGGATACCAAGGTCGCTTTCCCGAATACCGCCTATTTCATGCCAACCATCCTGGGGATGACCGGCGTGCAGGTGGAAACGCTCGGCCAGTTGAAACCCATTCTCGAACACGCCCGCGGCCTGCTGCACCCGATCCCGTCCACGAGCAAATGGACTCCCTACCTGGGCGAGACTCTCGACAGCGGCATGGCGACGCTGCTCGCCGCCGAGACCATCGAGGGCGTTCGCTTTGTTTACGGACTCCAGCCTGAACCAGTGGCCGGATTCAAACTGGCTGGCGGCACCACCTTCACCAGTCCCGAAAACGGCGAAAAAGCCGAGGAAGTGAGTGCCCTGACGGGTCATCTCAATGGCCCAATAGACGACATCCGCCTGCGCTCGTGGGGCATCCAACTGGTGGATGGCCGCATGCCCGGCTTCGCGGCTATCGTCGGCTGCGCTAAATCCAACGAAGTCGCTGTCAAGATCGTGCGCGAACTTCAGAAGCGTAACATTCTGTGCTTCCTCTCCGGCAACGTCAACGGTCGAAGTATTATCCATCAATTGATGGAAGAGGGCGTGGAACTGGGCTATGATACTTACACGGTGCCCTTCGGCACGGATACGATCAGCGCCATCTACGCCCTGGGTTTTGCGACCCGTTCGGCGCTGACTTTCGGCGGTCTCAAAGGCGGGCAGGCGCGCGAAATCTTGCTTTACAACAAGGACCGCGTTTTCGCCTTCGTGCTGGCCCTCGGCGAAGTGGATGACCTGAAGTACGCCGCCGCGGCCGGCGCGATCAACTACGGCTTCCCGGTCATCGCCGATACGATCATTCCTGAAATCCTGCCGACCGGCGTGACGACCTACGAACACGTCGTCTCCATGCCTTTCGAGCAGATCGAAGGTAAGGATGATCTGGAAAAAGCCGAGCGCCTGGTACAAAAATGTATCGAGGTGCGCGGCGTCAAGGTCAAGGTCTCCACGGTAGACGTGCCGGTGCCGTATGGCTCGGCCTTCGAGGGCGAGGTGGTGCGCAAAGCGGATCTGCGCGTCGAGTTTGGCGGCAAACACAGCCGCTGCTTCGAGTACCTGCAAATGGCTAAGTTGGAAGAAGTCGTGGACGGCAAGATCGAGGTCGTTGGCCCTGACTTTTCCAATGTTCCGCCGCAAGGTTTTTTAGATGTTGGCGTTGTCGCTACGGTAGCCGGGCGGCAAATGCAGAAGGACTTCGAGCCGGTCTTGGAGCGGCAGTTCCACTATTTCGTCAATGGCGCCTCGGGCATTCAGCACGTCGGCCAGCGCGATATTGCCTGGATCCGCATCTCGAACGCGGCGGCCGACAAAGGCTTCAACCTGGAGCACATCGGCAAGATCCTGCACGCCCGCTTCCACGAGGACTTTGGCGCTATCGTGGATAAGATCTCTGTGACGATTTACACCGATCCCAAGCTGATGAATGAGTGGTTGGAGAAGGCGCGCGCCGCGTATGACTACCGTAACAAGCGCCTGGCTGACCTGACCGATGATAAGGTAGAAGAGTTCTATTCGTGTACTTTGTGCCAATCCTTTGCGCCCAACCACGTCTGCGTGGTCAGCCCGCAGCGGCTGGGACTGTGCGGCGCGTACAACTGGCTGGACTGCAAGGCTTCATTCAGCATCAACCCAACCGGCCCGAACCAGCCCATCAAGCTAGGCAAACAAGTTGACCCGGTCAAGGGTTACTGGGAAGGCACCAACGATTACGCCAAGATCGGCTCGCACGGCGTGGTCAACGAGGTCGCCATGTACTCCATCATGGAAAACCCGATGACGGCGTGCCTCACCGAAGACGCCAACGTGCTGGTGGATGTGCAACTGGTGAAAATCGGCGATTTCGTCAATACTTATCAACGTAAGTCGGATTGGCAATCCGACTTACACACTTTGAACGACAGCGGCAGGCTGGCACAAAGCAAACTGCTGGGAGTCCACAAGAACCCTGCTCCCGAAGAGTTAATCCACATCGAAACCAAATCTGGATTGGAACTGACCCTGACACCCAACCACGAAGTTGCCGTTGACCGCTGGGGTCAAAACGGACACGGCCCATGGGTGCGCGCCGATGAACTGCGTGAAGGAGACCGACTGTATGCCGCCAGGCATTTGCGTCTCGAAGGAAAAATCCCGCTGGCGATGGATTTACTGCACGACGATTGCCGCGTGAACGATGAAGCGTTGTTGAACGAAATACGCGCGTCCATGCAGGCGCGTTATGGTTCTTTGTCGGTGGCATATCAAGCGCTAGGCTTGCAACAGCCCGACCCGCGCGTGGCTTCCATCTCGTTGAAAGATTTGCGTCGCATTGTTGAACAATTGGGTCAATCGTGGGATGAAATGAAACGCCGCGTCACAGATGTATCTCCCGCCAACGGATATCCATCCATGAAGTTGCCTGAGATTACCAGCGACTTGTTGTATTTGTTGGGCTTGATCGCTTCGGATGGATCGTTAGGTTGGCAGGGACGCGACCAGTGCCGCGTGAATTTCACTAATACCAACGCGGAGCTGTTGGAGGCTTTCACCGCGATCTACAAGAGTCATTTCCCGGACGCCGCGCTAGGGAAGCGCGCCAAACGTAGCACAGGCAGGGTTGACGGCAGGCTGATCGTTTCCACACAAGATAGCTTTGACCTGTATGGCAACAACTTCCTGCTGGGATTGCTGGCGGAAAGTTTTGGCGTGCGCATGCGCGGCGAGCAAACATGGGACCTGGCGCGTTTGGTCAGTTTGCCCGAAGATTACATCGCCGCGTTTTTGTCAGGCATCCTTGACGGCGATGGCTCCGTGCGTTTGCGTGAAAATAACTGGACGACGGCGGAATGTTATTTCAGCCATCAGGATAAGCAAGCCTCCAGCCATATCCAAATGCTGTTGAAACGGCTGGGCATCGTCAGTTCCCTGCGAAAAGACCGCTCGGTTTACAAGGTCGAATTGCACGGTGGGAACCTGCGCCGCTTCGCTGGATTGTCTTGCTCGCGACACCCAAAAAAAAGCGATACCCTCAAGCGAATCGCCGCCTTGCCGAAGAATGGCCTCGACAAAGGACAGGATCAGGTATTGCCATATAAGGCTGGCAAGGCTCTCGCTGGATTATCAGAAAGTCACGCTGTCCTCAGTCCATCCACGTTATTCTGTTACAAAACGGGACGCTCGCGGCCCGTTGTGGACAACGTCCGTCTCGTTGTGGAAGAAGCGCCTGAAACATCCGCCACGCTCACGCCCTGGCTGGAAAACGACTTCTTTCTGGATACCATCACCCGCGTCGAAAAGGTGAAAAACAACGGGCAATTCGACTACGTCTACAATCTGAGCCTGCTCGACATCAACAGTTACCTGGCAAACGGAATTCACGTCAAGAACTGCGGCTGTTTCGAATGCATCGTCATGCTCATCCCGGAGGCCAACGGCGTAATGGTGTTGAGCCGCGAGGATACGAGCATGACGCCGGCCGGCATGACCTTCAGCACGCTGGCCGGTATTGCCGGCGGCGGCTTGCAGACGCCGGGCGTGATGGGCGTGGGCAAGTTCTATCTCATCAGCCCC
>Ga0210030_1002165_pt1 | contig 13671 bp, 4 predicted proteins | sample CryGeymeta201523_FD_183986 | JGI IMG/M metagenome (GOLD analysis project Ga0210030, IMG submission 183986) | Groundwater microbial communities from Crystal Geyser aquifers in Utah, USA - Crystal Geyser metaG 2015-23 (SPAdes) (version 2) | ecosystem: Environmental > Aquatic > Deep subsurface >...
TTTCGCAGCCCGGTCACGACGCAACTCCTCAGCGCGCAGATCGCGGTGATGCCGTTCGTCGCGCCCTGCGACGCGGCGCTCCTGTCCGATCTGCCCGAACTGGACACCAGCCGCTACAAGCTGGTACTGGTCCTCAACGCCTGCAAGCTCGACCGCGCCCAGCGCGAGGCACTCGCGCAGAAGGTGACCTGCAACGGCAGAACGGTGGTCTGGCTGCATGCACCGGGGCTCTTCAGCGAGTCCGGGCGCGACGAAGGCAATCTGCGCGAGGTGACAGGTCTCAACGTCGTCCGGAGCCCGTCGCCTTCATCCGCCACAACAGCCACTCTGGTGGGCGAAGGCGCGGGCCACGCCGAGGAACTGAAGCTCGTGCCCGGCGAACCGTTCCGCATCGAGGATCCCGCGGCCGACCCGCTGGCGGTCGCAGCCGATCAGACGCGGCAGGTGGTTACTTCCCGCAAGCAGCTCCCCGGCTGGACGTCGGTCTACTCCGCCGCGGCGCCACTCACCGCGCGCCTCCTGCGCCGACTGGCGGCTGCGGCCAAGGTGCACCTGTATGTGGATGACCCGGAAGTGCTGGTCTTCACCAACCGGCACTATACTCGCGAAGGTTAGGAATACACCGAAGTGGAAGTTCGCAGAACTTCACCCGTGGGCGTGTGGTGAGCACCCAACACACTGCTGTGCACGCAGAGGCGTCGAACTTGTGCAATAGCTTCGGTGTATTCCTAACCTTCGCGAGTATACCTGACTCTGGGCGCCAGCAAGGCGGGTGGCCCTTGCGCGGTGACGCTTCCAGCGCCGCGAACCGTCACCGACCTGGCCAGCCGCAGCGTCGTGTGCAGGAACGCGCGTCAGTTCACGGTCGCCCTGCGGCCCAAGGAAGTGCGGCTCTTCTTCCTCGACGACTGAACAAGCGTACGGCATCGCTCACTGCACCCTCGCCCCAGCCCACGTTGCGTGGTCGGAGTTGATGTTGTCTCCGGCGTCGGTGCACACGAGGCGAAGTTGGCTCGCCCCGGAGAGGTCCACGTCGACGTCCTGCGGCGGCTCGCCGCCTCTCAACACGCCGCTCTCGAACACGCGCTCCCACTTGCCGTCGCGCAGCACCTCCACGGCGAAGGTGCACGTGCCGGCCTTGCCGGCTTCGTCGTCGAGGCCGATGGTCGCCTTGAAGCGCGTTGCCCTCGCAAGCCCACCGGCCAGCGCATACGTCGCGTGGCTGCGCCCGCCGCCCTCCGCCGCCTCCACATGGATCAAGATCGACTTGGGAAAGGACTTGCCGCCGAACGATACCGGTCCCTTCCCCGAGTAGTTGGCATCCTTCTTCAGCCCGCCATGGGCGAAGGCGTCCACCTCGGGCAGGTCGCTCAGGTACACGCCTCCAGCAGGGCCGAGCTTGTGCGCCGTGTAGACTGCCTCTACCGTCTCAGAGCGTTCCGCCTCCCCGCCTGCTGAGGCGAAGGCTGCCGCCTTGAGGGTCGTGGTCTGTGTCAGTTTGAGCGGCTCTCCGTACCGGGGCGACGCCTCCGTCGGTTCACTGCCGTCCGCGGTTGCGTTTGGGCAGGCCGGGCTCGTCGTCCAGAATGGTCACCAACTGGGGGAAGCGGCTCCGCCATGGCTCCTGCTGGTAGGGCACGGCCGCAAGCCGCGTGGTGAGCGTGGTCCAGTTCTCGGTTTCCTTGCCGCTCCAGCTCATCCCGCGGTTGTCGATGTGCATGGGGATAGGGCACTCGACGATGACGTTGTTGTCCATCGCGTTCTCGCGCCCGCCGCCAATGAGGAAGGCGCGGTAGACGCGATAGATCACGTTGCCCACCGAGGTCACGCCGCAGGCGTTGTCATCGACGTAGATCGCCTGGTTTCCGACATGCGCGCTGCCGCCGATGTCCATGGCGTGGTGCGGCGCGTCGTGGATCAGGTTGTGCGAGGCACGGCAGCCGACTCCGTTGAGGAACAGCGCATCCTTGTGCGTGCGGAAGATCCGGCCGAAGTGGTGGATATGGCAGTTCTCGGCGAAGTTGTCGCAGGGGGTCAGCGTAGCGCGGTCGCCGCCGCTCAGCGAGACGCCCGCGCCGCCCATGTTGTAGAGATCGCACGACAGCACGCCGTTGTCCGTGCCGCCGTCGATCTTCACAGCATCCGTCGCGATGTTGCGAATGGTGCAGCCCGCCAACCGGTTGTGGCTCCCGCCCGCCATCGTCACCGCCATGCCGCGGGCAAACTCGAAGGTGAGCCCCCGGAACGTGACGTTGGAGACACCGGTGAGCGAGACCATCGGCGCCTCCAGTAGCGACAGCCCAATCTCCTTTCCTGCTACCGGCGACGGCGGCCAGAAGTAGAGCACGCCGGTCTTTCGGTCCACGAAATACTCGCCGGGTGAGTCCAGCTCTTCCAGCCGCTTCAGCACTCCCGCGTCCGTCACCGGCAGGAACGCCTCCGGCGGAATCGCCGGCCCGCCGACAATCCGAGGCTGTTGACCCTCAACGGCCCGGTAGACCACCGGCGCCCCCTCCGCGCCCGAATCCTGCTCCGTCAACTCGAACGCCTTGTCGCGTCGGTACACGCCACCCCGCAGCCACACAGTGACTCCGCCGCCTTGTCCCTTCAATCCGCGGGCAGCGTCGCGAGCCCGTTCGAGCGCAGCGAACGGCGCGTCGCGAGCGCCGGGGTTGGCGTCGTTCCCAGTGGGGGCGAGGTAGAGGTCGGCGGCGTCTGCTTCGTGCATGAGGCAACCGAAAGAGAGTACCGCGCAGAGCGCAAGGATCGTCACAGTCAAGTTGTTCACAGGAACCTCCGTTCGGTTGCGGTGCGCCCGCCAACGCTGAGCCGCCCTGAGTCTTCCACCAAGCACGTCGGCTCACGCGCCGCGCAACAACCGAACGAAACCAGCCTGCTCGAAGTGAGGGTCGGTAATGAGCACATCCCGCAACCCGGTTATTGAAGCAGCGACCCAGGCGCCGCGACCAACATTTGTCTCTCCGGCGCGCCGCTGCTTCCGTACCCAAGCGCCAAATCAGCGTCGATTCGGTCGTTGTCCCCGGGGCCCGGATCTCCGCTTCGCCAAGCGCCGAAGTGACGTCGCAGGCGCTCGTCTCGTTCGCAGCGTAGCTGCACCGCGAAAGTGGGTGTCCGCACTACCACCGTCACGGTCTGCCCTTCCACCAAGGCGACCGGCACTTTGGGACGCAGAAGCCCAGACTCGTAGACAGCCTCGATTGCTCTTCCCATGTTCCCTTGCTCCTTGTGGTTCCGGTAGTCCATATCGGGCAGAACTGACTGTCAAGCGTGGACACCGCCGGGACAATGCTAGTTGCGCGCGCGTCCAGAGTGCCTTGGCTCCTCCCTCAATCCACCGGCCCGGGCCGCACGATCCGGGGCGCGTTCTGGATCTTCGGGCGCACTGCCAGCCAGTCCACGCCTTGGAACTCGGGGTCGGGGATCTCTCGGACTTCTTCTTCGCCTCGGTAGGGGCACATGGTGTCCACCCAGGCGATGAGTTTGAGGAGGCTGAGGGGGTCGATTTTGACGTTGTGGTGTTTGCCGCTGGAGGCGAGGTCGATGAGGCGGCTCTTGTAGGAGAGGGCGGTCATGGGTTGGGGGGTTGTGTAGGCGGCGGGGTCGGTAGTGCTGTAGGCTTCAACGAGGAGGGTGTCGGCGATGCCGAAGCCGGGTGGAGGGGTGTCAGGCTTCTGGTAGGGGCTGCCCCAGGAGGGTCTGCCGATGAGGGTGAGGTAGGGTTCGGTGAAGATGGGGGAGCTGGGGCGTTCGGTGAGGTCGAGCACCTTCCGGGCTTCGCCGTTGCCCTGGTGGCACTTGCCGCAGTACTTGTCCAACGTCGGCTGCACGAAGCGTGGGTAGCTGATGGTCTCGTCGCCCCACGGTGGCGGGGTGATCTGCTGGGGCGCCTTGCTCAGGGCGAGGCCGGGTTGCGGGTTCTCGGGGGCTCTGCTGTGCGACTCGTGGCAGCCGAGGCACCCACGGGTCTCCCCGGGCATGACGCTGACGAAGCTGCGCATGGTCTGCAGTGCCCGCTGATTCTCGTCGAGGAGCTGGAAGTGGAGCGATAACCCAGGAGGCGCGTGGAAGGCGACGGAGCCGTCCTTCTCAATGGGGACCGTCCCCAGAATGCGCTTCACCCCTTCGGACTGCAACGCCGACACCACCGGACCGGTGGAGAGGTATGGGCGCTTGTACCAGTAGGTGTACGTCTTGGGGTCGATGTTGAGGACGCGCAGGTACTTCGCTTTCCCCTTCAGCTCCGGCGGCGCGCCCTGGTACACGTCGCCGCTGAAGATCACTCCGTCTTTCGGGTGCAGGCGCTCGGCGCGCGTGGGCCACGCGACATGGTCGGAGAGGAGGGGCGGCTTCGGGCGCGGCTTGAGGGGGATCGCGTGGAAGAGGTTGTTGACGCCCTCGTAGATCAACTCGCGGTTGCCCTCGGTGTCCATCAGGTAAAGGACGAACTTGCCGCCGCGGTTGGCGGACACCAGGAAGTCGTGCTCGCTCAACGGGTAGGGTGAGTAGTACGCCTGGTACGCGCCGCTGGCGTGATACTTGGGTGACTCGATGGGATCGACGGGACCGTTCCCGGACTCGGGCCAGCCGACGTCGGCTGTTACCTTGGTCAGCCCCTCGGGGAAGTTGAAGCCGCCTTGCGGGTCGATGATCCCGACGGAGCCGCTGAACCAGTTGTGGTGGGCGCTGCCGGCAAACATGACGCGGCGGCTGCCGGGGATGCTGCGGGCGTCCTTGAGCAAGTCGGGCCACACGCTCTGGTTGCCCCAGAAGGTGCTGACGTAGGTGCCGTCCGGGTTGATGGTCCACAGCGATTGGTCGCGCCAGAGCGGCTTGTCGGTGTACTCCCAACGGGTGTAGATCACCCGGCCGTCGTTCATGACGGAGGGGAGGTAGTCGGGCTCATTGTTGGCGGAGATGAGGTAGACGTGCTTCCCGTCGCGGTCGCAGCGCGCGAGAACGAAGGCGTTGGTCGGCGGCATGCAGCGCACGTAGGTGTGCGCGCGGGTCGTGCTGAACAGGAGGTGTTTGTCGTCGGGCAGGTAGATGGGGTCGAAGTCGTCGTACGGTCCGTCGGTAAGCTGCGTCAGGCCGGAGCCGTCCACGTTGATCTCGTAGAGGTGAAACGACTTCTCGTTGTGCGGCTTGAAGCAGAAAAGCACTCGCTGCCCGTCGTAGGAAACGTCGGGTCGCCAGAAGGAGCCGTGTAGTGGCGCTTCTGGCATGAGCTGCGTGAGCTTGCCTCCGGGGCCGAGTCCGTCCAGCGCCAACAGTCGCGCGCCCGGCACCGCCATGTAGCCCAGTCGGTGCCGCGTTTCGTGCGGCCATTCGGAGCCCGCCGGGAAGGGCATATCGACGAAGAGCACCTTGGTGAAGTCGACGGCGGGATTGCGGAACATGATTCGGCGCTTCACTTCCCGGACGCGGAAGTAAAGCGCCGGGTCAGCAGTAGTTGTCGTCGCGGCCTGCTCCTCCAGCGTCTTGAGTTCTGCCAACTCCGGCGCGAAGTCCACTGCGGCCGGCGACTGGGAGCTGATCCGGTCGGCAAGCTCGCGCGCCCACCCAAGCTCGCTGCGGATCCGTGCTGGGATGGGATTGCCGCCCGCTTGGTGCAGCCAGTCGCGCTGGAGGACCTCCTCGGCCTCGGCCGCAGTAAGGCTGCGAGTCATCGGCGTCTCGGGCTTGAGGTAGGGCGCGACCGCTTCGGACACATACGGCCGGAACTGGATCTGCGGCCCGGCTGCGAGAACCAACTGGATCCACTCGGGCGAGAACCGCGCCGTTTCGCCACTGGCCTTCAGCCGGTCCAACTGCTGCTGGAGTTTGTCCGCCGCTTCCCACTTCCGCAGCTCCTCCGGCGTCTGCTTCTGCCGCTGGTGCTCGGTGAGCGGCTTGTACTCCAGCAGTAGCCCAACCATCCGCTCCGCCGCCGCGACCTCGATCGCGTCGTCGCGGGCGGTCAGGTACTCAAGCGGGTTGGCGCCGGTCCAGTTGGTGAAGTTGGCGTAGTCTTCGGGAAAGGCGGCGTTGAGCTTGGTCAGCAGCAACCCGGCCAAGTCGCGGTCCAACGGGACACGCTTCTCGATCCGGTTCTTCCGGCAGCTTGCCAGCGTCTCCGCGAACGACTGTTGCGGCGCATAGAACGCGCTGAGCGTCCCCTCCAGCCCCTTGGCGAGCCGCTCCTGCGACTCGACGCCGCTGCGATAGAGCAGCGTGACTTCGTCAGGCGTCAGCGCATCCGCGTAGACCCGCAGGTCATCCAGCGATCCCTGGTAGAACTCGCCCGTCCCTGAACTGGAACCAATGAAGGCTGGCGCGTCGGTCTGAACGGTCAGCTTGCCGGTGCGTTCGAGCGACCCGATCTGCTGACCGTCCAGGTAAACGCGCATGACCTCGCCGTCGAACGTCGCCGCGCAATGGTGCCACGCGCCGTCCGACACGGCGGGGGTGATCTCTGCGTCGCACTCCTCGTAGCCGCCCGCGTTGAGTCCGAACGAGAGAATCCGGCCGCCTTCTTGGAAGGAAAACAGCAACCGGTTCGGGCACTCCTGGCGGAAGAGTTCCCGGAAGCCGCTCAGGTCTGCCGGGCGCGCCCACACTGCGAGGCTGACCTTCGACAGCTCCGTCGGCACCACGCCAGCCGCCTGTAGCACGTTCTCGCCGTGCAGGTCCAGTGCGTTGCCGTGGACGCCGCGCGTCCGCGGAATCAGCCGCTCCGATTCGACCGACAGCGCCTGTTTGCCAGTCGCCTCGTGGAGGGTGGCGCCGCCCTTCTCGTTGAACTCCCAGTGCGCCAGGAGCGGCTTGCCCAGGCTTGGCTCGCCACCAGCGACGTCCTCGGACAGCGCCGCGAGCGCCGCCACCCCGGCCTGGTACAGGCGCCCGACTTCGTCGGCCGTCAATGCCTTGGCGTAGATCCGCAGCTCGTCCAGCGCGCCCTGGAAGCACTCGCCGCCGTTGGACGACCCGATACACGCGAGCGCGGCGCCGCCGGCGACAATGGCGCCCGGCCGTTCGAGCGAGCCGACCTCCTTACCATCGAGGTAGACGCGCATGAACTTGCCGTCGAAGGTCGCTGCACAGTGGTGCCAGTTGCCGTCGAGAACCAGCGCCGGCTCAATCGGCGCGTCGCACTCGACATAGCCATTGACATTCAGCCCCAACGACAGAAGCGTGCCGTTCTCCTGAAACGCGAAGAGCACGCGGCTGTCGCCATCTTCCTTGCGGAAGATCTCGGTATACCGCTCGAAGCCGGTCGGCAGCACCCAGGCACTAAGCGCAATCTCCGGCATCGCACCGAACAGCGGCTTGCCGGAGACCCGCAGCACGTGGTTGCCGGACAGCGTGAGGGCAGTCCCGAACAGTCCCTGGGTTCGCTCCGCCAACTGCCCCCGCTCCGGCGAGGCGTCATGCCCGTTGTCGCTGGAGTCGACGCAGGTGCTCCCGAACAGCTCTCCAAATGCCCAGTGCGCGATCAGGGGCTTGTCCACACCGGCGGGCTCGCCGGCTTCGCCCCGACCAATGCCGGTCACTCCGACGAAGACGGCAACGGCGGCCGTACACGTCAGCGCGACCCCGAAGCCCCGCAACAGACTGGCACGCACAAACTGCATGAGACGATTCCCCCTGTGCACCGCTGCTGTTCCTGGTCTGGCTCGCGCAGTGCGCACTTGCCCCATGGTAGCACGAGAGACCGGTCCGCGGAACGGGGGCGGCCCAGGCCTACTTCAGCTCTGCCGTTCCCCAAGCACTTGGCATGTTAAGCACGGTCCAGTCTTTCGGGCGCGGCCAGTAGACTTCGCGTTTCGTGTCGCGCCCCTGAACGGTGAGATTGAGACACAACCCGAGGGACTTGCCGGGCGCGGGCGAAAAGCCGTTGAGCGCCGCGGCGGGGAGGACGGCTTCCACGACGTAGCCGGTGCCTTGCTTGGCGGCGAAGCTCTTGACGCCCGGCAGGTCGTAGATTGTGGCTGGGATCTCGTCGAACCGTTTCCAGCGACCCACGTATACGCGCTTGTCGTCGATCAGCGGACACAGCCAGAACTGGTGGTCGGTGACTTCGAACATCTTGCGTTCCTGCTTGTCGTTCGCGGTGTCAACGAAGACTTCGAGGCAGTCCTGTAGCCAGAATGCCTTGGGGTCGGTGACCAGGAGGCGGGAGTCGTCAACCTTGACGGCAAGGTGCAGCCCCTCCGCCGAATAGCCGGCATACACCGCGACGCCCGGCTTGCCGGCGTCGCAGCCCAGCGCCCAGTCGGGGAGCTTCGCCGCAGCGGGCCAGTCGTCCAGCTTGCCGTCGCAGAGGAGGTTGGCCACGCGCGGCAGCGGAACCACGGGCGGGATGAGGCCCGCCTGGGCGAGCGGTTGCCCGCCCTCGTTGAGCACCTCCAGCTCCGCGCGCTCTTCCGGCTGCCACGAGGGGCGCCACGTGACCGGCAACTCAACCTTCGTCGCTTGCGCTGCCGGCAGCGTCAACTCCTGGTCGGCCGGCGTCACTTCCCATCCCGCCGGGACGCGGGCTTTGAGCCGGACGGTCTTCACCGACTTCGAGCGGTTCCGCAGGCGGACCTGCGCCGTGGTCCGGCCCGAAGCGCCGGACAAGGTCACCGGCGACAACGCGAGCGGCCTGTCGATCCGGATGGTCGTAGCCAGTCGCTTCTCGACCTGCCCTTCGCGGACGGTCACTGCGATCCGGTTCTGCCCGTCTGTCTCCGCGTCGGGAATCGCCAAGGCGAACGGGACCTGAACCGTCTGCCCGGGCGGAACGTCCAGGGCGAGGGTCGTGCGGTCGGCGGTCCAGCCCTTCGGCGGCGTGACGCTGCAGGTGGCCCGGAGCGGCGTCGCGCCGCGGTTGGTCGCGCGGACCTCGAGGGTAAAGGCGTCGCCCGCGGTCAGGCGCATGAACCAGGGCGACTTGAGGTCGAACGCAGCTTGCTTCACGAGCGGGTCGTCTTCCGACACGCCGTCGATCCAGATCGGTGCGAGCGTCAGCGCGTGACGCCTGCCCTTCAGTGGGTTGCCATACATGTCGAAGCACTCGCCGCTGCCGAACTCCACCACCGTGTCCTTCCCGTCCTCTTGCAGCTTGAACGCGCAAGCGACCAGCCGCCCGCGGTCGCGCAGCACCTGGCCGAAGGTGTTGTCACCCAACTCGAAGGTGCCGACGGGTTGGGGCAGCTTGAGGAAGTGGACCATGGCCGCCATGGCAGCGGAAGCGGGCTTCGGCTCGTCCGCCGGGTTCCAGATGCCGCAGCCGTCGAAGAACTGCTTGGGCGGCTCTTTGGTGTCGCGGTTCCAGTACCAGAACAGCTTGTCGATACCCGCCGACAGCCCCAGCAAGTAGCCGCGCTGCAGGTAGGCGGCCTGCACCGGCTCCGAGACGATGTGCCCGGCCAGCGTGTCCCAGCCGAACTCGGTCAGCCACGCTTGCCGCTGCTTGCCGTCGGCCCGGCCCGCGGCAACGAAGTCTCGTAGTGCGTCGAAGAACGACCGCGGCGACTCCTCTTCGCCGCCGACGTTGCGGTTGATCGTGTTCAGCTCGGGGGCGTCGGTGCCGCAGTAGTGGTGGCAGTTGACCACGTCGATCTGGTCGAAGGCGCCGCTCTTCACCAGCCCTCCAACCTGTTCGGGGAAGATGCCCGCAGTGCCCTGCTCGACGGCGAGCAGCTTGTCGTCGAGGAAGTTGACCGCTCGGCCGAAGGTCTCGTGATACGCTTTGTAGGCGGCCCAGTCGCGCGCGGCTTCGGCCGTTCCGTAGGTGTAGTCGTACTCGTTGTCCAGTTCCCACGCGGTGTAGTCGGGAAACGACACCAGGACGTGCATCAGGTCGCTCTTCCACTTGCGGTCCGGAGCGAACCTGCCGGCCTTGATCGCTTCGCGATCGAGGGCGCCCGACAGGCACGGGAGCCCCCTCAGCCCGGCAGCTTTGAGCTTGGCGTCCATCTTCGGGTACCACGGCCAGCCGGCGTACCTGCCGTCGTCGCCGCGCGCGCGCAGCAGCCACTCGAACGTGTAGGCGTAGTCGCGGACCCAGTTGAACCCCGTCCGGGCCAGCGCGTCGTACGCCACGCCGGGGTTGCCGCCATGGATGTTGATGCCCCACGGCGAGGCCTGCTTCTCCTCGGCCGTGTACGTGTGCGGCGCGGGGATGAAGGAGAACCGAAGCGCCTTCCGCAGCTTGTCCCCGGTGGACACCTCGCAGGTGACTGTCAGCTCGTGCACGCCGAAGCGGGTCGGTTCGAGGGCGATGGTCTCGCTGTGCAGGTCGGTGAACTCGAAGTCCTTCCTCTTCTCCGCCCACGGCTGCCCGCCCAACTGACAGGCGCTCCACGAGACGTTGCCCGTCAACGCCTTGCCAAGCCACGAGTCGAACAACAGCGAGAAGCGAACCGGTTCGCTCTTGAGGAACACGTTTCGCTCGTGGGGCGCCTGCAACTGAATATCGAGCAGCTTGGTCTTCGCGGGGTCGATCCCCGAGAGGTCGGTGGCAACGCGGAGGTCGTCCACGCGGAGGTGGGCGTCGGCTTTGTCCGCTTGCTTCCCCCAGTTGTGCCCGACGATGCTGGCGAGGGCCAGGGGCTGCGGCCAGTCCAGCGGAATGGTGAACTCCACCTTGTGCCATTCGCCGGCCTTGCCGCCCAGGTCTGCCTCCATGTTGCGCCCGTTGAACTGGTCCTTGCCGTCAGGCCCTTTGAACTTGAGCAGCCAGAAGAACCCCTCTTCCAGCGGCTTCGTCCAGAGGTTGACTGTGCGGCAGGCTCCGGGGATGGCGCCGCCCGGCGGCAGCACGCCGAAGGCGGCGAAACCCTTGCCCGAGTAGCGGGCCTCCACCTCCATCGACTTCGTGGAGCGGCCGTTCAGGTCCGCCGGGACGTCGTCGACAAGGCGCGAGTCGCCCGGCGCCATGCTGCCCCCGTCGGGCGTCCAAGCGGCCGTCTCGAAGTCGGCCACGAGGCGTTCGAGGAGTTGCCCCTTGGCCGGCGGCTGTGCCGAGCCCGGGGCGCAGGACAAGAGCAGGGACGCAATGCAGGTGAGACTGAGGGACATTGGGCGGTTCCTTCCTCGTTGGCGGCGTGCGGAGAGCCCTTGCGGACCGCTGAGAGGTCTTCCACGTCGTCGCCCGGCCTCCTTCCGCGGCCGGCCCGCGAGGGTGCCAGCTCGCGCTTTCGCGCTGTGCCCGCGTTCAGGACGCCCCAACTCGTTGGGAGCTTCCGCGCCCCAGTTCCCGAACAAGTTCGGGCGTCCTCCGGGAGCGCGAACACTCCCTTCGTCCGCGCTCCCCACAAGGAAATCGGCCGCCGCCGGGGAACCACTTGCCTTCACCCCGGAATGCGAGGACACCGGATGCGCCCTACAAGACTTATCGCCGCAATCGCGATCATGGTGTCGGGTGCCGTCCCGGCGCCAGCCCAAGAGCAGACAAAGACGCTGTTCACCGAAGGCTTTGAGAAGCCCGACGGAACTGGAACCCTCCCCCTCGGCTGGACGCACTTCACCGCGCTGCGCACGGTCAGCCTTTCCACGGAACAGGTCTACGAAGGCAAGCACAGCCTCCAGCTCGTCGATGAGGATGCAAAGCTGGCGGTCGGGCTTCGCAGCCCGCACTTTGCGGTCACGCCGGGCCAGCACTGCTGGGTGAGCTGGTGGTACTACGGTTCGAAGGGCAACAACCAGTCGCTCTACCTCGAGTTCTGGACTGCTGACGGCAAGCGCCCTGCCGAGACCCTCCGCTCGTGGCCGTGCCGCGGCGCGGAACAGTGGACGCGAGGCGTGGCACGGGCGAAGGTTCCGCCCGCCGCGGCGACGGTGACCGTCCATCTCAACAGCTACTCGACGAATGTCGCCGCGGGTTACTTCGACGACTTGGAGTTGGGGACGGGAGCGAAGTCCATGTATGACCGCACCCCCAAACCGCCGGCGGAGGTGAGCCACCCGTGCGGGCTGTACAAGCCGGCCGATGTCGACCGGGCCAAGCGCAATGCCGAGAAGCACGAGTGGGCGAAGCAGGTGGTGGCGGGGTTCGAGTCGGCCGCCCGGTTTTGGGTGGAGTGTCCTGAAGACAAGCTCTCCTACTGGATCCCGGCCCTCACGCCGTTCCGTGTCGTCGACTGCCCGAAGTGCGGCGCCGGCTGGCGATTCGCCTGGGAGGGCGGCGGCTACGACCAGCTCAAGTGCCGGGGTTGCGGGTTCACGTGGCCCGACCCGGCGTGCACCGAAGAGAAGACGCAGACGTTCCTCGACCCGGTCGGCGAGGAGCAGGCCGTCCCCCACTACGAGGGCAAGCCGTCGACGGTTTACGGTGCCGCGCAGACCTCGGTCTATCGACTCAGCGGCCGGCTGCGGTACCACCGAATCAACACGCTGGGCAGCCTGGGCGCCGTCGGCAAAGCATACGCCTTCAACGGTGACAAGCGATACGCCGACACCGTCCGGCGAGTGCTGCTGCGGCTGGCAGAGGTGTACCCGCACTACCTCGCGCACGACTGGAACCGGATCTACGACGACTACAGCAACCTGCAGTCGGGCAAGTTCTCGGGCTGGAAGCTGCACGATGCCGGCGTCTTCATTCAGTTGGCGACGGCCTACGATCTGACCTACAACAGCGGCGTCTACAGCGACGCCGACAAGGTGAGAATCGAGGAAGGCTGCTTCCGCGAGTTTGCCCGACTGATGACTGCCACCAGCCCCCGCGGCTGCTGCGTCAACGACGGGCCGACGGCCATGGCCGCCGGTGCCCTGACCGGCCTGATGCTCGGCGACCACAACGCCCTCGCCTGGGCCGTGGAGCCGCCCGACGGTTTCCTCGGGTTCCTCGAAGACTACTTCCTGCGCGACGGGCACTGGTACGAAGCGTCGCCGTCCTACGAAGGCATGACCCTCGGCTCGCTCTACGTCACGCCCGAGGCGCTGCGCGGGTACAGCGACCCGCCTGCCTACCAGAAGCCGGATCGGTACGACAACCTGGATCTGTTCACACACCCGCTCCTGAAGAAGATCCTGGTCGCCAGCGCCTACGAACGCATGCCCGACGGCTGCCTCCCAGCGACGAACGACTCCACCTTCGGCGCGACGTACCCGCGCACTCGGGCGGAGCAGAACTACTTCTGGTACCCAACAGAACGCAACCTGCAGCTCATGGCGTGGGCGTTCGGTGGCGAAGTCGGCGACGAGGGCGGCGAGTATACGCTGTTCCGGCGCGACCCGGAGCTGGACTTCAGCAACGTCCGGCCCCTGAACCCGTCCGGCGCGAGCGTCGTCCGGCCCGACGTGGGCTGGGCAATCTTGCGCTCCGGCGACTCCGCCAACGACGCGGACGGGCGGCGTCCGAGCGCTGCACTGATGCTCGACTACGGTCCCTTCGGCAGCGGTCACGGCCACCCCGACCGGCTGAACCTGAGCTACTACGACTTCGGCAAGGAACTCGTCACCGACCTGGGCTACCTCAAGTGGGGACACCCCTTCCATCCCTGGCTGCGCAGCACCGCTTCGCACAACCAGGTGATCGTCGACGGCAAGCCGCAGGCGCAGGCGGCGGGCGAACTGGAGGCGTTCTGGGGGCAGGGGAACGTGCAGGCGGTTATCGCGTCCGCGCCGGCTGTGTATGCGGGAACCGTCGAGACGTACCGCCGCAGCCTGGCGTTCGTCGACCACGGT
>Ga0210030_1002195_pt1 | contig 13550 bp, 10 predicted proteins | sample CryGeymeta201523_FD_183986 | JGI IMG/M metagenome (GOLD analysis project Ga0210030, IMG submission 183986) | Groundwater microbial communities from Crystal Geyser aquifers in Utah, USA - Crystal Geyser metaG 2015-23 (SPAdes) (version 2) | ecosystem: Environmental > Aquatic > Deep subsurface >...
CTTTTCCTTGCGATGAGTCTCTACAAATTCCATCTTTTTTACGAGCTTAATCTTGCTCTGTGCCTGTCTTGCCTTGGAAGATTTGGATTTGAATCGTTCGATGAATCTCTGAGCCTCCTTTAATTTCTGCTCCTGGTTTGCTGCCCTTGCCTCAAGTGCCCTTTCCTCCTCTTCTCTTGCCCTGATATACTGGTCATAGTTTCCGGTGTGAAACCTCAGTCCTTCCGGCTCAAATCCTATTATCCGCTTGACCTGGCTGTTTAAAAACCTCCTGTCGTGGGAGACAAGCATTATGGCACCCTTGAACTCCTTTAGATATTGTTCAAGCCACCTTACGGAGGGGATGTCCAGATGATTTGTGGGTTCATCCATAAGCAGAAGGTCCGGCTTCTGGTGAAGAAGACTTGCAAGAGCGGCGCGGGTCTTCCAACCTCCGCTCAGGGATGATATGGGTGAGGGAAAATCATCCTGACTGAATCCGAGCCCTACAAGTATCTTTTCAGCCTGGTGTCTGGGATACTGCTGGTCAAGGAACTGCAGGCTCTGATGCAGCTCGGCCAGTTTATGAGCAATTATTGCCTGCTCCCGGGGATCGTCTTCTTGCTCAAGGAGGTCCTGTGTTCTTTCAGCTTCATCTCTCAGGGAAACGAGGTCGGGGACCGAGTTTACAACCGCTTCAAGCAGGGTTCCCTTTAGCCCTTCCTGCACGTCCTGGGGTAGATAGCCTATGCGGATACCTTTGGATATCCTAACCTCCCCCTTATCCGGTTCCATCTCACCGGTTATCAGCCTGAGGATTGTGGTCTTACCCGCCCCGTTGGGGCCTACAAGCCCTATTCGGTCTCCCGGGTCTATCTGTATCCCCACGTCCTGGAAAAGGTCTTTTTCAGGAAAAAATACTGCTGCTTTGATTATTGAAACAAGACTCACCTGAACGCAAATCCTCCGACGCCCTTTGCTTGTGTCCATCCATAAATGGCTATTTTCATCGTCGTTGGGCTCAAATTTTAGTCCTCGAAATACGTCAATGTATTCCTTTGGTTAAAATTATCGCCAGCCTTGAACTCGACGAAACTATCTCATTTCCGGATGGACACTAGATAAACTTATCTCATTTCCGGATGGACACACGCTTGCTCTTATATGAAAATAAATATCCATAGCGGCGTAAGCCGATATCAAGTCATTTTTCAGGCCTTTGCCGTAATAACGGCCCCGTAATGAAGGCCCGGATTCCGGCCTGCGCCGGAACTACATTCGGCATTTTCATCCTTCTTTGTGCCCCTTTCGGGGCATGAGGGTTACTATAGTGCACAATGATGAATTTGCAAATATGCACGTCCGACTCCCTTGCGAAACCTCTTTTTAACTGATAGCATGGAGCCGAATCATCTCGTGAATTTCTTTGTAAGTTATTTTCCTTGATTGGAGGGACTGCCATGGAGACGGTTAATAAGACGATAGCTCAAGTTTTTGCCGGCGTGGTCCAAAAAAATCCAAATAACGACGCACTCATCCACGTTGAGGCCGGAGCCAGATATAATTACGCCCTCCTTGCCTGGGAGGTCGAAAGGGCGGCAAAGGGCTTTCTAAAGCTCGGCATAACCCATGGACAAGCAGTTGCAATTTGGGCGCCTAACATACCTGAGTGGATAATATCGCTCCTTGCGCTTGCAAAGATAGGGGCTGTAGCCGTCCCTGTTGATCCGGGAGCGTCGGTTGAAGACCTCTCCTTTGTTCTGGCTGATTCTCGGTGTACCGCGGTAGTTACCGCCAGGGGCCCTGAGGATGAGGAGATGGTTCAAGGCGTGCTGGAGGCAAAGGAGTCGGCCCCTGATCTAACAAGCATAATAGTAGTGGCCGATAAGACGGATCCGGAGGCCATGGTCTGGTCGGAATTCACCGCGCTGGGAACTGAGATTGATAAGGCGAGTCTTGAAAGCGCCGCGGCATTGATGCGGCCTGAAGAGCCTGCGGCCATAATGTACACATCGGGGACCACGGGGAGGCCGAAGGGTGTAGTGCTTGATCACCTCGGGCTTGTGAATAAATCCGTATATTCCGCCCAGAGACAGCGTTTTGGAAAAGAGGATCGCTTCTGCCTTTTCTTTCCCCTGTATCATATGTTCGGAAACACCTGCATTGCGTTAACAGGCCTTTTAAGCGGAAGCGCGCTTATTATGCCCTCGCGCGTCTTCAGACCGGAGGCTGCGCTTGAGTCCATGAAAAGACAACAGTGCACTGCAGTTTTCGGTTCTCCCAGCATGTTCAGCGCCCTCTTGGACAACCCCTTATCCGGCCAAAAGGTATGGAAGACGGTAAAGAAGGGCACCATAGGAGGAGCCCCCTGCCCGGTTGAACTCATGAAGAGGATAGTCATAGAAATGGGGGTCTCAGGTCTTGTGGCCGCTTGGGGAATCACAGAGGCTTCATCCTGGATTACAATGACCGATCCTGACGACCCGATCGAGATGAGGGTAGGGACCATTGGAAAGGCCCTGCCGTGCAGTGAGGTAAAGATCGCAGATCCGAGGAGCGGAGAGGACCTCCCTATAAATACCCAGGGAGAACTCTGCACAAGGGGCTTCCTGATGAAGAGTTATCACGGGATGCCTGCCGCCACGGCGGCAGCCATTGATAGAGAGGGATGGTTTCATACGGGAGACCTGGGAGAAATTGATGATCAGGGCTATGTGAGGATTACAGGAAGGCTTAAGGACGTTATAAAGAGAAACGGCGTCGAGATATTTCCTGTTGAGGTAGAGGAGATTCTCTACGGCCATTCGAAGGTATCAGAGGTTCAGGTATTCGGTTTCCCTGATCCCGAATCGGGTCAGGAGGTGGCCGCATGGATAAAGGCAAGGGAAGGATCAGGACTGACAATGGAGGAGATCAGGGAATTTGCGCGTAAGCATGTGCCGGCGGAAAAGGCGCCTCATTTCTTCAAGATAGTATCCGGATATCCTACTACCAGAAGCGGAAAGGTTCAAAAATTCAAGCTTTCAGAGCTTGCGGCGATTGAATACGGTCGTAAAGATAACGGTGCTCAGCCATTATACACCTGTTCATGACCACCCGAATGCCCCTGGCCCCTGCCTTCTGCGCCGATTGCTCGTGCGCTATGCCAAGCTGCATCCATATCACCTTCACTGCCTTTTCTATCGCCTCATCTACAACGGGCGGGACCCTCGAGGTATTGATGAAGAGGTTTGCCATGTCAACCTTAAAGGGAATGTCACTGAGGCTCTTGTAGCACTTCCTGCCGAGTATCTCTTTTTGCCCGGGATTGACCGGAACAACATCATATCCCTTTGATATCAGGTAGGCTGCGACTCTGTTGCTGTCCCTTTCAGGCTTGGGAGAAAGGCCGACCACGGCTATCACTTTGCATTCATTAAGGATATCAGCTATATCATCAGATCCCTGAGAAGCAGAGGGGATCGAGCCCTCTTTTTGTTCCAGAAAACAGCCCTTATGCCCGTTCATGATCTGCCCGTTACCTTTAACTTGTGCCCATTAGTAAATGGCTATTTTCACCGATTTCGGCGTTGGGCTCAAATTTTAATCCTCGAAATACGTCAATGTATTCCTGTGGTTAAAATTATCGCCCGCCTTGAACTCGACGAAACTATCTCACTACCGGATGGACACTAACTTATTGCCTTTGTGATCTGATCTGCCTTTTCCTTTATTTTGATCGCCTTCTTAAGCCCGGGCACCTGTTCGAGCAGTTTTCCGGCCATCCGGCTTTCAATGGATGGTGAATCCTTCAACCCTTCAGGTTTAGTATTCTTTTCTTGAGTCTCAGGCAGGGGGGCGGATTCTTTCTTGATCTCCTTCTTCACGTTCTTGAATTCCCGTATGGCTCCGCCAAGGCCCTTTCCTATCTCAGGAAGACGCCTCGCTCCAAACACAAGGAGTACCAGGAGTGCTATTATTGCCAGTTCCGATCCGCCTAATCCGAACATCGCTTTTCTCCTTCCAGAGATCAGTTAACAGGCCGTTAAAACACGCCCATCTGCAAAGTATTGTTCATCCCCCCGTCATTGCGACATTTTTACCGTGAAAATACACCCCCCACCCCGACCCTCCCCCGCGCGGGGGGAGGGAAATCCTCGACCTCGCAAAGTGTAAAGCCGCAGGAGGATTTTCATTAGCGGGGGCGACAAAATATTTCTGTCATGAGCGTTTACATGTACGCCTCATTCCTCGGGCAGCTTGCATCGGGCGTTTTTCCTCAGCCTGTAAGCATCGGTTTTTCATCACGTTGCTAGAGGGCTGAATACTGAACAGCCGGCTCTTTTTCCGACCGTTCCTCTATCAATCCAATATGATAGGCCTTGAGATCCATAGCATTGAACCGCGATATCACCTCAGAGAGGTCTTTATCTCTGACGACGATTATAAGGCCAAGGCCGTTATTAAAGGTACGTAGCATCTCCTCATCCGAGATATTTCCTCCATCCCGCAGCATTGCAAAGACGGCGGGAGGGGTCCAGCTCTTCAGATTTATGACTGCCTTACATCTCTTGGGCAGGATTCGCGGAATATTGTCGGTGAAACCGCCTCCGGTTATATGGGATATACCGAATATCTTAAAGGCCCTCCTGACGGCCGTGACCGCCTTTACATATATCCTGGTGGGCTCCAGAAGTTCTTCTCCGAGAGTTCTGCCTAATTCGGGCACAAAATCCTTGATGGAAAGCTTCATTTCATCAAAAAATACCTTTCGCACGAGGGAATAGCCGTTACTGTGGAGTCCGCTGGATGCTATTCCTATGAGCTGGTGTCCCACTGCGATTTCCGAGCCGTCAAGAAGTTCGGAGTTGTCGGCCAATCCCACCACGAAACCGGCAAGGTCATATTCTCCTTCGGAGTACATCCCCGGCATCTCGGCCGTCTCTCCGCCGATAAGAGAGCATCCGGCATCAAGACAGCCGTCGGCAATTCCTTTAAGGATATCCTTAGCCCTTTCAAGATTAAGTTTTCCCATGGCCAGGTAATCCAGAAAAAAAAGGGGAGAAGCACCCTGCACAACAATATCGTTTACGCACATTGCCACAAGATCAATGCCAACGGTATCGTGCTTATCCATCATGAAGGCGACCTTAAGCTTTGTGCCTACACCGTCGGTTGAAGCTATAAGTACCGGTTTTTTCATCTGTTGAACATTCAGGGAAAAAAGCCCTGCAAAACCCCCTATGTCCGTCATGACTCCAGGTTTGAAAGTCCGACTGACTATAGGCTTTATCATGTCAACAAACTTGTTGCCTGCGTCAATATCAACCCCTGCCTCCGCGTATCTTCCCTTCATAAATAACAAACCCTCTTGGATGGATGAAAAAATCTAATGTCGTATAATTCTGTATATAAATGGAAAGTCATAGCGGCGAAGGCTGTCCCGTACCTACATGCTGGAGCCGCTATCCGGTCTTTGTTCCGGCTTACGCCGGAGTGAAGACATGGATTCCGGATCGAGTAGGCTTTGGACATGCTGCATTTTTATGCCTTGCTGTTCCCCATTCGGGCATGACCGTTCATAATGATAATATTAACCGCCAAGATTCCTTGTCAATTCTTTTCTCTTGTCCGGGTAAACCCGATTCTGATAGTTACCCACTTATGTACACGATCCGATATCCCCACCTGAGAAAAGTGCCGGAACTTAATGCCCCTCTTGTATCTTTAAAGGGAATAGGGCCGAAGAGATTCGCCGAGATGGCGCAATGCGGCATTACAACCATTTTGGATATCATGCTTTATCTGCCCTTCAAATACCGGGACAAGAGCAGATTTATCTCTATCAAGGACACCGTAAGTGGAGCTGAAGCGCTGCTGCGGGGAAAGATAGTAAGTTGGGCTGAGGAGATCAGAAGGGCAAGTGGAAAGAGGCTTTTCAAGGTCACAATTGATGATGGGACAGGTGAGGTTGACCTTGTCTGGTTTAATTATAAGAGGGCTTATTTGCTGGGTCTTATCAGAAAGGGGCTGTTTATAATGGCCTTTGGAAAAGTCCAGCCCGGTATGGGGCTTATGGAGATGATTCATCCGGATGTATCCGGACCTATGGAAGCAATGCCCGAGAGAGGCGAAGGCATAGTTCCTGTTTACAGATCAACCGGGGTAATAACGGGCCGTTTGATAGGCAGCTGGATAAAGGAGGCCTTCGCGCGCTGGGGCACCACTATTACCGATTTTCTGCCTGAGCGCTTTCTCTTACGGCTTGGGCTGCCCGGGCTTTCGGATTCCCTTAAGGGAGTGCATTTCCCTGATGGAAGAAGATATTCATTTGATGACTTCCGCAAGTTTTCAACGCCATTCCACCGGAGGCTTATGTTCGATGGCTTCTTTTCGGTAATGCTGCCCATTTCAGCGGCGAAAAACATTAGCCTCGCCGCCCCAATGATGGAAGCTCCAAAAGATCTAAAGGAGCGCCTTGAATCCGCGCTGGGCTTTTCCCTTACGGCAGATCAGGCGAGAAGCCTTGAGGCGGTGTCCGCTGATGTGAGAAGCGGCCACGCCATGAGAAGGCTCCTCGAAGGGGATGTAGGATGCGGGAAGACCGCAGTGGCGGCAGGGGCTGCCCTTATTGCCATAATGAACGGTTGGCAGGCGGCAATTATGGTCCCGACTCAGATCCTGGCAAGACAGCACCATGAGTTCTTTCTTTCGCTGTCGCCCATCCTGGGATTCAGGCCGTGTCTTTTTCTTGGAAGGGGAGGGGCTTCGGAGAGAAGGGAGCTGGAGCGATCAATTGAATGCGGCGAATCCAACCTGATAATAGGAACTCATTCCCTGATAAACGAGGGGCTGATATTCAGACGCCTGGGCCTTATCGTCTTCGATGAACAGCATAGATTCGGGGTGGGACAGCGCCTCGCCCTTTCTTCAAAAGGTGAAAACCCGCATATTTTAATAATGACGGCAACCCCCATTCCCAGGAGTCTTGCCCTGACACTTTACGCGGAGGAGGACATCTCGGTCATCAGGGAATTGCCTGCCGAAAGAAAAAAGGTCATCACCTTGCTTGCTGGGCCTGATAGAAAGCAGGAGGTATTTGTCTCTCTGAAGAAGGCCCTGGAACGAGGAGAGCGCGGGATGGTGATATGCCCCGTGATTGAGGAGACTGAAGAGCAGGATCTCAAAGGGGTAATTGAGATGGCGGAAAGACTTGAGAGGCTTTTCCCGGCGCCGGTCAGGGTGGGCTTTATTCATGGACGTTTGAGCGCCAAGGAAAAGGACGAGGTGATGGAGAGATTCCGCAGGGGAGATATCCATCTTCTTGTTGGTACTACGGTGCTGGAGGTAGGCATCCATGTCCCGGAGGCGACGGTCATGATTGTTGAGCACCCGGAGAGATTCGGCCTGGCCCAGCTTCATCAGTTGAGAGGGAGGGTGGGAAGATCGGGGATGAAATCCGTATGCTACCTTATGGTAAAGGAAGGACTCGGTGAAACAGCTCTAATGAGGCTGAAGGCGCTGGCGGAATGTACGGACGGATTTGAGATTTCCTTAAAGGATTTGGAGTTTCGCGGCCACGGGGAACTCGCCGGGTTAAGACAGTCAGGTGCAGGCGATATCGCGCTGGAATACATGCTCAGAGAGCCTTTGCTTCTGAAGACCGCTAAAGCACTGGCTCGGGAGATAATAACAGATGATCCTCTGCTCGAAAGAGGTGAGCATATTTTTCTGCGGGAAATTGCCGGTGGCCCGGGCAAATAGCGATTGCCTTTTAGCCGGGTCGGTCATAAAATAATTAACTTACGGCATTTCAGGCCATCCTCTTTCAACGCCGCATTTTGAAAGCAGTGGGGCCTGATTTTTGCTGTAGTTAGTGTCCATCCGGAAATGGCTATTTTCACCGATTTCGGCGTTGGGCTCAAATTTTAATCCTCGAAATACGTCTATGTATTCCTGTGGTTAAAATTATCACCCGCCTTGAACTCGACGAATCTATCTCATTTCCGGATGGACACTAGTTAGTGTTTCTAAAAAGAGGAGGTTTTTTTCTATGCACGAGTTTCAAAGGATGACGAGGCTGCCGCCTTATGTCTTTGCAACGGTAAACAAGATAAAAATGGAGGCGAGACGGCGGGGGGAGGATGTTATAGACCTGGGCATGGGAAACCCTGATCTGCCTACACCGAAGCACATTGTAGATAAGCTTATTGAAGCTGCCAAGAAAGCCCCTAACCATAGATATTCAGCCTCCATGGGTATAACCAAACTTCGAAACGCCATCTGTGGTTGGTATAAAAGGCGCTTCGACGTGGAACTAAATCCCGATGAAGAGGCCATAGTGACCATGGGCGCCAAGGAAGGGGTGGCCCACCTGGTGCTCGCTACCATAAGCCCGGGGGACGTTGCCTTTGCTCCAAGCCCGACATATCCGATACATCCCTATTCGGTAATAATATCCGGGGGGGATTTGAGAAGCATACCCATAGGGCCAGGCAGGGATTTTTTTGAGGATCTGCTCACTGCGACTAAGCAGACGTGGCCCAAGCCAAGGATGCTCATAATATCTTATCCGCATAATCCCACCACAGAGGTGGTGGACAGGGCCTTTTTTGAAAAGATTGTGGCCTTCTGCAGGGAGCACAAAATGATGGTGATCCACGACTTTGCTTACGCGGATCTGGTCTTTGACGGGTACAAGCCTCCAAGCCTTCTTCAGATACCGGGGGCAAAGGATGTAGGAGTGGAACTATTCAGCCTCTCAAAGAGCTATTCCATGGCCGGGTGGCGGGTAGGATTCTGCGTGGGAAACCGTGAAATGGTATCGGCCCTTAAGAGGATAAAAAGCTATCTCGACTACGGAGTCTTTCAGCCGATCCAGATAGCCTCCATCATCGCCCTTAACGGTCCCTATGACTGTGTTGAAAAGATTGTTGATACTTACAGAGAGAGAAGAGACGTCCTTGTGGACGGCTTAAACCGTATAGGATGGACCACCGATAAGCCCAAGGGCACCATGTTCGTGTGGTCAAAGATTCCAGAGCAATATCTCAAGATGGGATCTGTGGCTTTCTCCACCATGCTTGTTGAAAGGGCTAAGGTGGCTGTTTCGCCGGGTGCCGGTTTCGGCGACTACGGAGACGACTATGTGCGCTTTGCCCTCGTCGAAAATCCCCAGCGCATAAGGCAGGCCCTTAAGGGCATAAGGCAGGTCCTTTAAGGAGGTTTCATGGCCGAGATAAATGTCGGAATCATAGGCTTTGGCACTGTGGGTGCCGGAACATTCGAGGCTTTAAAGACCAACAGGGAAATCATATCCGCAAGAGTAGGTGCGGATGTGGTGGTAAAGAGGATAGCCGATCTGGACGTGAAGACGGACAGGGGCGTGCCGGTTGATCCTGGAGTTCTTACGACGGATGCGATGGAGATCATCGAGGACAGCTCCATTGACATAGTCGTAGAACTCATAGGCGGCCTTACGAAGGCAAAGGAATTAATACTGCTTGCCCTGGAGAGGGGAAAACACGTTGTCACCGCTAACAAGGCACTGCTTGCCGAATACGGAAAAGAGATATATGCAGCAGCGGATCGGGTCGGAGTAAACCTCGCATTTGAGGCAAGCGTGGGCGGGGGCATTCCTATCATAGGGGCGCTCAGAAGGGGTCTTGCTGCAAACAGAATCAAGACCATAATGGGCATACTAAACGGAACCTCCAACTATATCCTGACGCGCATGACCAGAGAGGGACTTCCTTATGCGGATGTGGTTTCCGATGCGGTGCGGCTGGGTTACGCAGAGGATCCTCCGACCCTGGATGTAGAAGGGATTGACGCGGCCCATAAGCTTGCGGTTTTGATCTCCATAGTGTTCGGTTCTCCTTTCTCATTTTCCGAGATTTACAGGGAGGGAATCTCAAGGCTTACCCCTGATGATATCCGGTATGCGGCCGACTTCGGATACGGAGTGAAACTCCTTGCGGTCGCAAGGGATACGGAAGAAGGTCTTGAGGCAAGAGTTCATCCTGCCATGGTGCCTAAGAACCACATAATGGCAAATGTAAACGATGTCTTTAACGCGATATATATCGAGGGAGATTTTGTGGGGCCGAATCTCTTTTACGGCCTTGGGGCCGGCCGAAGGCCTACCGGGAGCGCCGTGGTATCGGATATTATAGAGATAGCAAGGCAGATCCGCTGCGGAGCGGGAAGACTCATGCCGCCCCTCGCCCATGTTCACGCTCCTGGAGGTGCATTAAAGCTGAGGCCCATTGATCAGCTAAGGACGGAATATTATTTCAGGGTCTCTGCGGTGGATCGCCCTGGAGTTCTGTCCAAGATCGCCGGAGTTCTGGGTGATCATGAAATCAGCATATCTTCCGTGATACAGAAGGGTAGAGACCTCAGGGGCTTTGTCCCGATAGTGATGGTAACCCATGAGGCGCTGGAGATGAATGTCCGCAAGGCTATGGCCGTGCTTGACGCAATGGATGTCCTGACCGACAAGATAGTCATGGTAAGGGTTGAGAGGGGATAGTCCGGCAGGGAGAATGGTTTTTATGGGTAAGTATATATTTATGGTCGGAGACGGAATGGCTGATTATCCGCTTTCAGAGCTTGGAGGCAAGACCCCTCTTGAGGCAGCCGAGACCCCAAACATGGATAGAATAGCCTCTTGCAGGATCGGGCTTGTAAAGACAATACCGGATGGTATGCAGCCTGGAAGCGATGTGGCCAACCTTTCACTTCTTGGTTACAACCCGGGCCGGTGCGTGACCGGGCGGGGACCGCTGGAGGCGGCAAGCCTGGGTGTAAAGCTCGGCCCGGATGATGTAGCCTTCCGGATGAACCTTGTAAGCCTTGATTTTAAGGGGCCGGATGAAATAGTGATGTTAAGCCACAGCTCCGGGGATATCTCCACTCCCGAAGGGGGAGAGCTGGTGGGGGAACTTTCGCGCCGCATCCGGAGGCCGGGTATAAGCATGTATCCGGGGGTCGCTTACAGGCATCTGCTTGTTTGGAACAAAGGGCCTGCCGACAATGGGACGGTACCTCCTCATGACGTCCTGGGAAATAACATGGCAGAATATCTTGATCCCAAAAGGGAGGACCCTGTAACCGCATTTATGAGGGCATCCTGGGAGATACTCAAGGACCATCCGGTGAACAAAAAGAGGAGGGCCCTGGGGCTTAAGGAGGCCAATTCCGCATGGCTCTGGGGCCAGGGAAAGGCCCCGAAGATGCAGTCTTTTGCCGAGATGTTCGCTCTTACAGGCGCGGTCATATCAGCGGTTGATCTTCTTAAGGGTATCGGGGCCTATGCCGGTTTTGAGCCGATCAATGTAGAAGGGGCCACTGGATACCTCGATACCAACTATCGTGGGAAGGGTGAGGCGGCCTGTGAGGCTATCAGGAGAAAAGATTTTGTATTTCTCCATGTGGAGGCGCCTGATGAGGCCTCCCACAGCGGAAACTGGCGAGAGAAGATCCGCGCCATCGAGAACTTTGACAGAATGGTTGTGGGCACCGTGCTTGAGGGTATCAAGGACATGCCAGGCTGCCGAGTGATGGTAGTAAGCGACCATCTCACTCCCATTGTAAAGAAGACACATTCGCCTGAACCCACACCCTTTGCCTGGGCCGAGGTTGAAGAGATCCGATCAAGTTCCGGCGGGGCGGGTTTTAACGAGGGGTCGGCTTTAAAGTCCGGCCTTTTTTTCGATGATCCTCAGAAGTTCATCGGTTTCTTTCTTGGCCGGAGGCGGTAGCGGGGGCTGGATTGCTTGACATAGGGTTTTTTTTCGCCTACCTTGCCCATGCCGGTCTGAGTAGAGCCCGGATCAAAGGGCCGGGCTCCCGGTTACGGCGGGTCGGGTCATTGGCCTGATGTCGAAAAAAATCTAATCTAAAAGGAGAAGGCGGAATGAAGATACTGCTTTTTGGCCCGAACGGGAGCGGTAAGGGCACCCAGGGCGCAATTGTCAAGGATAAGTTTAATATCCCCCACATAGAGACAGGGGTCATATTCAGGGAAAATATCTCCAAGGGAACAAAGCTTGGAAAGGAAGCAAAGGGCTATATTGACAGAGGCGAACTCGTGCCGGACTCCATAACCATCCCTATGATCCTCGATCGCCTGAAGGCGGATGACTGTAAGAAGGGATGGCTGCTTGACGGGTTCCCAAGAAATCTGACCCAGGCTCAGGAACTCGACAAGGCCCTGAAGAAGGAAAAGATGTCCTTGGATTATGTCATAGAGATTATCCTTCCCAGAGAGATAGCCAAGAACCGGATCATGGGAAGGCGGCTTTGCGTCAACGACAACAACCACCCCAACAACATATTTATTGATGCGATTAAGCCTGACGGCGATAAGTGCCGTGTGTGCGGCGGATCGCTCAAGACCAGAGGCGACGACCAGGACGAGAAGGCTATTGATCAGAGACACAGCATCTATTACGACACCGGCAAAGGCACTATGGCAGGATCCAATTATTTTAAGCAATTATCCAAAAAAGCCGGCGGTTTGCCTAAGGTGCTGGAGATAGATGGAAGACCCGGAGTAAAAGAGGTGGCGGCAGACCTGACTGCAAAGCTGAAAGGCTGATTTCTCAGGGTGCCCGTAAAGGGCACCCTTGTTCCACAATCCTTCCACTATCCTTCAAACCACTCCACGGTTTCAAACCACGGGTTTTTGAAAAAAAAGTGATGCCGATATTAGTGCCTTATTCCCAAGCTTTCTATCACAAAAAACAAGAAACCTTGGCATCCTTTATCTGCAATTTTAACCTTCCGTCATTCCGGCACGTTTTTGGCCGGAATCTAGAAATACGGCGGAGTGGATTCCGGCTTAGGGCATGCCGTAATGACGAGACTGTACGCTGGAGTCCTGGTTGCGGGCAAAGCCCGCCTTACTAAATTGTATGAGTCAAAAAAATCGGGGGCAGGTGGGGCTTCAGCCGCATCTACAGAAGCTGATCCCTGGTCTGCGCAAAGCCATCCCCCAATTATTGAGCTGATGCAGTAAATTCTTGAGGATTTGAACTAACACCGGCATTGTAACCACCCTATCTCATTTTCTTTTTAGCCTATCTTCGTGTTCTGAAAATATTAGTTGACAAGCCCCATGTCTTGAGTTAAGTAGCAACTAGATAGTTAATAAGTTAAATATCAACTACCGAAATAAGATATTGATGGAGGTCAACCGTGGATGTTCGTCTAACTCTTTCCAAGATAGTCGGCGCAGATAACTTCATTGATGATCCCGAAATGCTGAGGGATTACGAAAGCGACTTAAGCCACGATCCCGCCGGCGCGGCCATGTGTGCGGTGAGGCCTGAAAGTTCCGAAGAGGTCTCGGCTGTAGTAACCTTCTGCAACAAGAACCTTATACCGCTTGTCCCTACCAGTTCAAAGGTTCATTTCTACGGCGCAGCCATCCCAGGGGAGGGGGGCGTCGTTATGGATATGACCCGGATGAACAGGATACTTGACATTGACACGGAAAACCGTCGGGTCAGGTTTGAGGCCGGGGTCAACTGGGAGCAATTGAACAACGCCCTGAAGGAGCGCGGATACAGGGTAATTATGCCGCT
>Ga0210030_1002203_pt1 | contig 13514 bp, 5 predicted proteins | sample CryGeymeta201523_FD_183986 | JGI IMG/M metagenome (GOLD analysis project Ga0210030, IMG submission 183986) | Groundwater microbial communities from Crystal Geyser aquifers in Utah, USA - Crystal Geyser metaG 2015-23 (SPAdes) (version 2) | ecosystem: Environmental > Aquatic > Deep subsurface >...
TCCCTGTGTAACATTAAAACCGCTGAGATGGGCATATATGGTTTTATAACCATAATCATGATTAATGGTAACACTCATGCCAAATCCGTTTCTGGTTGATTTTGAACCTGCCACTTCAGCAACTTTTCCATTTCCGGTGGCAAAAACAGGTGTTCCAACGGGTGCGGTAAAATCCATACCCCAATGCATTTTCCGCACTTTATAAATGGGATGAATTCGATATCCCCATCCGCTTGCAGTTCTTTTTAAATCGCGGTTGGTAATGGGTTGAATTGCCGGAATACTTGCCAGCATATCTTCTTTGTTCAGTGCAAGTTTCATTACTTCGTCAAACGATTTCGACTGTATGTAAGCTCCCTTGGAAAGGATATCCAGTTTTCGTGAAGTTTCGATTACCAGGGCTGAATTCGAAAGGTTTTCGAGGTGCGTATATTTGTTTGTCCCGCCAAAACCCGCTTTTCTGACCGATGATGGAATTGGGTCGGTTTCAAAAATTACACGGTAAATATTATCATCGCGCTGCTGAAGATCGGCCAGCACATTTTCCACTTTTTCCAAATCTTTCAGCAACAATTCGTATTGCGACAGCAACTCCTGGTTTTCGCGCATCAGCGCTTTTGTTCTTGGCGTTTCATAAAAGTAGATAACTGCCACAAATAGTATTAGTGAAAATGCCAAACTACTTGAAAAATAGGCTAATATTTTGGTGGTTTTTTCTTTTATCGAAAATCCGATCCGCTCATAATTGAGGGTGTCCGGATTAAATCTGTATTTCTTTTTTACCATATTATAAGGCCATTTTTATTAACCGATTTAATCAGAATTCATTAAATCATATAACTTTGCAGCCGTTTGTTTATTGCTTTTTTAGGGCGGCAAAAATAAGCAATTATCTGACAGATAGCTAATTTGTTGGATTCAGTTTGCAATTTTTAACAAAAATTAGAAGAAATCATACATCAATGACAAGGAATTCGAAGGAGGTTCGCAAGGCATTTCTCGACTTTTTCAGGGAGAAAAAGCATCAGATTGTAGAGTCGGCACCAATGGTCGTAAAGGGCGATTCAACCCTCATGTTTACCAATGCGGGAATGAACCAGTTTAAAGATTGGTTTCTCGGTAACGAACCCGCAAAATGGAACCGGGTTGCCGATACGCAAAAATGTTTACGTGTTTCGGGGAAACATAACGACCTAGAAGAAGTTGGTCTTGACACTTACCATCACACTATGTTCGAAATGCTTGGAAACTGGTCGTTTGGCGATTATTTTAAAAAGGATGCCATCGAATGGGCGTGGGAATTTTTGGTACGACGAATGGGTTTGAACCCCGACCGGTTGTATGCCACTGTTTTTGAAGGAAGCGCTGATGATAAACTGGAACGCGATGATGAAGCCGCCGGTTACTGGTTAAAGTATCTTCCTGCTGAGCGTGTGCTGAACGGAAGCAAAAAAGATAATTTTTGGGAGATGGGAGATTCGGGCCCTTGCGGCCCCTGTTCTGAAATTCATGTCGATATCCGCAGTGAAGAAGAAGTTGCAAAAGTTCCGGGAATTGAACTCGTTAACAAAAGCCACCCGCAGGTGATTGAAATCTGGAACCTGGTTTTTATTCAGTTTAACCGGAAAGCCAGTGGACAACTCGAAGAATTACCAGCCAAACATGTTGACACCGGGATGGGTTTCGAGCGGCTTTGCATGGCAGTTCAGGGAGTTACATCGAATTATGACACCGATATTTTTCAGAATACCATCAACGAACTCGGCAAACTTTGCAATACAAAATATGGCGATAACGAAAAAACCGACATTGCCATGCGCGTGATTGCCGACCATTTGCGGGCTGTGGCGTTTGCCATTGCCGATGGACAGTTGCCTTCGAACAACAAGGCCGGTTACGTTATCCGCCGCATTTTGCGCCGGGCTGTTCGTTATGGTTACACATTCCTGAATTTTCGCGAATCTTTCATTTACAAACTGGTGGAAGCGCTCAACGAAACCATGGGCGAGGCTTTTCCCGAACTGAAAGGCCAGCAGGTTTTAATCGAAAAAGTGATAAAGGAAGAAGAAGAATCATTTCTTCGTACACTTTCAACCGGAATCCGTTTGCTGGATGAAATTATTTCGAAAACAAAACAGGAAAACCGAACTGAAATCCAGGGAAAAGATGCTTTTGTGCTGTTTGATACTTTTGGTTTTCCGCTCGATTTAACCGATTTAATTGCCCGCGAAAATGGTTTAACTGTTGATGAAGCCGGTTTTAAAGTTGAAATGGAAACACAGAAAAACCGCTCCCGCAACGCTGCGGCACAGGAAACCGACGATTGGGTGGAAATCCGCAAAATTGAACAAACCGATTTCTTAGGTTACGATAAACTGGAAGCCGAAATTCGTATTGCACGCTACCGGAAAGTGACCCAGCAAAAGAAAACCTTTTACCAACTGGTTTTCGACCAGACTCCTTTTTATGGCGAGTCAGGCGGACAGGCTGGTGATTCGGGTATCATCGAGTTTGACGGACAAAAATCAGTGATTTTCGATACCCAAAAAGAGAACAACCTGATTGTGCATTTAACCGAAAAACTTCCGGCAGCTCCCGATGAAACTTTCGTGGCAAAAGTAAATGTTGAAAAACGGCAAAGCACAGCCAATAACCACACAGCCACGCATCTTTTACATGCCGCGTTACGCAAGGTTTTAGGAACACATGTTGAACAAAAGGGCTCGCTGGTAAATGCCGACCACCTTCGTTTCGATTTTTCCCATTTCCAGAAAATGACCGATGAGGAAATTGAAAAAGTGGAAAAAATTGTAAATGCTAAAATCCGTGAAAATGATGCTCTTGAAGAAAACCGCTACATGCCGGTTCAAGATGCCAAAAAACTGGGCGCGATGATGCTTTTTGGTGAAAAATATGGCGAGGCAGTGCGTGTAATCAAATTTGGCGAATCAATTGAACTGTGCGGTGGTACGCACGTTTCCGCAACCGGTTCAATCGGTTTATTCAAGATTGTTTCGGAAAGCGCAATTGCCGCCGGTGTGCGCCGAATTGAAGCCATTACCGCAGCCCGTGCCGAAAAATATGTGAACGATCAGATAAAAACCCTGAACAGTGTTCGCGAAACAATAAAAGGCTCAAAAGATATTTTGGACAGTGTGGCAGCCTTGCTCCGGCAAAACTCCGCGCTAAGCAAACAATTGGAGAGTTTTCAGCGTGATAGTTTAAAAATCATTAAAGCCAACCTGAAAAGTAAAGTGATGATTGAAAAAGGGGTAAATATCATATCGGGGATTGTGGAAGTTGAAGATGCAGCTATATTAAAAGATTTGGCGTTTCAATTAAAAGGCGAAGTGGAGAATTTGTATTTGGTTTTGGGCGCTGAAAATCACGGAAAGCCAAATTTAACGATAATGATTTCTGAAAACCTTGTAGCCGAAAAAGGATTGAATGCCGGTAAAATTGTACGCGAAGCAGGCCGCGAAATACAGGGCGGCGGCGGTGGACAGCCGTTTTACGCCACTGCCGGCGGTAAAAATGCAGCAGGTCTGCAAGCGGCTATTGACAAGGCACTTTCGTTTTTACAGTAACGGGTGCGGCGGTTTCCGAACCGCCGTGCAGTAAATGCGAATCGGAATTCGCATCACCCGAAAAAGAAAGTACCGTTCCTTCTGATTTGAAAACAAATGGAACGGTTCTTTTTAATTGATTTGGTTTCATTATCCGGTTCGTTGTATATTTGTTCAAACTGTTAAAATCGAAAGTGATGACAACAATACATCAAACAAAACCAAAACAGAATTTCATTTCAGTTTTTTTAATGCTTTTCATATTGGTTTCCTGTGGTCAGGAACCTACACAGCAAATTGAAATCAGGGGAATTTACGGGCATCCGAAACCGCTATGGGATAAAGGTTATTCATTGCCCGATTTGGGTATTAATGCAGTGTTTGTGCATGGTGGTTCCATCGATTCGGCGCTGATGGAACGTGCAAAAAGTGAAGGCATAAAAGTATATGCTGAGTTTGCCACATTAAACGGTAAAAATTACGTGGAAGAACATCCCGAAGCGTGGGCAATCAACGAAAAAGGCGAACAGGTGGAAGCTGCTTCGTGGTTTATGGGTGTTTGTCCCACCGAACCCGGTTTCCGCGAATATCGGTTTAACCAATTGCGCAAACTGCTTAATGATTATGATGTTGCCGGGGTTTGGATGGATTACGTTCACTGGCACGCCCAGTTTGAAGAACCTGAACCAATTTTACCCGAAACCTGTTTTTGCAATCATTGTCTTTCCTCTTTTTATGAAGTCAAAAATGTTGAAATCCCTGAAGGCAACACAGCGGAAAAAGCACATTGGATACTTCAAAATAAAGAGTTGGAATGGCGCGACTGGCGCTGCGAAGTGATTCTCGATTGGTCGGTTCAGTTTCGCGAAATTATTGAAAAGGAAAAACCCGGAACTTTGTTGGGGATTTATCACTGCCCCTGGACCGACGAGGAATTTGACGGCGCCCGGCGGCGGATTCTGGGGCTTGATTACGATTTGCTACGCGATGTTTTTGATGTTTTTTCACCCATGGTTTATCACGAGCGGATGGGCAGGGAACCTGTTTGGGTGGAGGAAAACATCCGTTGGTTTTGTGAAAGGCTGGAGATTAAAAATGGCGCTTCACCAAAAGTTTGGCCAATTGTGCAGGCTTACAATAATCCCGGAATTGTATCGGCAAGCGAATTTGAAACCGTTTTAAAAGGAGGACTTGAAGACAAATCGAGCGGAGTAATGATGTTTACCACCCACGCCATGGCCGATGATGAAGAAAAAATTGCAATGATGAAAAAGGTTTATGAAGGTGTTGTAAAATAAATACTAAAAAGTCCGGTTTCAATCCTGTTTATTTTGAATTCTTCCAAATAACATCTATTTTCAGCCCCTAAATTCAAGAAACAGAATGAAACGAATATTCGCTTTTATAACATCCATGTCTTTTATGGCATTTTTACTTTTGGCTTTTGCTTTTGCCATGGCCATTGCCACTTTTGTTGAAAGCAGTTACGGAACGCCAACAGCGCAGGCACTGGTTTTTAAAACCCACTGGTTCGAGCTGATCCTGGTTTTGCTGGCGATTAACCTCATCAGAAACCTACTGAAATACAGGTTTTTTACCAAACAACGCATTACGCTTGGTTTGTTCCACATTTCGTTTCTGGTGATTTTGCTGGGCGCTGCTATCACTCGTTACATCAGTTACGAGGGGGTGATGCACATCCGCGAGAATGAGAGTTCCAATTTTATCGTTACAAGCGACAGTTACTTTTATGCCGGTTTTGAAGACCAGCATAAGGAAAAAAAAGCGCTTTTTTCTGAATTGGCGCCAAAGCAGTTTTCAGCAAAGTTTAATGTAAACGGGCAAAACGTAAAAGTTAAAGCCGTTGGTTACATTGAAAATGCAGAGAAAAAAGCCATTCCTGCTGAAACTGGAAAACCGGTTATCGATTTTGTGTTCTCCTCGCCCGCGGCACAGGGTATGCAGACGTTTACATTTAACAAAGGCGATGTTCTGGACTATCCGGGATTTAGCGCCGGTTTTGAAGCTGGTAAAACTTCGGGCGTTAATTTTTTCAGAATCGATAACCAGTTGTATTTGACTGCTGTAGATTCGATTGAAGAAACCACTATGGCCAGTCAGGAAACGGTTGCTTTTGCTCCGGGCGATACGATTCTGGCAAAAAACATGTTTTTATACGGCTTCCGGGGATTCCGGTTTTTAATCCGTAATTTCCTGCCCAGCGCCAATTTTACCGCTGTAAAAAGTCAGTCTGAAACACGCGAAAATGCGGTTTTAATGCAGATTTCCGATGGAATTAAACAGCAGATCGTTCCGGTTTTTGGTCACAATGGCGTTGTTGCCGATACGCTTTCTGTTCCGCTTGGCAACAGCGAATTAAAACTGGCTTACGGTTCAAAACCTGTTTCAGTCCCATTCAGTATTTTTTTGAAGGATTTTGAGCTCGACCGTTACCCGGGTTCGCAGTCGCCATCGTCGTTTGCCTCGGAAGTGGTTTTGCAGGACGATAACATTGGTTTAAAAAAAGACATCCGTATTTTTATGAATAACACACTTACTTACAAAGGGTACAAGTTTTTTCAGAGCAGTTATGATACTGATGAAATGGGCACAGTACTATCGGTTAACTACGATTTTTGGGGAACCTGGATTACCTATTTAGGATATGCACTGATGATTATTGGCATGGTACTTTCGATGATACACAAAAACTCCTATTTTCAGTTTTTAATCCGAAAACTGAAACAAAGTTCGGTAAAAGCGGTGTTGCTAATTGTAACGTTCAGCAGCCTTACTCTTGGCGCCTCTGCACAATCGGGCGCTGGGGCCGGAATTCCGGATATCAACAATGAAACTGTGAATTTATTCAGCCGGTTGTGGGTGCTTGGCGTTGATGGGCGAATTGAACCGCTTTCGACTTTAAACAGCGAGATTGTGCGTAAGGTAAGCGGTAAATCAACACTCTATGGAAAATCGGCCGATAAGGTGGTTTTAAGTATGTTAACCCAGCCTGAAATCTGGCAGACCTTACCCATTATTAAAGTGGCAGAAAAAACTTTGGCGGCAGAATTGGGCGCCAACGGTAAATTTGTTACCATTCAGCAACTTTTTGATGCCCAGGGCAATTACCGGATTTCGGAGAATGTGAGACAAGCGTACGAAAAAACACCAGCTTTCAGGAACAGGGTGGAGAAGGAGTATATTAATGTTGACGAGCGGGTTAGCATCTGTTTTATGGTTTTCCAGGGGTCGATGTTTAATCTGTTCCCGCGTGCCAAAAAAGAAGACGGATGGTACTCACCGGGAGATGATGCAAATGAATATTCAGGCGGCGATTCCATTTTCATTAAAAGCGGATTTCAGCTTTTAATGAAAACGGTTTCTGAGCAAAATTATGCCGATGCCAACCAGATTCTATCCGCAATCGAAAATTTCCAGATAAAATATGGCGGCAATTTAATCCCTTCGCAAACCAAGAAAAATATCGAGATTTTTTATAATAAGGTAAATCCATTTAAACGGATTTTCCCGTTTTATCTGCTTTTTGGTTTCTTTCTGCTGCTGGTTTTGTTTATTAATATCTTTAGGCAAAAACAGTTGCCAAAATTTCTGCGGATAACATTTTTTGGCCTCATCTTTTTGCTATTTCTTGTTCACACCGGTGGATTGATTTTACGCTGGTATATTTCGGGGCATGCCCCGTGGAGCAATGGTTTCGAATCGCTGGTATATGTTTCTTGGGCGGTAATGCTGGCCGGTTTTGTTTTTGGCCGGAAATACCCAATGGTTATTGGAACCGCGGCTTTTCTTACCGGAATTTCGTTGTTTGTGGCACACCTCAGTTGGATGAGCCCTGAAATTACGCCGCTCGTTCCGGTGCTGAAATCGTACTGGTTAACCATTCATGTGGCCATAATTACCGCGAGTTACGGATTTTTAGGGTTAAGTTCTTTCCTCGGAATTATGGTTATGATTTTAATTGTTCTTCGCCGGAAACAAAACGAACAAAAGGTGACCGGTTTTATAGAACAGTTGACTACAATTAGCGAGATGTCGGCTACTGTTGGTTTGTATTTCCTGACCATCGGCACATTTCTGGGCGGTATTTGGGCTAACGAAAGCTGGGGCCGCTACTGGGGCTGGGACCCCAAGGAAACGTGGGCGTTGATAACTGTGGTGATTTATTCTTTTATTGTGCACATGCGCCTGATTCCTTCGCTAAAAGGTATTTTTAATTACAACATGGCTTCTGTTTTGGGTTTTGCATCGGTATTAATGACCTATTTTGGGGTGAATTATTACCTGTCGGGATTACATTCGTATGGAAAAGGTTCGGCTGACGGTGTAAATCCGGCAGTGCCAATTTCATTTGCAATACTGGCTGCACTTATGATTTGGGCGTACATGAAACAATCGAAATTTGAAAAGGAACAGGAAAGCTGAAGACCGAAGTCGGAAGTCAGAGGCCGGAAAAAAAAGCCGCATCAACGCTGTCATTTCGACGAGGAGCAGTAGTTTTGAATGTAAACAACATTCTCAGATTACAATCTCCGAATTTGTTCTCTACATCAACATAATTCGAAAATTTGCAACCAAGATATCAATCCGTATTAATCACTTGGTGCCTTCACATCACTCGCTCAAAACTTGCAATGAAATCTGCAGCAACCTTTGCATAGTCATCGGATGATTAAAACCAGACTATCGGGTTATCGGAGCTTTATTCTTTTTTGATTTATTTTTAGTTTCTGCCTTATCCTCTTTTTTCGACGGTTTTCTTTTTTCAAGAACGGCTTCTTTATTAATTTCAGTTTGAATGAAATCGACAAAAATATCAAAGTCGTTGTTGGTGATAATACGGTCATCTCTTTCAGAAATAATAGAATCGACAGGGAACCTGAAATTTAGTTTTAGAGAGAGTTCATAATATTTTGATAATGTGCTGTCAGGTTTTCGCAGCAAATGGGGGGGGAGTTGGCTGTCATAGCCGGGTACCAGCCAGGGAGAGAAATCGGAATGAAGATCAATGTATCTTTTTAATACCAGATTTTTACTTGGATACCTTTTTTCGTTGGTGTACCAAACCTGGTTTACTTTTAGCATGGCATCAAAGGTTTCTGCTTCAGTATTAACTGCTTCAAGACTGTCGAGCATTTTGTTCAGTTCAGCGGTCATTGCTTCGTTATAATCGAGATTACTTCTAATTGCGCGCATTCCCAAATGAACCCCCATGAGGTTGGAGTACATATCTTCGGGCGAAAAACTCGAAAACCGCTCGGGAACCAGCGGAACATAAGAAGTTCCAAACCAGGTCGATATTTCGTGCCAGAGCGACAAATCATAAGAAATTTTTCCGGCAAGCTGAATAATCTTTTCATCATCAAAATCTTCAGGAACATTTAGCGTAAGCGATTTGGCGCCACCCTCGTTTCTAAGTTCCGTTTGGGTAAATTGCACATCGGTTTGGCTTGCTTTTATCAGGTTGTACAAATAGGCAGTCCAGTCGGCACAATCGCGCAAATGCCCCATGTCCAAAAATCCGCCACGACGGGTGTAAATGTTCCCGTTTTTTTCGTCTTTGTGGCCCATAAAAGTATGCGGGCCCATAATTTCGCGTGATGTAATATCAGTTTTTTTTGCAAACGGTATCACAGCAAATCCAACTTCCACACCAAAACCGCAGCAGGTACGAATGATTCTGGGTGGCGCCACCGATAGTTCTTTCTTGCTTAAAACAGGCGCTTTGGCTAACACTTGAAATGCTGAAAAAAACAGAGCTGTTAATAAAATTGACTGCAATGTCCTTTTAAAAATATGAATCATTATTGTTTTTTGATTTGTGGCCAAAAATACACACAATCTTTTAATTTCAATACCCAGCAGCCTGTCCATCTTTCCTCGATTCGGAAGCCCCATAATAAACCCGGTTTTTGCTGTCCCATAAAATGGCCTGGTAACCGCCGTAAGGTCCGCGTTCGTATCTGATGTAATGTCCTTTTCCCATTAGCCCGCGAATTGTTTCGTAAGAAAAACCGGTTTCCAGTGAAACGATTCCACCATCGGCCATCTTTTCGCCGGTTGGTTCACTCGAACCTTCGTGACTGATTCGCGGTGCATCGCCGGCTTCCTGAAGGTTCATACCAAAATCGATGATATTGCAAACAATCTGGGTGTGGCCTTGTGGTTGCATCCCGCCGCCCATCAAGCCAAAACTTATAAAAGGTTCACCATCTTTGGTTATAAATGCCGGAATGATGGTGTGAAAGGGACGTTTGTGAGGTTCGTAAACATTATTATGGCCATCTTCCAACGTAAAAAGTTCGCCGCGATCCTGTAATATAAATCCGAGTTTTCCGGGTGTCATTCCTGAACCCATTCCCCTGAAGTTGCTTTGAATCAACGAAACCATATTTCCATCTTTATCCGCAGTGGTAAGATATATTGTATTTGGTGAATCAGGAATTCCTGCAGGATAACTCCTTGCTGCGCGGTTTTGGTCGATTAACGCAGCCCGTTTTTTTCCATATTCTTTCGAAATAAGTTCTGCTGTTGGTAATTTATTGAAATCCGGATCGGAGTAAAATTTGGCCCGGTCTTCAAAAGCCAGCTTTTTGGCTTCAATAAATAGGTGCATGTATTCAGGCGAACCAAATCCCATACTTTTTAAATCGTAATTTTCCAGAATATTTAACATTTGCAAAGCTGCTGTCCCCTGTCCGTTTGGCGGCAATTCCCAAACATCATAACCACGGTAATTGGTCGAAATTGGTTCAACCCATTCCGATTTGTGATCTTCGAAATCTTTCAGGGTAAAAAATCCACCTTGTTCCTTTAAATAAGTTACTATTTTTTCAGCCATTTCGCCTATGTAAAAAACATCGCGGCCTTCTTTTCCAAGTTTTTCGAGTGTGTTTGCCAGGTACGGATTTTTGAAAATTTCACCTTTTGCCGGAGCTTTTCCGCCAGGCATATAAATTTCTGCAAATCCCGGATATTTTTGAAGCGAACGTGCATTGCTTTGCCAGTAAAATGCAATCACTTCGCTTACCGGAAATCCTTCCCTTGCATATCGAATAGCAGGAGCAAGTATTTCGCTCATTGGTAGTTTGCCAAATTTCTTGTTCAGTTCAAACCAACCGTCAACACAACCCGGCACCGAAACCGAAAGTGGCCCCTGTGAAGGAATTTTTGTTATTCCGTTTTTTTTGAAATACTCCAGTTTTAATTTGTAGGGAGAACGGCCACTACCATTTAATCCGTATAGTTTTTTTGTTTTGGCATCCCACACAATCGCGAAAATATCGCCGCCAATTCCATTTCCGGTAGGTTCTGTTAAACCCAAAACTGCATTAGCAGCAATGGCTGCATCAATGGCATTTCCACCGGCTTTTAAAATGTCCAAAGCAACTTGTGTGGCCAGTGGCTGGCTGGTGCAGGCCATTCCGTTTTGGGCAATTACCTCGCTTCGGGTAGCGAAATTTAGTCCGGTGATTCGGTCTTGTGCAAAGGCAAAAAATGTTACTAATAAAATGAATGACGAAATAGTAATTTTTTTCATGTGACAGTTTTGTGTTTTTAATTTATGAGAATGCATTGCACAAATTTTATGAAATTTTGGCAACGTACCGCCCAAATTTAATAAAATATCGGCATTTCAGTTTTGGATTAAATTTTAAATCTGTGGAAAGTGTATCCATGGCTTTACATAATACTAAACTGAGGTTCATTTGTAATCTATTGTTTTTAAAAGTTTTGCACCGTGGCTTTAGCCCGGTGATTTGAAATAATATATGATATTTCGGCTTTAGCCTTTAATTTCTACATAACAATAAACCCGGAAAATTAACGGCTAAAGCCATGGTTGTTAGTTTTCTATGTGGACACCAAGCTAAAGCATGGTGTAAAATGAAAGGCGTTTTCCATGATTTACCATAGTATTATGAATTGAAAAGATTGGATTGATTCATTATCTTCGGAAAAAAATCAGGAATGGAACGATTTCTCTCTCAATGTGCCAAATATATAACCAAAAAACATGCGGGCGGGTTACATAATATCTGTTTGGTTTTTCCAAACCGCAGGGCAGGTGTGTTTTTCAATTCGTATTTGCAAAATGAAATTACAGGCGCGGTAATTGCCCCGGAAATCACGACAATTGGCGATCTCATTTCGGGTTATTCCGATTATTTTCAAGCCGAAAGATTGCAGTTGATTTCGGTTTTATACGATGTTTTTCAGAAGTACACCCAATCCACCGAAACGTTTGATGAGTTCTATTTCTGGGGAGAAATTCTGCTATCGGATTTTAGCGATATTGACCGGTATTTAGTAAATGCAAAAGACCTTTTTCGCAACATTTTCGATATTAAAGAGATTGAGTCGGTTTTTGATTATCTGACTCCCGAACAAAAAGAGGCGCTCGAACATTTTTGGGGCAGCGTTGCGGTAAACGACAAAAAAGAATTTCAGCAAAAGCATCTTCAAATTTGGGAAAAATTGTTTTCGGTTTATGCTGAATTTAAAGAAATTCTGAAGGAGAGAAAAATGGCCTACGGAGGAATGGCCAACCGTCAGGTAATTGAAAATTTGGCAGATGGCAACTTTCGATTTGACTTCAACCAATACTATTTTATTGGATTGAATGCTTTAAATACTTGTGAAAAAAGGTTTTTCAGACACCTGCAAAAAGTACAAAAGGCCAATTTTTTATGGGATTTTGACCATTTTTATCTGAATGATATTTCGAATGAGGCAGGCCGTTTCATGCGCGAGAATCTAAAGAATTTTCCTCCGCCAACCGATTTTATGCTCAATCCTGATTTATTCAGCAAAAAGAAAAATATAAAACTGGTTGCGGTTTCGTCAAATTATGGTCAGGCGCAGCAAATACCAATATTTCTGAAAGATACAGAAAGCGATTTTGAGAATGTTTACGACAATTCTGCCATTGTTCTCGCCGAAGAAACTTTGCTGTTTTCGGCGCTTGGAGCTATTCCAACCGATATTGGAACCGTAAATATTACAATGGGTTATCCGGCAAAAAATTCGATGATTTATGGTTTTATCATGTTGCTTGTTAATTTGCTGAAAAACAAGCGAAACAACGAAAACAGAGGAGTGATTGCGTATCATCGTTTTGTGACAGATATTTTAAACCATCAACTTTTAAGTTATTGGGAAACTGATAAAAATAAGGCATTTTTAAACGAAATTCAAACTAAAAACAGAATAACCATTCAGTTAAGTGAGATTGACTATTCAACACTTCACAAAATAATTTTTACAATACCTGAAAAAGTGGAAAATTACAGCCGCTATTTTCTGAATGTGCTGGCAGAGATCGTTCATAAATTTCAGACTACGGAACCTGAAAACACAATGATGTCAGAAATTATATATGCTGTTTATCAGGCCATTGAAAAACTGGAATTGGTTTTGAACAAGACCATTCACGAACAAAAACGCGAAATCAGTGATGCCGTTTATTTCAGGTTGTTCACCCAGTATTTATGTACAGTTTCGGTGGCTTTTGAAGGCGAACCACTCAGCGGTGTGCAGGTAATGGGAATTCTCGAAACACGTTGTTTGGATTTTACAAACCTGATAATTCTTGGATTGAACGAAAATAAATGGCCTCGGACTTTTACCGCTCCATCGTTTATCCCTGCCAATATCAGAAAAGGTTTTGGGCTGCCCGGAATCGACGAACAGGATGCGATGTATGCCTATTATTTCTACCGGCTGATTCAGCGGGCTGAAAATGTAACTGCCACTTACAGTGTTGTGAAAGAAGGAATTGGGACAGGTGAGTTAAGCAGGTATGGTTTTCAGTTGCAATATGATTCGGAACATAGTCCTGAAAAAGTGAACCTTGATTTTAATTTTGGGCACAAACCAGTTCAGCCGATTATTGTAAAAAGTTCGGAACATATTGTGGAAAAGCTGCTT
>Ga0210030_1002216_pt1 | contig 13473 bp, 12 predicted proteins | sample CryGeymeta201523_FD_183986 | JGI IMG/M metagenome (GOLD analysis project Ga0210030, IMG submission 183986) | Groundwater microbial communities from Crystal Geyser aquifers in Utah, USA - Crystal Geyser metaG 2015-23 (SPAdes) (version 2) | ecosystem: Environmental > Aquatic > Deep subsurface >...
CAGGGAAAGGCAAAAGACTCCCTGACTACTGACTACTGTCTACTGTCTACTGTCTACTGAATATGAAAGATTACTATGAAATCCTTGGGATATCAAGAGATGCTTCTGCGGCTGACCTAAAGAAAGCCTTCAGACAGCTTGCTATGAAACACCATCCGGACAGAAACCAGGGCAATAAAGAGTCCGAGGAAAAATTTAAAGAGATAAATGAGGCATACACATGTCTCTCAGACCCTGAGAAAAAGGCTAACTACGACAGGTTTGGAACTGCAGAGGGAGCCGGCGCCGGGTACAGTCCTTTTGGGGGAGGTTTTGGCGAGGTATTTGAAGACATCTTTGGAGATTTCTTCGGCACATTCACGGGACCGCGAAGAAAACGGCCTGCAAAGGGCAATGACCTCAGATATGATATTGATATAACACTCATGGAAGCGGCATTTGGCGCCGAAAAAAATATTGAGATTCCAAGATGGGAAAACTGTGCTGACTGCAAGGGAACAGGCGCAGCGCAGGGGAAAGCTCCGATGACATGCCCTAACTGCAAAGGCTCAGGACAGGTCAGATTCCAGCAGGGGTTCTTCAGTGTTTCCAAGACATGCGGCAAATGTAACGGTGAAGGCAGGATTATCACAGACCCGTGCAAAACATGCAAAGGGCAGGGCAGGGTTAAAAGATACAGGGAACTCAACGTCAGGATTCCTGTGGGTGTTGATACAGATTCAAAACTAAGGATGTCGGGAGAAGGAGAGCTTGGGCTTTACGGCGGGCCTCCCGGCGACCTGTATATTTTCCTGAGCGTTGAAGAGCATCAGTTCTTTAAGCGAGAGGGCATGACTTTATACTGTAAAGTGCCTGTCTCTTTTCCTCAGGCCGCGCTCGGCGCTGAGATTGAAGTTCCGACCATTGACGGCGTTACAAATTTAAAGATTCCTCAGGGCACGCCCTCAGGCAAGGCCTTTCATCTTAAAGGCCAGGGGATGCCAAGAATCGGAAGTCATCAGCGCGGAGATCAGATTGTGATTGTGAATATAGAGGTTCCCAGGCACCTTACCCAGAGGCAGAAAGAACTCCTTGAGGAATTTGCAAAGATAAACGGTGATGAGGTTTCAAAGGGGTTCAAAGAAAAGCTGAAGGACTTGTTTGCAGGGACGAAGACGTAGAGTGCGCATTATCATTCCGAAAAAAGAAATACAAAAAAACAGGATAACCTTATCCGGCGAGAAGGCGCGGTATCTTATATCCGTGCTGAGGTGCAGCGCGGGCGATGAGCTTCAGGTCTTTGACGGCGAGGGGAGCCTCTATAAATCTAAAATCACAGGGATTGAAAATAAAAAAGTAGTCATAGATTTGTTAAAGCAGATTTCTCTCAATGCCGAATCGCCTCTTAATCTAATACTTGTTCAGGGGATTCTCAAAGGAGAAAAGATGGATATGGTTATCCAGAAGGCGACAGAACTCGGCGTTAAAGAAATCATCCCTGCCATTACAGAGAGAAGCCAGATAAGGCATACGAGAAAAGTTGACAGGTGGAGAAAGATTGCAGAAGAGGCGTCAAAGCAGAGCGGAAGGACAATAATCCCTGTTGTGCATGAGCCGATGGAATTTTCAAATTTTATTAATAACATAACCCCACCTTCACCTCCCCTTAACTTAAGGGGAGGTGAAGGTGGGGTTAAGGGGTTTTATCTTCTGGGAAGAGGGCGGATTGCCTTTAAAGGAAGCAATTCAAAAGGGGGTTGGGGACTGGGGGTTAGGGATTAGTGATAAACCAACCCCTAATCCCCATCAACCAATCCCTGTTTTTACTAATCCCCAATCCCAAAACCCTAATCCCTGTTTTATTGCAGTCGGCCCCGAAGGCGGATTTTCAAAGGAGGAAGTTAATCTCGCAGTCTCTAAAGGTTTGATTACTGTATCATTAGGAAAACGCATTCTTCGTGCAGAGACAGCGGCAATTTCAGCAGTGGCGCTTGTTCAATTTTCATTAGGAGATATGGGTGGATAAAGGTGAATAGGTAGAGTGGGTGAATCGGTGAATGGCATAATTAATCCTCTTTCTCAGTTATGGAGATTATTTTTTCCACAGGTATCATTATCCAGCCTGACTCAGCCTGGAGGTAAACTTCTGTTTCTCCGATTTCAATCAGCTTGCCTTTGTAGGTAGTTTCCAAGGCTAAAACTTCTACCTCTTTCCCAATAAGGTCCTGCATCCTGTCTCCTTTTTCATTTCTTTGCTTTCTTATATATCCTCACCGGCGTGCCTCTGAATGAAAATCTTTCCCTGAGACGTTTTTCAATATATCTTATGTATGAGCCTTTTATTCCCGCAGGATAGTTGCTGAAAATTACGAATGCCGGCGGCTCTGTTCCTATCTGCGTCATATAATGAATCTTTACCCTCCTGCCTTTATACAGAGACAGAGGGACGCCTGAAGTAACGTCCTTTATGAATCTGTTTATCTCCGGTGTCGGTATCCTCTTTTTTCTTTCAGCAATTATTTCATCAATCACAGGAAATATTTTCGTTATCCTTTTCTTTTCCATGCCTGACACTGAAATCATTGGCGCATAATTCAGGAACCACATTTCCCTCAGCAGCTCCGCAGCAATTTTTTTATAGGCAGTTTCCGGCTCGTGCACAAGGTCCCATTTGTTAAGAAGGAATATGGCGCCCTTTGCGCAGCTTTCAACAATGCCCGCAATTTTCTGGTCCTGTTCTGTTATTCCGTCGGAGGCGTCAAGAACGATGAGGGCGATGTCGCATCTCTCTATGCTTCTTATTGCTCTTACCGCTGAAAACCTTTCAATAGAAAATCCGAGTTTGCCTTTTTTCCTTATGCCGGCCGTATCAATTATCAGATATTTATTTTTATAGTATAAACAGACAGAGTCAACTGCATCCCGCGTAGTTCCCGGCACAGGACTCACTATCATCCTCTTTTTGCCAAGGAGCGCGTTTACAAGCGTTGACTTGCCTACATTAGGCCTTCCGACAATAGCAATCCGGGGATAGGCTGATTCCTCTTTGCTTAATTGAGGCAGAAGCGAGGCAATCCGGTCCATGAGTTCTCCGAATTCATAACCTGTGGCAGCTGATACAGGAAGGAGTTCATCAGCGCCTAAGGCATAGAAATCATAGAGCCTGTCTTCTCTCTTAGGAGTGTCTATCTTATTCACAACCCATAATATCTTTTTGCCTGAAGCCCGTAATGTTTTTGAGAGTTCAATGTCATCAGGAGTAAGGCCTGCCTTGCCGTCAAGGAGATGTATTATGACGTCTGCCTCTTCAATTGCAAACGCTGCCTGCTCCTTCATCTGCTTTGAGATGTCCCCTAAAGGCTCGGTGTAAAAGCCTCCTGTGTCAACTGCAATAAAGGCCTTGTCTTCCCATACAGCCTCCATATAGTTCCTGTCTCTGGTGACGTTAGGCACATCTTCAACAATAGCCGCAGAAGAACCGATCATCCTGTTAAAGAGGGTAGATTTGCCGACATTGGTCCTTCCAATTATTACAACAAAAGGTCTTGCCATAGAATTTACCAATTATTAAATTTTACAACAAATACAGCACGGTTAGATTTTCAGCTATGAAACCTCAAAGATAAATTCAAGTTCAACAGGTGAATTAAGAGGAAGGACATTTGCCCCCACTGCCGCTCTCGCATGTCTTCCTACTTCGCCGAATATCTCAAATATGAAATCAGAAGCAGCGTCCATGACCTTCGGCTGTTCCGTAAAACCGGGCGCTGATGAAATATAACCCGTTATCTTTACACACCGCCTGATTTTATTTAGGGTTCCAAGATGTGATTTCAAAATCGCCAGGGCGTTGATGGCTGCTGTGCGCGCATCTTCCCTTGCTTCATCAACAGTCACCTTCTCTCCAACCCGGCCTTCTCTTGGAAGTTTGCCTTCCACTAAAGGCAATACGCCGCTCAGAAAAACAAGATTGCCTGTTCTCACAAACGGCACATACGAGCCGAGGGGCTTTGGAGCCGCTGGCAGTTCAATGCCAAGTTGTTTCAGCCGTTCTTCAGGCGTCATAGTTTCCCTTTCTTAAACATATAGTTATTTTACATATAAATAAGACGATTTAGAAGACAAAAAACCATTTCTTAGAAACTTTTTAAAGCATTTTCTGCAACCGATAAAATGGCAGAAAGTGGATGGTTGTTTTTCCTATATGCTCAACAGCATTCAACGAGAGATTAACTACGACAGCATTTTTTGGAGCATACTTTTTTATAAAGCTTAAAAATGAGCGGGATGTTTCAGGTTTGCTGAGTTTTTTATACTTTACTTCTACCGGAATCTGTTTTGCCCGATAATCAATGATAAAGTCTACCTCTGCGCCGTCTTTTGTGCGCCAGAAGTGGATGTTTGCGCCTGTGAATCTGATTTTTTCCTTGAGGAGATTCAGGATAAAATTTTCAAAAGGAAATCCGAAGTCAGACGACTGGCTGAGCATGCCGAACATACCTATTGCATAATTTCTCAGCCCGATATCATGAAAGTAGTAAACCGGAGACTTTGTAATTTCTTTCCGTATGTTCCTGAAGTAAGGAGTGATTTTTTGAATTATAAAGGTCTTTTCCGCATACCAGAGGTAGTTTTTGATTGTGGGCATGGAGATGCCGAGCGTATTGGATAGCTCATTGTAGTTGACCATATTGCCTGTCTGGGCTGAGAGTATGCGGATTAACTGTGAGTAGCCTTCAAGTTTTTCCACTCTCAAAAAAGAGGCGATGTCTCTGTCAATATAGCTGCGGAAGATTTCGTCTATTACCTTTCTTTTTTCTTTTATCTCTTCTTCAAGCGCCACTCTCGGATAGCCGCCGAAATTAAGATATTCTTCAAGAAGATTGGATGTCCTGTCCGTATCCAGCTCAAAAAATTTATTGAGGGTGTTTTCATATTTGTAACCGGTTTTATAGTTTACGAATTCATCAAAGCTGAGGGTTGTCAGTTCAAAAACCTGTTTTCTTCCCGCAAGGGATTCGTGAATTTTTTCTTTGAGTTCCATGCTGCCCGAGCCAGATACGATGAATTTATACGGCAGATTGCGGTCATAAAGTCCTTTAAGAAATAGTCCGGCATCCTCTTTTCTCTGGATTTCGTCAATAAATACATATCCATTCTTTGTGCCGATTTCCAGATTTATCTTTGATATTAATTTCGATTGCGAAATAAAAAACTGCCTGTCTTCCTCTATGTCCAGATTCAAAAATAGCGTCCTTTGTGCCTTTCTTTTTAGTTTGTCCTCAAGAAACAGCATAAGTGTGGTTTTTCCCGCCTGCCGCGGGCCGACAATTATTGTTATTTCTTTTTTGGAGAGATGGCTCTCTATCTCTTTAAGAAGCGTTCTTTTAAGCACGCCTATATTTTAGCACGAGAATTTTAAAAGTCAAGTTATATTTTTCTCGGCTTGAGTAATTACGGAGAGGTTAAAGCGTATTAGGCGTTGTTGTAGTTCTTAAATCTTATAATCCTAATTCCTCCGGCGTTCCGATTCTTCCCAGAACTGCCGATGCCGCGGCAACTGCCGGGTTTGAAAGATACACCTCGCTTTCTGGATGTCCCATCCTCCCTACAAAGTTTCTATTGGTTGTTGCAAGCGCTCTTTCGCCTTTTGCAAGTATTCCCATGTGTCCGCCGAGACACGGGCCGCATGTGGGCGTTGACACAACAGCCTCGGCGTCTATGAATATATCAAGTAACTTTTCCTTCATCGCCTGCTTATAAATCTGCTGTGTTGCAGGAATCACTATCAGCCTTACATTGGGATTTACCTTTCTGCCTTTAATTACTTCCGCAGCCTCTCTTAAATCTTCAATCCTTCCATTTGTGCATGAGCCTATTACTACCTGGTCTATGGTGATATGAGCAACTTCTGCTGCCGGCTTTGTGTTTGACGGAAGATGAGGGCAGGACACTGTCAGCGGTATCTTTGAACAATCGTATTCCCTAATTTCAACATATTTTGAGTTTTTATCGGATTTGTAAAATTTGAATTCTCTTTTTGCCCTTCCCCTAACGTATTTCCTTGTTATTTTGTCAGGCACAATGATACCGTTTTTGCCTCCCGCCTCAATTGCCATGTTGCACATTGTCAGCCTTCCATACATAGGAAGACTGCTTATCACTTCCCCTTCAAATTCCATGGCCCTGTATAAAGCTCCGTCAACTCCGATATCGCCGATTGTATGAAGAATTAAATCTTTTCCGCCGACCCATTTATTGAGCTTGCCGTGATATATAAATTTCATTGACTCAGGAACCTTGAACCAGCACTCGCCTGTTGCCATTGCTGATGCAACGTCTGTTGAGCCTACGCCTGTTGAGAATGCGCCCAATGCTCCGTAAGTGCACGTATGGCTGTCAGCTCCGACAACTAAATCACCTGACACGACAAGCCCCTGCTCAGGAAGCAGCGCATGTTCAATCCCCATTCTTCCAACCTCAAAGTAAAGGCCTAAGTGGTATTCTCTTGAAAAATCTTTGAGCATCTTGCACTGCTCGGCAGCCTTTATATCCTTCTGCGGCGCAAAATGGTCGGGGATAAATGCAATGCGGTTTCTGTCAAAGACATCCTTTGCGCCTATCTTCTTGAATTCCTGTATTGCTATTGGCGCAGTAATGTCGTTTGCAAGGATAATATCAACCTTTGCATTGATGAGTTCTCCGGGCTCAACCTTTTTTTTGCCTGCATGTGCGGCGAGTATTTTCTCTGTGATAGTCATTTATCCTCCGTGTAATGTGTTTATCGCGTTTATTGTGTTTATCGCGTTTGTCGCGCTATAACGCCCAACGCAATAACGCTAATTATTATATCTTTTTTTAAAAGATTTTTTATTGAAGACCCGGCAGGCGGTGTTTGAAAATCTTTCGGAAGTGGAATCCATAAATCGCAAGGGTAATTGCAAGCGGAAAAAGCCGGGGCCTGCGGAATAAAGACCAGAAAAAAAGCTTCCAGTAATAGATTCTTTCCCTTCCTATTATCCCCAGGCGGAAAATGGATTTGAAACCAGCTTCAAGACGGCTGAACTTGAAATGAAACGTTTTTGCCTGCGTCGGTTTATATTCTTTCAGGAATTTTTTGACCCGTGCATAGTAATGTTTGGGAGAATAAATAGTGTGCACAACTTTTCTGTATCCGCTGATAAGCGCTTCATGGTTCATCTTTGATTTGAAGTTTATAGAAAAATCAGTATTGTCTCCTGATATCGCACTTAACAGTCTGCCTTCTTTTTTTAGACGGTGGTAGAGTTTAGTGCCGCGAGGGGCATTCAGCAGCCCCACCATTGCAGTAGCAATTCCGCTTTTCTGGATAAATACAATAAGCTGTTCAAAGATAGAGGCCGGATCTTTATCAAACCCAACGATGAACCCTGCCTGCACCTCTAAACCTGAACGTTGGATTTTTTTGACGCAGGCTATGAGGTCGCGGTTTTTGTTCTGAAGCTTGCCGCACTCAGCAAGGCTTTCTTCGTTTGGGGTCTCAATTCCGATAAAGACCGTGTCAAACCCGGCCTGAACCATCATATGTATAAGCTCTTCATCATCAGAAAGGTTGATGGATACTTCAGTAAAAAGTGTGAACGGGTGATTTCTTTTTTCCATCCATTCTATAATTGCAGGAAGGATTTCCTTTTTTAACTTCGCCTTATTGCCGATAAAGTTGTCATCAACAAAAAATAAACTGCCCTTCCATCCGCGCAGATAGAGGTTTTCCATCTCTGCCGCTACCTGTTCTTTTTCTTTGGTCCGCGGCACGCGGCCATACAGCGCAGTGATATTGCAGAATTCGCAATCAAACGGGCATCCCCTGGAATACTGGATGTTCATTGATGCATATTTTTTAAAATTTGCAAGCTCCCATAGCGGCAATGGAGTATCTCTCATGTCTGCACGCTGCCCGGAAGTGTAAAGATGCTTGAGTCGTCCATTTTTCAAATCATCTAGGAAAGGCGGAAGGGTAATCTCAGCCTCATTGAGCACAAGATGGTCCACATCCCCTTCAAACTCTTCAGGGATGGATGTGAACAACGGCCCGCCTGCAACAATCTTGACTCCCAGAGCTTTGCACCTGCTGATTACTGTTTTTACTGACTCTTTCTGAATTGACATGGCGCTGATAAAGACATAATCAGCCCATAAGAGGTCTTGGTCCTTCAGAGGGTTAACATTTATATCAACAAGTCTTTTCTCCCATTCCGCAGGAAGCATCGCAGCCATGGTCAGCAGTCCCAGAGGCGGAAAGCTGGCCTTTTTGGAAATGAATTTCAGAGCGTATTTAAAGCCCCAGAAGGTATCAGGATATTTTGGATAGACGAGAAGGATTTTCATGATTGCCTTTTTCTTACAGTCAGCTTATTTAAAGCATTGATATACGCCTTTGCCGCCGCTACTATGATGTCTGTGTCAGCGCCGTTGCCTCTGACGGTCTTCCCATTTTCTTCAAGCGATACCATAACCTCTCCAAGCGCGTCAGTGCCGCCGGTAATGCCTTTCACCTCAAATTTCTGGAGTATGCTCTTTGTCTTTGTTATTGAGGCGATTGCCTTATATGCTGCGTCAACAGGGCCGTCGCCGGTTGCTGTTTTCCTTACAACCCGGCCTTTGACCTTCATCCTTATTGCCGCCTTCGGTTCTTTTTTCATCCCGCTTGAAACGGAAAGGCCAACGAGCCGATATATCTCCGGCGTCTTTGATACCTCTTCTGAAATAAGCGTTTCTATGTCTTCATCAAAGATATATTTTTTTTGGTCGGCAAGACGCTTTAATTTTACAAATGCGCTTTCTATATCTTCAGGCGTCAGGTCATAACCAAGTTCTTTTAATCTTGCTTTAAACGCATGTCTTCCTGAGTGTTTGCCGAGCACGAGTTTTGTGCTCTGAAGACCGATGCTCTCAGGTCTCATTATCTCGTATGTTGTTTTTTCCTTGAGAAGCCCGTCCTGATGTATTCCCGATTCATGGGCAAAGGCATTTGCGCCCACTATTGCCTTATTCGGCTGAACAGGTATGCCTGTTATCTTTGTTACAAGCCTGCTGGAGCGGATTATCTCTTCGGTGTTTATATTTGTGTCTGCATTAAAAAAGTCTCTGCGCGTCCTCAGCGACATTACAACTTCTTCCATGGAACAGTTTCCGGCGCGCTCTCCGATTCCATTAATTGTGCATTCAACCTGTCCTGCGCCGTTGATTATTGCGGAAAGGGAATTTGCAACAGCAAGTCCGAGGTCGTTGTGGCAGTGAACAGATATTACAGCCCTGCCGCCTATTCTCTCTTTTATCGCCTTTATCATTTTCCCGAATTCATCAGGCATCGCATATCCTACGGTATCAGGGATGTTCACTGTTCCTGCGCCCGCTTCTACAACAGCATCAACCACGTCAAGGAGATAACTCGCATCAGTCCTTGTGGCGTCCATAGGCGAAAATTCAACATCATCAACAAAACTCCGGGCAAGCCTTACCATTGCAACAGACCTCTTTAAGGCCTCCTCACGGCTTACCCTGAACTGGTATTTAAGGTGTATGTCCGAGGTGGAATGAAATGTATGAATTCTCTTTTTGCGGGCATCCTTTAATGCCTCCCAGGCCCTCTTTATGTCTTCCTCTTTTGCCCGTGCAAGGCTGCATATTACAGGCCCTTCAACCTCATCGCCGATTCTCTTTATCGCATCAAAGTCTCCCTGCGAGCTTATCGCAAAGCCAGCCTCTATGACGTCAACTCCGAGGCGCGCAAGCTGTTTTGCAATCTGAATCTTCTCGTCAACAGTCATTGAGGCGCCGGGCGACTGCTCCCCGTCGCGAAGGGTTGTGTCAAATATTCTGATTATTCTCATTTTCAATCTCCAAAATCAGGAGCAGTAGAGCAGATGATCAGCAGGGCAGAAGTCATGTTTCTGCGCTACTGCGCTACTGAGCTGCTGCGCTTCCTGTAATAAATGTATATATTTTCTATTATACCAACACTAAGATATATCATTGCAAAGACAAACAATGCTATCTCTATATGCATAATCATAATGGTAAAGCCCACAGCGACGGCAACGAGTATCCAGAAAGGTTTTCTCTTTTTGAAGTCAAGCTCCTTTGCGCCGTGAAACCTCAGCGTGCTGACCATTAGTATTGAAAGCACGAAGGCAAGGAGCAGTATAAAAGCGCTTTTTGAACAGGGCCAGTTCATTTCATTGTAGAAGATAACTGCCGCTGCAACAACAGACGCCGCCGCAGGTATAGGCATCCCTGTGAATGATTTTTTTTCAGTGGAACCCATCTGGACGTTATACCTTGCAAGCCTTAACGCCCCGCACGCCACAAAGAGGAAGGCTGCCGCCCATCCTATTCTTCCGAACCACATAAGCGACCATTTGTAAAGTATTACGGCAGGCGCAACTCCGAATGCAACAAGGTCTGACAGGGAATCAAGCTCTATCCCAAACCTTGTAGTGCTGTTTGTGAGGCGCGCAATCCAGCCGTCAAGACCGTCAAATACAACCGCAATCATTATGGCCCACGCAGCAGGAATATAGTCGCCTCTCAGCGCTGCGAGTATTGCGTAAAATCCGGCAAACATCCCGCACATTGTCAGGCTGTTCGGAAGTATGTATATCCCTTTTCTCATAACTATCATTATAATAGAAAACATGAGATATTTTCTCGCTAAATTATTTTGCTTGACAATGCTATGGCTTGTTTTATCCTTTGCGCCTATCTATGCCGCTGATTTCGGCTATCAGGGAACGCATATCCTCACACACGGCGCGCTGGAGGATGTCGCAAAGGCTTTTGAAAAAAAATACGGCGTTAAAGTCTTTGTCAAGGGCGGCGGGTGTGATGACGGCATTGCCGTGGTCAGAAACAATAGACTTGAGATGGGCGGCATTTGCTGTCCTTTAAACCCTGAAACCTCAAAAAAGCATAACCTTGTTTCACATAAGGTTGCTGTTGATATAAAGACAGTTATTGTGAATCCTAAAAATCCGCTAACCAATCTCACATTGAGTCAAGTTTCGGACATTCATAAGGGATTGATAACAAACTGGAAACAAGTCGGAGGCATGGATAAGCCGATTGCTCTGATTTACCGGGACCACTGCAGGGATAAGGATGAACCTGTCAGAAAGATACTTGGCATAAAAGGCGCAGTTGCAAAAAAGGCTATTATTGTAAAGACAGACAAGGACATTATTGAATATGTAGAACGGTTTCCGGGAGCGATAGGCGTTGCCCCGGGCATATTCGCTCGGGAATCAAGAGTGAAAATACTTGCCATAGATGGCGCTGCTCCAACTCCCGCAAATACGGAAAAAGGCCTTTATCAGCTCAAAGGCGCGCTCTTTATTATTACCAAAGGAAATCCCGAAGGGGAGACGAAAAAATTCATAGAATTTGTCTTGAGCGAAGAGGGGCAGTCAATTATTGGTAAGAGATTTGCAAGAGTCAGGTAAGGTGCAGAGATGAAAGAACTCTGGAAAAGGCTTTCTATAAGGCATAAAATAACCTCGCTTATTGTATTGACTATAATGCTTGTGACAATTACCATAATCCCGGCTATCTCTTACCTTATTAGGGACGCCCTTCTTAAACAGCAGCAGAACCATCTGGAGAGCGTGAAAAATCTCGTTACAAAACTCTTTGACGACTATCAGAGCACGGTTATGAACTACACCAAACTCTTCAGCAATGACAGGGAGATAAAAGACACCCTGTTTTATCACACCGAGCTTTCAGGAGAGAGGGAGCATCCATTGAGGGCGGTAAGCCGCCTCCACAAATCCTTTGACGTCAGTTCAATAGAACTCGGAGACAGCAGCGGACGTGTAGTCGCCAAGGCTGAAGACCCGGGAAGATATGATGAAAACAGGTCGTCAGACCCTCTCATAAAAAACGCCCTTAAGGGAAAAGTTGTGTCCGGCATTGTGCTTTCTGAAAAAGGATTTGTGATAAAGGCGTCGGTGCCTGTTTACTATAATGAAAACCAGATTATAGGGACTATTACCTCAGGGATATTGCTTGACGATGTTTTACTTAAAAAGATAAAAGAGTTAAGCAATACAGACCTGATGATTATTGACGGCGCAAACAATGTTATTTCATCTACTACGGGACACAATGTAAATCCGGCAGCTCAAAAAGAGAACAAAAGCCTTTTAATAAAATTCCCTCTCTCCGATGTGTCGGGCAGCGCAATAGGAAGTGTTCTGATATTGCAGAAAGACAGGCTGCCCCAGATTATTGCCAGAAGCCATTCTATTCTTTTGCTCCTTCTCTTATCCATTTCTGCTGTTTCTATATTCATTCTCCTGATGACATTAAAGAGGCTTATGCAGCCTATTATGAGATTAAAGGAAGGAGCAGAGAGAATAGGCAGAGGCGAGTTTGGGCACAGGATTGAAGTAACGTCAAAAGACGAAATAGGAGAGCTTTCGGAAGGTTTCAACACAATGGCGCAAAATCTTGAAAATCTCCAGAAAATGGAGGAAAGACTCCGTCAGTCGGAAAGGCTTGCTGCGGTCGGCAAATTCGCTGCCGGCATTGCGCACGAAATCAATAATCCCATCGGAAATGCGATTGGTATTGCGAGATTGATGCTGAAGAATGTCAGCGATGATAATATAAAGGATGATATTGAAACAATCATAAAGAATGCGGACAGATGCGCAAGGATAACAAAAGACCTGCTCACTTACTCACGGCAGTCCCCGCCAAGGAAAGAGATGACCTCTGTAAATATTCTCATTGATGACGCTGTCAATGCTGCTGCGCATCATATTAATTCAAGGGACATTAAGATAAATAAAGAGCTTGGAGCGGATTTAACAGACATGTATATTGACCCGCTTCAGATAAGTCAGGCGCTTAACAATATTCTCAGAAATGCCATCCAGTCTATTGATAATTCGGGCCGTATAACTATTGAGACTTTATTGTCCGGCGATATGGCTGAGATTGTGATTACTGATACAGGATGCGGTATGGATGAAGATATAAAGGACAGGATATTTGACCCTTTTTTCACAACAAAGGCTATTGGCGAGGGAACTGGCCTGGGTCTTGCAATAAGTTATGGCATTATCCAGAATCACGGCGGAGAAATATTAGTGGAAAGCGAAAAGGGCAGGGGAAGCATATTCAGGATTAGATTGCCGATAGGAGAAGCAAATGGATAGGGTGTTTAAAATAATTGCCATTGACGATGAAGAGACAATGTTAAGGATACTAAAAAGGTCTCTTGAACCTGAAGGTTATTCGGTGGAGACTTTTACGAATGCAGGCGAGGCGATGAAAAGACTTAAAGACGGCGAACCTGCCGATATTGTGATAACAGACCTTATGATGCCTGATATGGACGGTTTCACCCTAGCCGAGGAGATCAAAAAACGGGCCTCGAATCCCTGCCCACAGTTGATTATGATCAGCTCAAGGGAGCGCCCCAAATCTGAGCCCCGCTTGGAATTGTTC
>Ga0210030_1002235_pt1 | contig 13419 bp, 11 predicted proteins | sample CryGeymeta201523_FD_183986 | JGI IMG/M metagenome (GOLD analysis project Ga0210030, IMG submission 183986) | Groundwater microbial communities from Crystal Geyser aquifers in Utah, USA - Crystal Geyser metaG 2015-23 (SPAdes) (version 2) | ecosystem: Environmental > Aquatic > Deep subsurface >...
GATGGACGGCTATCCCGTCATCATCCGCCTGATTGACCCGCCGCTCCACGAGTTCATGCCTGATGAGGAAAAACTACTCGAGGAAGTCGTCACGATGCGCGTCAAAGGCGACCCTTCGACAGGCTCAGGGCAAGCCGATGGCCTGCCCGCGAAAGAGAAACTGTTGGCCGCCATCCGCTCCATGCGCGAATCGAACCCGATGATGGGACTGCGCGGCGTGCGCTTGAGCATCGTCATGCCCGAGATCGTGGAGATGCAGGTACGCGCCATCTTCGAGGCCGCCGCAGACTGTACCCTGCGCAAGATCGTTGTCCATCCCGAAGTGATGATCCCGCTGACCGGCACGGTCAAGGAACTGGAGTGGATCCAGCCGCGCCTCGAGCGCATTGCCTCGGCAGTCATGGGCGAGAAGAAAGTTAAGTTCGCGTACAAGTTCGGGACCATGATCGAGATCCCGCGCGCCTGTGTCACTGCGGCGGAAGTCGCCAAACTGGCGCAGTTCTTCTCGTTCGGCACCAACGACCTGACGCAAATGACCTTTGGCTACAGCCGCGACGACGCCGAGCGCAACTTCCTCGTCACGTACGTGGAGCAGGGCATCCTGCCGAAGAATCCCTTCCAGACCCTCGACCGCGAGGGCGTGGGCATGTTGATGAAATGGGCAGTGGACGAAGGCCGCAAGACCCGCCCGAATCTCGAAGTGGGCATCTGCGGCGAGCACGGCGGTGACCCAGACTCCATTGAGTGGTGTCACCTGATCGGCAACAACTATGTCTCGTGCTCCCCGTTCCGCGTGCCGATCGCGAGGCTTGCGGCGGCGCATGTGGCGTTGAAGTATCCGGTCAAGAAGGCTGTGGCGAAGAAGGTTGTTGCCAAGAAGGTGGTGAAGGCCAAGGCGAAACCAAAGGCCAAACCTGCCAAGACGGTGAAGCTGAAGAGCAAGAAGAAGTAAAGTAGCGAAATAAGAAGCGCCCTCGGAAGAGGGCGCTTCTGTATTGTTACGCTGGCTTGCATTGAGAGTTGTTGGTTCGGGTACACCAACTGATCAATCTCTTTTTCCCACGCGGACCGCTTTGCGTCCGCCTGCCGCAGGTCGCGCTGCCCTTCGCAGGGCGGATTCGCGCCCTTTGCCGCCAGAAACTCCATCTTGAAAACGGTAAATTTGCATGTATAATATGGTTAATCCGTTTAGCGGAGGTGGATAGCCAGTGGCTATCGGGAAAGCGCCCGAAAGGGCGTTTTCTTTTTAAGGCAGCAGTTTCTTGCCATAGCCAGGTATTTGTCCGCTTCGAGAACGCAAGTACTTATCTTCCCGCAGGATGGCGCAAATTTTGTTTCCAAACGTATCTCGATTATCGGCGATCAATTTGTAGTCGAGAAGGATTTCCCTGCGCGAGGGGTGCGCGATCAAATCCGCAAGTTGCAAGCCCGCAATATTGGCGGTCTTGGGTTTCACTTTCAGTTCGGCGGAAGTCAACCTCTCCTGCCAGCGTTCGGCAGGGACATGGTCGGTTCCGTTCTGATAGAGACGCCGAAAAGAATCTTCCAGTTTTTCATCCTCCACGCGCCCCCGACTCTCGACCATCACGTCGCCGCGATGATTTCCATAGTGGAGGAAAAGGACAAAGCGTTCCAGCATCACCGCCAGGCAGTAATGATAGGGGTGATACCGCCAGACGGAATATTGATCCCGATGTGCCTTCTTATCAATCACAACCGTGATGGCTTTGTATTGCCAGCGTTCCAGCCCTTCAAGAAGAACCTGATTGAAATGCGTTTCCACGTCAGCATCCCGCAATGGCTCGAACGGCGGGCGGCGGTTGACGATCTCCTTGCGGTGAAAGATGACAGGCGTATCGGGATCATGCTTGAAAAACTGGCGTTTGATCGCCTCCAGTTCAGGCTGAAAAGCGGACGTATTGTATTCAGACTCCAGGATAACGCCCGTCAGCGCTAAAAAGCGTTGGTTGGGATCGTCGGCGTGGGTCATGTCGTGATTGCCAGTTTCGTCAATGTAAATACGATACAGGCTCATAATCTTCCCTCCACAATCTCAATTTCCTCTTGAGTCAACCCATACAACTGATACACCAACTCATCAATCTCTTTTTCCAGCGGACTTGTATCCGCCTGCAGATTGGCGCGCTTGCCGTAAATGTTATTTGAAGAATTGACATGTTGAGTAGATAAGCATAATGAAAAAGCCAATGGATAACAAACCAAAAAACAGTTTAGGGCATTTGAATGAGACAATGCTTTATTTCTCAGCGAATCGCTGTTGAGTTCTGTGTAAATTCCAGCCCCGCCAACTTCATTTTCAATATTGCGACCAGCCTTTGTGCATGCCTGATAAAGATCGCGAACTCGAATCTCTAATACCCAGATACAGAGCGAAATCAAAAGCCCTGCCAGAAAGATAACCCAGATATTTTGTTGGCTGTGTTCAAATAGCCAAAAATAACCCTGCGCAAGGGTGTAAAGTATTAATAAATATCCCGCGAAAAGGGCATGTCGCCAATTTAGAAAATACCTGTAATTTCTCCCAATCTCGTCATAGACTTCTTTTGTTGTAAGGGTTTTCCTTTTGCTGTCAGCCATTGTGCCTCCAAGTTATACTTTCAGTCTTGTCCTTCAATAATTTTTATCTCTTCATCAGTCAACCCATACAACTGATACACCAACTGATCAATCTCTTTTTCCAACGCGGACGTATCCGCCTGCGGATTGATTCCCTTCGCCGCCAGTATGCGCTCTACAATATTAGATAAAGTTTTTTGATTTACATTTACAATATTAGGCATTGGAAGGTTGTCAACTTCGTATCCATTTACATTACTATTTGTGCTGAAAACTTTAAAATACCAGTTCAGCAAATGAGAGTTCAATAAGCCAAGAAGAAACTCATCCTCAAGACTTTTGTCAGCAATCAATATGTAATTAACAGAATTGCCACAGAATATTTTAGGATCTAATATCGTCATTTTTAGTCTAATCTTTTCGTCAACTCCTGTTATACCTTGCATCACAATTCGTCGAAGTTTGTAATGTTGGGACTTCTTTCCCGAATTATCTTTCAAGTAGGACACACTATCAAGGTATTCAATTTCACCCTGACTCATCTTTTCTTTTATTAGCCACCTTTGGACAGCAGCCCCTTTAATCATTCTTGCATGGCCGTTAGGTTTAATATTTAGATAAGGCTTATGAAACGTTAAATTAATTTCGCCTTCGTAGCATCTTGCGAATGATACTAATCTTTTATTTGCAGAAACTTTCTTAAGTACAGAAAATTCCTGTTGGCTTATAGATGGAATTGTAGCGTTTATAGTGTCGAATTCTAATATCTCAATATTGTTGAGGAGAATGTCTCGGGAGGAATTCATAAACTTATCTTTCCAGGTTTTGAGATTAAAATCATATTTGCTTTGCTTATTATTTACACAAAGCATAATACAGACGCTCATCTTAACATCTTCAAAGACCCTAAGTTTATAATTGTCTCGTTCAGGAAATGAATCTAATTGTATGATTCTTTGATTTCCTAAAAAATATTTGCGGAGTTTCGTTGCTGAGTTATCCGCTAAAAACGAATTCTGGAAAATCTCACATAGTATGCCGTTTGGCTTTTGTAACTTTGCAGATTTAGCCAGGAATAATTTGTAAGCATTGAGTTTGCCTCCTTCAGATATGCTGTATAAGGGTGTTTTTCGTATCGCTTTTATCTCATCTTCTTTGTCGCCCTGATATACATCATATGGCGGATTGGCTATAACCACATCAAATCCATGTTTTTCATCGAATACTTCTGAAAAAATTATATGCCATTCAAAATGCTCGGTTTTTTCTGGTAACCGTAGGTTTTGAAGTTCCTTAATTTGTCCTTCTATTACCTGAACTTTTATTTTTTCAGCCTTTAGTGTTTCTGGATCAGAAAATCCAGATAATCGCACAGAACCTTTAATCCCTTGGAGTTGCTCTTTCAGCTTTCGAATTTGTCTATCGCGATAATTCTCGAATAGGGCTTGCATCAAATCTTCAATCTCTCGTCTTTTCTGTTCTTTTTGACTTGGCGATGTAAGATTGAATAATTCATCTTTTGCTTTTTTCAGTTGCTTTAGAAATTTAGTTCTCTCTGTATCAGAGTCTACCGCTAAGTAATCTTCTGTCAAAATTTCAATCAGACTATTCCCCTGCACAACTTTATAGTCCAGGTTGGGCAAAGGCTTGATATTTTGAATATCATCCTCGTCCACTACCAGCGAAAGCCACAAGCGCAGTTTGGCAATCTCCACCGCGCCCGCGTCAATGTCCACACCGTAAAGGGAATGTTCAATACAATGGCGTTTGAAATCGTAGGTGGTTTGTTTTGTCTTTATCCATGTTTTCAATACCTCACGGGCGCGCACAATCTCACTCATCATGCCCACAAGGAAAGCGCCGCTCCCAACCGCAGGGTCACAGACTTTGATATTTGCCAGTTTTTCATCAATCAATGCGGCATGTTTGCGAATTGCTTCTGAAAGGATGGGTTGGTATGTTTTGGATGGATTCGACGCGGCGCGGGCTTCATGTTCAAGCAGGCTTTCACCTTGCAAGATAAGCATGGCAATATCATCCCTGCTGACCTTGCCTTCCAATTCCGTCGCCAGATAATTGATGAGACTTTGCTGACACATGTGGTGGACGATCTCACGCGGGGTGTAAAACACACCATATTGTCTATTGAATTTGCTTTCTTCACTCTTGTTACCGCTTTTCAATGCCTTCAAAAACTCATCGTAATTATCGGGGCGGATGGCATTGAATTTTTCGTAAGCCTTGCCGAGCAGTTCGGGGTCAATTGCCACTTCCTTTTCAAACGGCTCATCTTCCTTCACCGTGAAGTTGTAACGGTCGAACGCATCTAGAATGCCGTCGCCTTCATCGCCTTCCTTCGTTTTGGTCTTGTTCGAGAACAGGTTATCGGGGAGCAAAATATCGGTGTGAACCCAATCGTAACCGCCCATTGGGTCGAACAGTCCGCCGTTCAGGAAGGGAATTTTGCAATTGAAGCGGCTGTAATAATGGTCGTCATGACTGCGGTCAATCCGCAGGGCTTCATAAAATAACGGTTCGAGAATGTCGTTGAAGAAGTTTTTATAATCACTGTGTTTCTTATCGAACAATTCGCGCAAAAAGTTCCGCGAGCCTTCGCCCCATGCCGCATCCCTCGGCACACCAAACCAGCCCTTCTTTTGCAGGAAATACAAAAAGATGATCTGACCGAGCAGTTTCTTGGCAAGGTTCGTCGTGTCAATGCCCTTGCTTTCAAAATCCGCTTTGGTTTTCGGGTTGGCGGCAACCGCTTGATCCAATTCGCCTTTGGCGCGGATGAATAAATCGCGGTACTTCTCGAAAAACTCCTTCGTTACCTTCTCGATATTGAAGGCTTCCTCCAATATTTCCAGCGTTGGATTATTTTCACTGTCTGCCAGGATGGGCTGGAACTGTCTTTGCGCGGTATGACTCTTTTCGTGACTCCCGACCAGGAATGACCAACGCTTGGCGGGTGTGAACTCTGTCACTGCTTTGGGTGTGCCATCTGGACGTTCCTTGAAACCATACTCCATCTTAACCAAAGAGAAACGCCAGTCTTCTGGATTGGGCGAGACAAATGCCACCAGCGCAGCGCTCCTATCCTTACTGTTCAAATATTTGGCAATAAAGTTTCTTTGCATGGTGCGGGCGCGTTCAATGGACAAATCTTTTTTCAGGTGAACAATGAGAATATCAATTTCATTCTCGCCGTCCGAATACTTTGCGATCCGCTCGAACAGGCTTACATCCTTCTCGAAGTCGCCATAAATATATTGTCCGCGATGGGAAAAAGACGCATCAAAATTCGCCTCGTTCAATAATTCCCTTATAAATTTTGAAAAGCGGGATTTATCGAACGCAGATTCAAAAGTCTGTTTTACGAGATCAATGGCTTGTTGTTTGTTCATATTATTCTCCCGCTACATACATGGATAGGATGACTTCGCGCTTGCCCGCGGCGCGCGGGTTTTCTTCCACGTAATGACTGCCAAGAAGTCGTTCGGGAATGTTGACCTGCAAAACCGCCAGCACTTTTAACGGATTCATCCAATCGGCGTTAATTTCATTCAAGGCTTTCAAGGTGGTCTTGTTGGTCTGCTTGGGGAAACCGCCCTCCCTCAATTGTTCCTTCACCTTCTTGACGTAGAGTTCCTGGTCTTCGGTCAATTGTTTGGTGTGTTTGAACACGGCTTCCAGGATTTTCAGGATTCTGTAAGCGGCGTCCCTGCCTTTGCGTGTTTGTACTTCAATGGCATCTTCGGTCGTCGCGCTGACAAAAGCATCCTTGTTCTTGTCCAGGAGTTCAAAATAATTTTCTGGCAGTTTCTTCTTTTTTTCATCAACCGCGCTTTCCAATGTTTCGGCGGCAGTCATGAAATCCAATTCCTGGGATGCAAGGTCATTCCCAACCGTAAAGAACTTCTGTACTTTTCCTTTACGGAAATAGGTCACCAGTGAATTCGAATTCTTGACACTTGCCTTGCCTGAACGAGCTTTTCTCGGCAAGAGTTTGATCTTCTCGAACAGGTCAGGGTCGTTATCGCGAATATTCTTGATAAGCGTCATATACTTCAAGTCGCTTGTCTCACTCTCGTCTTCGCCCGTGATCGTCTTTCGGGAAACCAGACGGTCGAACAATTCATGCGAACCAATCGGTTCGCCTTCGGTAAGAAGCGCCGCATCCCCGCCAAGCAGGGTCAGGAAGGCGTTGATCTTTGCCTCCGCCGCCTCTTTGAGTTTGATCTGGTCATTGGACTGCTTTGTGGGGAAGAAATTGAATGTGTAAATTGTGTCGAACTTTGTATCTACGCGGTTGATACGTCCAACCCTTTGCATCATGCGGGTGGGATTCCACGGAATATCGTAATTGATAACCACGTTGGAACGGTGTAAGTTAACGCCCTCCGAGAGAACTTCGGTGGCAATTAAAATCCGATAATCGTTCTTCTGGTTCCTGGCCTTTGCATCGAAATTCTTGATGACGGCTTCACGCGTGCCTTCGCTGGAACCGCCTGAATAGCAAATGGCCTGTTCCTTATGCGCCTTGTTGATGTTGGCAGTCAGGTATTCCGCCGTCTCTTTTGATTCCGTGAACAGGATGATCTTGTTCTCTTTGAGAAGGGCGCTTTTTGATAATTGCTTCAATAACTCAAGCAATTTAGGGTCACGTTCAACTTTCAACCAAAGCCTTTGCACTTTTCTGAGAACGGCCAGGTCGTTTTTCAACAAGCCAAGATATTCGGGCTTGAACTCGATGCTCTTGTATTTCTCTGCCTTGCCTTCGTTTATCAAACGCTGAACGGCCTCGTCATCGTCGTTTTCAAGGAACTCGAAAATTTTATAGATGTGCTTTTTGCTGGTGAAAACATTTCCCTTTTCGAATTCTTTGATGAATAGCTCATAGGAATGGATAAACCTGCCAACCGAATTGCGGAAGGCGAAGAAACTGCTTTCCAATCGCTTGATGAGCAGGATTTTCATGAACTTGCCCATGTTCATTTGGGATTGTTCTTCAAGCTGGTCAAGTCCTTTAATCAAATATAGCAATGGCGTATAGCGGGCATACTTAAACTCTTGAGACAACAACTCCACTGTGGTGTTGAAAATCTCATCTTCTTCTTCGTTCAGTTTGTAATAAAGCGCCTCGGGCGCGGCGACATCCGGGAAGCGCAGTTTTTGCCTGCTTAAATCCGCGCCAAAATACTTGACGATTTCCGTTCTTGTTCGGCGCACCATCAGATATTTGAGAATCTTTTCGCGGATTTCCTTTGCGTTCTCTCTGACCACACTGAGATATTTTTCGTTATCCTTTTGGCGATCCAATCCTTTGAGACGTTTTGCCAGCTCACTCAGAAAAGCGTCCAGATCGGGAAGGTTGGGAATGGTGCTTTTTTTCGAATTTTGGAATAGTTTGACCTGTCCCAGAATATCCCAGGGTGTGTTGTTGTATGGCGTGGCGGTAACAAGAATTACCCGTTTTTCCCTGCAAATTTGCGCCAAATTTTCGTAGGTTTTATTGGCTTCGTTTCTAAAGCGATGGGCCTCGTCAATGATGATGTTCTTGTATTTGTCGGTATCCCTTTTGAGAATATCTTCCAATTTGCCAATGGACTCGTATTCTGCGGCAATCCTGAAATCGGAAAACGCATTTGGCCATGAGCCAGGGTTATCCTTGTCCAGAAGCACGGGCGGCGCAATGACCAGAGTTCTGCCGTCCAGTTGTCCTGCCAGCAACGTCGCAATATAGGTTTTCCCCAAACCGACCACATCCGAAATAAATACACCGCCGTATTCCTCAAGAATCTTCTTGGCGTTTAATACCGCCTGTTCCTGATATTCGAGTTTCATGAAGTTTTCAGGCGTGTAAGTGACAAACACTTCATCCGTTTGATTTAGATCATTTTTGAAGTATTCGTACAAGAGTTTCAAATAAAGTTGGTAGGGCGTAATGTCTTGATTCAGCCATGTTTTGGTTTCAATCGTTTCAATATATTTTTCGCTAATGTCAACCGCGCCAAGCCAGAGTTCGTTGAACTTATCAAGGGCAAACTGGTAATCATTTGGTCGCTCAAGTTCCACATTGAATTCGAGATTATCAACCAGCCCCGCCTGCGTTAAATTGCTGGAACCAGTAATCACACGCCCAACATCCCGGTCATCTTCCTTGAAGGTCATAATGTAAACTTTTGCATGAATGTTTTGTGACGGATATACTTTTATTTCAAGTTTGCCGCTTTTGATCCACTCAATGAATTTGACAACACCCTGCTCAACGGTTTGACTGTCTTGTGAATCTCCCAGTTCATTTGCAACTTGTTGAACAAAAATATCCTTTGCTTCCTTGTGAGACGGATCGGCAAGTTCTAATTGCTTTTCTTCTTTTGCAACGGTAAACAGATCAAAGGCTTTTCTGTCCGTGCTGATCCCCACCAAAATCCTGATCTTCTCGGTATTTTCAAGAGACTTGTAAATCGCGTAAAACCCACTCGTGTAAAAATAGCCCGATAAAACATCGAAGAAGCGCGAGTCTTTGATTAGGACATTGAACCTGTCTTTAAGCGTCTGGTTTGCTTCGTTTGTAATGAAAGTAAGGTCAGTGGTCATGGTCACCTATGAACAACAAAACTGCCAGTACATTTTGCTTGGCGGTTCAAGTTTACCAGCATCACCGCCTGACGCCCGAACCGCTTCTGCGCTCACTTGCAGGTTTTCTTTGATGGCGCAAGGTCTCTGCAGGTTATCGTCCCATACTTTGTAGACCGCGCCGAATCCGCCCTCTCCAAGCACGGCATGAATTTGATAACGATTGTTTAGGACTTGTCCTTTTTTGAGCATCCGTTTCCCTATGCGCGGCGTGTGAAATTGGTTGTCACGCGCTGATCGTTGTCACTTTTTTACGAAAGCGTATCGGCACGGCGTCGCGGGTGATGTTTTGATACAGTCCCGCCTGGATGCGCTCCATGTATTGCCAGCGAGTCTCGCTAATTACTCGGACGTCCAGTTGCACATCAAATTTCAGCGCAATGTCAGAGAGAATGACGCTGATGGGTTGGCGATATTTCCATTTGTCGTCTGTGACGATCAAGAGAATATCAACGTCGGAGTATTTTGTATCGTCTCCTCGTACTTTGGATCCGAACAAGGCGGCGCGTTGAATTTTGTCGCCGTAAGTCGTGCGAATCGTCCTGATGAACTCTTGGACGGCCTTTTTTTCCCTGGGGATTAATGGCTTTATAGTAGATCCTGCTTTTGCAACCATTTCTTTACTTCCTCTACAAATTCCTGTGCCTTTGCCATAACGAGAACGGCATCTTCACGATCTATCGCATCGTATAGATCGTAGTCGGCTGTGTGTCTGTTGTCCATTATGAACTCGTAATCGTCGCTCCACTTCTTATCGAATTCGCCTGTCTTGATAAAGTACTGGCGAAAGGCGGCAAGCACGGCGCTGTGTTTGCCGTAGGACTTTCCCTTTGAAAACAACAGGGCGCTTGCCGCGTAAAACCCCCCATAGTAAGCGCGGTTGCAAGCCGAATTGACGCGGTTGTTGTCCAGGTTTTCCTTCGCAACTTCCAGCATTTCCTGCGCGTTTTGCATATAAAGGCGGTAGTTTTCTTTTGGGTCTTCCATGCGTTAAGTATACTCCCAAACTTTCCGCCATTGAACGCTTTTACCTCCCCAACACCTCCATTAACAGATCGGGACGATCCGTGATAATCCCGTCCACGCCGATAGCGATCAGCATTTGCATTTCGGCGGGATCGTCAATCGTCCACGCGTCCACCCACAGGCCGCGGGCGTGCGCCACCTTTACAAAGCGGCTTGTCAAAATGGTGATGCCACTGCTTTCGATGGGAACTTGCACGTCGGAAAAGTCGGGGCTATAGAGCCGGCCCAGGAAGGCCAGGTGCAGGTTGCCGAATGGATTTTTCTCGCCGCTCTGGAAGCGGTTGAGATGATGCTTCACGTCCACCGTGCTGAACAACCAGCGCGCACGCAGCCCCGCGTCGTTGACGCATTCCCTCCATAGGTCCGCGAAAGTTTGCTGGGCCTCGGCGGGCTGGCGGAAAAAATCCTCCACGTTATCCAATAACAGCACGAGTTGGCTTTCCTGCGGCAGGAATGCGGCGGACAAACGCAGAACGTCTTTGAGCGGGCGGCGCGCCAGCGCGGGAAAATCGTTCAGTGAGCCGAGCACGCGCTTTTTGATCGCCGCGTCGAGAGGCTCGCCGGTTGCCTCGACCCAAATCGGCCAGTGCCCGGCTTTGGCGAGCGCGGGGATCAAACCGGCGCGCAACAGGCTGGTCTTGCCGATGCCGTTCTCGCCCACCAGGAACGCGAAGCGGCTTCTCTCCAGCCTGCCGGTCAACTCCTTGATCTGCGCGCTGCGCCCGGCCAGTTGATCCTGTTCGCGAACATCGAGAGCCTCGAGCAGGTGATAGGGATTTCCCCCGGCGGGCTTTTTTTCGCGGATGGCGGCTTTGAGATTCGCCAACGCCTGCGGGACAAATTTCTTCAGCCGCGCGAGTTCCTCCTCCTCCTCCACGCTCGGCGGCGCGGTCTGGAAGACTTGCGTGATCTGCTGGATCTGGACATCGTTGTAGTCGCCCTGGATGGCGACTCCGCCGCGGCTGACGCGTCCGATCACGTTTCGATCCTCGCGTGACTTCGGGCTGGCGCGGCGGACTTTGACTTTTTGCGCGGCGAGGCGGCGCGTCTCTTTGGGCTGGGCCATGTGGATCCTCCTCAGGCTTTGCCGGCCTGTTTGGCGCGTTCGGCGATCTTCTTGAGCACCGCGCCCGCCGCCGGGACAGGTCCGCCCAGCGAAGCCAGGATCACGTCCACGATGTCGGGCGCCATTTGTTGGATGTTGTCCATCCAGCGTTGCAGGCTGGTCTGGTTTGCCTTTCCGCCCTGTTCCGCCACTTCAGTTTCGATGCGCTTCGCGTTTTCGGCGATTTCCTGTTTCTCGGCCGGTTCAACTTGCGGCAGTGTTTCGATGCTTTTGTAGATTTTATCGAACAGCGGCGCGAGTTCGGTGCCTTGAATCCCCTGGTAAACGGTGACTTTGGCGTTGCGCCCCTGCACCACGATGGCGCCGCCGGAAACGTTCCCAATCGTCTGCCGGTCGCCGCCGACAGTTCTGGCCTTCCTGCTCCGCTTGGTTTTCGATGAACGGGTCATGGAATTCTCCTTTCGGGCTACCTATATTTGCGACTGTCTTTATCCTACATGAAAACGGGACGAAAATCAACCACCAGTTTGTGCGAACGATCCAAAGTCCATGTAGTGACGATTTTAATCGTCAGACGACTAAAGTCGTCACTACGTAGGATAATTTCAACCGTCAGACGAATGTCGCGAAGCAGTTACCACAAAATTTTCATCTACCGATAATCGTAAATCGCCATCACTTACAGATGGACCACTACCAAAAACCGAAATCGGAATTGCGATTTATCTACCCAAAATTTCCAGCAACAGGTCGGGGCGGTCGGTGATGATGCCGTCCACACCGATGCCGATCAGCATTTGCATTTTGGCTGGCAGGGAGGGGTCAAATTAAAAACAGCCTCGGATGCAATATCACCGAGACTGTTCTCGTTTATTCTTCGTACGCTTTCAAAAATTTCTCTCTCGAAATTCCCGATTGTGAAAGAATTGTCCGCAAGGTTGAACTTTTAAGCGTGCGATGGTTGGGTATGGTCAGCGGAGTTCGTGTCCCGTCCGCATTTTCACGCGACATGGAAATGTGATTGCCTTCGCGAACCGGGCGAAACCCAAGTTTCTCGAGGGCTTTGATCACCTTTGCTTGCGGCGCGTCAACGGGAAATTTTGGCATTAGACGGCAATTCCCGCTTCGGCAACGAAGGCTTCCAAAACGGGAGTCTCGGAGATAAATGCTTCCGCGCCGAAGGTTTCGATGTGAAACTCGATTGCAGATTTCACATCCGCAAGCGCGTCTTCGTAAGTGTCGCCTTCGCCAACGATTACTCCCTTCACGCCAAGTGGATAAGCCACATATCCGTCAGAGTGTTTTTCAACGATAATCTTGAATTGTTTTGTCATTTCAGCTTCCTTTCACATCTCTCTTTGCATTATACCGTTATCTCCCCAGCACCTCCATTAACAGATCGGGACGATCCGTAATAATCCCATCCACGCCAATCTCGATCAGCATTTGCATTTCGGCGGGATCGTCAATCGTCCACGCGTCCACCCACAGGCCGCGGGCGTGCGCCACCTTTACAAAGCGGCTTGTCAAAATGGTGATGCCACTGCTTTCGATGGGAACTTGCACGTCGGAAAAGTCGGGGCTATAGAGCCGGCCCAGGAAGGCCAGGTGCAGGTAGACAAATGTTTTGATCTGTCCCTGGCTCCCGGACGTGGCAACTTCGGGACAGGTCTCGCGGAATTTTGCAAGATCTTCATCGTGGAAGGATGCCACCAAAACCTTGTTCTCCATGTGGCGCTTGCGAATCAAGTCACAGAATGGTTGAACGATCGGCGGGTCGGACTGTTTGATCTCGATGTTCATTCGATAGTCTGGAAAGCGTTCGAAAACCGATTCAAGTGTCGGGATGGCGATGCCCTGCCCGCGATAGGGAAACTCTGCGTCGTCATCGAGCGGTGACCAGTCGTAGGCCGCGTCGAAGGATTGAACTTCGGCGAGCGTCTTTTCCCTGATGAGGCCTTTGCCGTCTGTCAGGCGATCCACCGTTTCATCGTGGCTGACGACCAGCACGCCGTCCTTCGTCATGTGGATGTCCATTTCGAGCACATCCACGCCGAGTTCCGCGGCGTGTTCGAAGGCGAAGAGCGTGTTGCTCGGCCACAGCCCGT
>Ga0210030_1002239_pt1 | contig 13408 bp, 13 predicted proteins | sample CryGeymeta201523_FD_183986 | JGI IMG/M metagenome (GOLD analysis project Ga0210030, IMG submission 183986) | Groundwater microbial communities from Crystal Geyser aquifers in Utah, USA - Crystal Geyser metaG 2015-23 (SPAdes) (version 2) | ecosystem: Environmental > Aquatic > Deep subsurface >...
ACTACAACCGCACTATGGCTAAACCATTCAAGTGGACTTACCAGGGCAAGGCGCTAAACGCATAACTCGTTAGCCATTTATGCCCAAGTGTACTAGCTTACCAATGGCTGGATGAAAATACCCGATTGATCGGGGAACTCAAACCCGATCAGGACCCGGAACAATACAGCTCGACCTTGCTTAAAATGGTCTTCGAGGGGCAAAAACAGCTCGCCAGAGCCCGCCCAGGGGATCCTGTCCTGTATGATTACCTGAACCTGTTGCTGGCCGAAGCGCAGGTTGACTTGGCGCTAGTCGAGAAAGACACCCGCACCAGGAAAATGTTCCTGACCGAGGGCTGCGAGTACTGCCAACAGGCAGTGGCGAACCTGGAGGAGCGGGGCATCAGCGGCATGGCCTGCCGCGCCCTCCCCCGGGTACTCATTATCCTGACAGGGGCTTACCAGGCTGCCGCGGACGACCAGCGCCCGGCTGTTGAGACCAGCCTGAAAAAAGCCGCCGATCTGTTGGATGAATTCAGGGTACAACAAACCTACGAGCGCCAGAAAGCGGTCGAGAAATTGTTAGAAGGCAGGGTATTTGCCCTCAGCACTGCCGAGATGCCCAATCCAGCTGACCGGCGGCAGGTGCTGGAAAAAGCGGCCGCAAGCCTGCGCTATGCGGCTGGTTTATCCGGGGTGGCTTTTGATGATGGGCTGACCAAACAGGCCGAGGAGACTCTGGAGGAGATAGAAAAATGCCTGTCTTCGGACAGCCTGCCTGTACCGGTTCTACCCATGCCAGCCGCAAAAGCTCCCGCGCTGAAGTCGCCCAAGCAGAGCAGCCAGCGGAAACAATCCTCCACGCTCACAAATGTGATGCCACCCGCGCCGGTTTCCGCGCCTCAATTCTGCGCCACTTGTGGCGCTCAGCTGACCCCTGGGATACGTTTCTGCGGTGAGTGTGGTAGTAAAATCATTGCGTGATCAGAATAGACCGATATGAATAAGAGAATATTATGAGCACATCCCCATCTTCCTGCCGGTCCTGCGGAGCTGCCCTCACCCCTGGCAAACGTTTCTGCGAACAGTGCGGGGCAGTGGTCATCAATGAGCCCTACGCTCCGCCCACTGGATGGCAGGGGCAGCCATCCGAGCCCCCAGCTCGATCATCATCCTTCACTCCCCTGCCATATACGCCGCCTCCACCGCCGCCGGTCTCAATCGGGACGGCGCGACCCTACATCACCTCATTCACACCTCCCGCTCCGAAAAAGCGCATGAGCGCCTGTCTGATCGTTGGATTGGTTTTGCTGTTTGGCGGGTTATGCTTGACTATACCCGTGGGAGGGTATTTTCTCTACACAAAATTCAATATACCCATGCAGACGGCGACGCCCCCAGAGATCGGACAGTTACCTACTCCCACGCATACGGCGACCTCAACCGAATCACCGCCCTCAGACGCCATTACGGTTGAAGGGTGCGTATCAGCCGACGATTGTCCCGACGCAACTCTGATCAATGATCTATTCGGGAAGGATAAGACCCTAGAAAACAACATCGAATACAAGGTCACCATTTCCGCAGACAAAAAGGTGCGTTTTAATTTTGGGTGGTGCGCCACCACCCGGAAAATATTGGATGAAAATCTAAATAGCGTAAAATTTGTGTTTACCATTGACGACGCCTATATCGAGAACATTCAAAAGGAATACTACGACACGCAAGACAGCAGTGATCCTACAAAGCAAAATTCCTGTTATAAAACAGGCGGCATGGTGAGCGGCTGGCAGGAAGGTCATACTTACCGCGTGGTTTTCGGCATGACAATTGATAAACCGATCTTTGACGGCTGGAATACATATCCAAAGTCCGATCGGCTGCGCATCTATTTGATATCCATTGATTCCAATGCGTCGGTCCAGCCTGCCGCGCCCACGAGCGAAGATTCAGGCATACCAGCTTGCCCAGGAGCGCCGCCATCACGATTGAACAAGGGAGATCATGCCCAAGTGGTTAATACCGGTGGTTACTCGTTGATCTTATATGATAAACCGCAGTCCAATACAAATGAAGTTGCGGCAGTCCAGGAGGGGAATTGGGTGATTATCCGTGACGGTCCGATTTGCGCTGAAAAGAGCTACTGGTGGATGGTGGAGTTCGGCGAGGGGGGGCAAAGCGGGTGGGGGGTAGAAGCGACATCCGAGGGTATATATTTGCTTGAAGCGGCGCCATAACCGGCGATTGGTTTATTAAAATAATATTTGCAAGGAGTTGCGATAGGTGCATGCAACGTTGTTGAACAGGATCTTCAGGATAGGCAAAACACCAATCACATTTCTAGCCATTGCATTTCAGATATCTGCCTGCCAGGACAGCCGCGCGCCGCGCCAGGTGGTGGTTGTACACCTCGGTTGACCAGGTATACGCAGAACCCGTCTTGCAGGCGTTCGAAGAGGGCTAACAGGAGGCACTTATGCCAAACCCCGATAAGACTTACACCTGGATTTCTGCCCTGGCAGCGATCCTGGCAACCGGGCTGATCTTCCTACCCGGCTGGATCGGCATGGATGGGATGGAGGGCGGATATGCTCTATCCTTCGTTGCGTTCTTTTTCGCCGTCAGCGCGGCGGTCGTCGCCTGGATTTTCCGGGGTCGCGCCGCCCGGTTGGAGCGCATCTTACGAGGCCAGGATGTGCTGGCGCATTGGACCTACTCGCCCGCCGAATGGCAGCCGTACGCCGCGGCGGAACTGAACGTCCAGACGCAGGATAATCGCAGCCTGTGGTGGGTGATGTGTGGATTCTGCCTGGCGATTGGCGGGCTTTTCTGGTTTATCGACCACGAAGCAGGGGGCATTGTCTTCCTGTTTTTGCTGGGGGTGGCGCTGTTGCTGGCGCTGGTTGCTTTCGGCCTGCCGCGGCTAAAATACCGCCGCCAGCAGCGCCGCCCGGGCGAAGCCTGGATCACCCCCAGTGCAGTGTTATTCGATGGTAACCTGTCCTACTTGAATTATGGAGGCAGCCGGTTGGATCGCGTAACCTGGCAAGAAGCCGACGGAAATGCGCCAGCCTGTTTGCGGTTCGAGATTAACTATTGGACCTTCACCGGACCGCAAACCCAGGCGTTGCGCGTGCCTGTGCCTTTTGGGCGCGAGGCAGAGGCGCGCACCGTGCTGGCGTGCTTTGATAAGCATTAAGGCGTTGGCTGTGCTCGCCATGCCGCATCCCGATAAAATAGCCTATCCATTTCTTCATCAGAAGGAGTCAATATGTCCAGTTATTTTCCTCCCCCCGCGCCCCCTCCCTATCCGTATCAGCCCATGCCTCCCGTCACTCGCAGCAGCACCATGGCCCTGGTCAGCCTGATCGCCGGTATTGCCGGCTGGTCCTTCCTGCCTTTCCTGGGTTCCATTGTCGCGATCATCACCGGGCACATGGCAAAGAGTGAAATCCACAAGAGCGGCGGTATAGTCACCGGCGGCGGCATGGCAACCTTCGGGCTTGTCCTGGGTTATTTAGGCATCATCCTGGGTTTATGCATGCTTTGTGCGCTGGTGATCCTGCCGTTATTGGGCATTGGTCTGTCCATCCCCTTCCTGGATCCTTCTGGTTACTAACTGATGTTACACAGCCTTGAGAGAATGAATAAGATATTTCGACCCGTGACTCTTCTCGTGATAACCTGCCTGCTATCTGCCTGCCAGGGCAGTAGCGCGCTGCGCCAGGTGGTGGTGTACACCTCGGTGGATCAGGTATACGCAGAACCTGTCTTGCAGGCGTTCGAAGAGGCAAGCGGGATTCACGTTCTGGCAGTTTACGATGTGGAGGCCACCAAAACAGTGGGGCTGGCGCAGCGTTTGCTGGCAGAAAAAGGAAACCCCCAGGCCGACGTCTTTTGGAGCGGGGAATTCACGCAAACCATGTTCCTGAATGAGCAGGGTATTCTGGCGCAATACCGCACGCCCGCGGCCACCGGTCTGCCATCCGCGTACGTGGACCCGCAGGGATACTGGTACGCGTTTGGTGGTCGGGCAAGGGTAATTCTGGTGAATACTGATTTGGTCAAACCAGGCGAAGAGCCGGCCTCAATTTATGACCTGCTGGCAGAGCGTTACCCCGGCCGCCAACTGGGCCTGGCAAACCCGTTATTTGGCACGACCTCCACCCAGGTGGCGGCGTTGTATTCGCTGAATGGTACAGATGCCTCGCGTGCATTTTTCCAGAAAATAGCGCAGCGCGGCGTGCAGGTGGTGGATGGTAATTCGGTGGTGCGGGATATGGTGGCGGATGGGCAACTGGCGTGGGGCCTGACAGACTCGGATGACGCCTGCTACGAACTGCAAAAAGGCGCGCCCGTCAAGGTGGTCTTTCCAGACCAGGCTGAGGGGCAGATAGGAACGCTGGTCATCCCCAACACCGTGGCGTTGATCGCCAACGCGCCTCATCCTGAAAACGGGCAGGCGCTGGTGGACTACCTGCTCAGCCCGGAAGCTGAAGCGCTGATGGTGAAACTGGGTTGGATTCAATTTCCGGCGCGCCCTCTCCCGCAGGGGCTGGCGCCAGCCTGTTTCGCGGGTGTCAGCCTGCGCGGCATGAGCCCGGGTCTCGAAGAGATTTACCAATATCTGGCCGCCGCCCAGGCCGATATGCAAGAGATTTTTGTGCGCTGAATCCGAAATAAAGTGTCCAGAATCATCCGCCTGCTCATTTTGGGAGGAATTGTGTTCAGCCCGTTGCTGGCGCTGTTGATCGCCGGCATTCTCACGCTGACCCACGGGAACACGGAATGGTTGTTACTGGCCTTACCCTCCGGGCGGCGTTTGGGGATTCTCTGGCGCAGTTTGGCGATGTCTGCCGGCGCTGCCGTCATAGACGTAGCGCTGGGCGTGTTAATCGCCTGCGCCTGCTGGGGCTGGAGCCGGCGGTTCGCCTGGCTGCGCTGGCTGCCCCTGGCATTAATTGCTCTACCTCCATACATTCATGCTCTGGCGTGGAACGATGTGGTGCAGCAACTCTCGTTCCGCTTGGGTACACTTCGACCACCGGGAGAGTTGCTCAGCGTATGGGTAATGGCCATGTCATTGCTGCCGGTGGGCATTGGGCTGGCGCTGATTAGCCTGGAGAGCGTGGCGCGTCCGCTGGTGGACGCGGCGCTCACATCCCGGGATGACCAGGCCGTCTTTTGGCGTGTGGCGCTGCCGTTGGCGGCCCCGTTGCTGGCGGCGGGCGGCGGCCTGATCTTCCTGCTCAACCTGCTGGATTACAGCGTGCCATCCCTGTTTGGCGTTAACGTTTATGCGCTGGAAATCTTTGCCGAATTCAGTTCCAGCAACCAGCCCGTGCGGGCGTTGCTCTTGTCTTTTCCTTTGTTGTTGATCGCCTTCGGCGTGTTGTTCGCCGGGCAGACCTTTCTGCGCCGCGTGGCGCAACTCCCGTTGCGGGGCGTCTCGCCATGGAGCGCCCCTCCGCAGTGGCGCGGCGGGTTCAGTTTCTTTCAAAAGGCGGCGCTGGTGGTTTGGGGGTTGCAAGGATTAGTCCCACTGGTTGTGCTGGTGAAGTTGACCGACAGCGGGGGAGGCTGGCTGGCAGCCCTCCAGTCGGCTGGCAGCGAGTTTGTCTTCTCCTTCAGCGTGGCCGGCGCGGCGGCTCTTCTCAGTCTGCCGTTGGGCTGGCTGGCGATGGAGGAACTAAATCGGCGCGCCCGCATCAACCGGCTGGCCGGGTGGCTGTTCCTTCTGCCTGTGGCGATTCCCGCCCCGCTGATTGGAATCGGCCTGGTGACGCTCTGGAACCATCCCATCTTCGACAGATTCTATGCCAGCGCCGCGATGCCTGTGCTGGCCGCGCTGGCGCGCTTCGCGCCGATGGCGGCGCTCGTGCTCCTGGCGCAAAACCAGCAGGTGGACACGCTGCTGCTGGATGCGGCGCGCGTTTTCCAGGCGCGCGATGGACAGACTGCCTGGCGGGTGCGCCTTCCGCTGCTGTCCCCGGGGCTGTTGGCGTCGGCCAGCCTGATCTTCGCGCTCACGCTGGGTGAATTGGGCGCCACATTGATCGTGGTTCCACCCGGACAGCCCACCCTCACCCTGCGAATTTATAATTACCTGCATTACGGTGCGAGCGATGTGGTGGCGGGGCTGTGTCTGGCAATATTGTTATTGACCCTGGCCGGCGGGGCGTTCAGTGTTTATTTCATGGCGGCCTGGTCGCGTCGAGTTGCCTCGCTGGAGCAAAGATGACGACCATCGAGATCCGTCAACTTTCCAAATCACTTGGCTCAGTGCAGGTGCTGGAACGATTCTCCCTGGAAGTTGCAGATTCCGACTGTGTGGTTGTGCTTGGACCTTCGGGGAGCGGCAAGACCACCCTGCTGCGCCTGATCGCCGGGCTGGAAATGCCGGATGCTGGGGAAATCCTGCTGGATGGGCAGCCTGCCAGCCGGCCGGGTTGGGTTTTGCCACCCCACCGGCGCAACCTTGGCATGGTTTTCCAATCCCCGGCGCTCTGGCCGCACATGACCGCCGCTGAGAATATCCGCTTCGGCCTGGCCCATCTAACCAGGGAGGAGGCGCGGCAACGGACAATGGACCTGTTGGCAGGGCTTGCGCTGGACGGGCTGTCCAAACGCTACCCACATGAACTTTCCGGCGGCGAAGCCCGGCGCGTGGCGCTGGCGCGTGCCCTGGCGCCCCGTCCCAAGTTGCTCCTGATGGATGAACCGCTCACCAACCTGAACGCGGAATTAATCCTACAATCGCTGGCGGTCATCCACGCCCACCTGGAAAAATACCGCCCCACGCTGGTTTACGTAACCCACGACTCCCAGGAAGCCACGGCCATTTCTTCCCAGGTAATCAGACTATCCAAACGGAGCGAGGCTTGAATACGTGGAAGGTCATCCTGCAGTTTCTGCTCGGCATTGCGCTGGTGGGTATGGTGGGCGCACTGGTCTGGGCGCTGCTGCCGCGCCCAAAAACGCCGCCAGGCTGGCAAATCATACGCCCGCCCACGGATGTGATGGCGTTGACTCTCTACCAACAGGCCATCTGGAGCGGGGGACGGGATGGGGTGGTGAGAATTGACCCCGCCAGCGGCAGCCTGCTGGAGAATGTGCAGGCCGACGGCAAGGGCTTCCGCTTTGTGACCTCGCTGCTTGCCACGCACGACGGGGCCCTCTGGATCGGTCACGCTGGGGGCGCCAGCCGCTTTGATGGCAATACCTGGAGCCTTCTGAACACAGAAGGCGGTTTGCCTTCCAATCACGTCCTGGCGTTGGCAGAGGGGAGCGCGGGTGAACTCTGGGTGGGGACGGAGGCTGGTCTGGCCTGCTGCCGGGCCGGAGTCTGCGCCACCTACAAAAAACAGGATGGGCTGGCAAGCGATACCGTATCAGTGTTGTATCTGGACAGTAAAGGGATATTGTGGGCAGGGAATGGCTACTCCAGCGGCGGTGGACTTTCTGCCTGGGATGGCGAGACCTGGCGCATATACTCCACTTCTGACAGGCTGGTTCACCCGGTGGTCAACGCCATCCTGGAAGACAGGCAAGGCAACCTGTGGTTCGCGACCGGGTTTGCTTCCCGCGGCGCGGCCACACGCTTCGACGGGACGAATTGGAGCTCCATTACCCGCGCCGATGGCCTGGCCGGGGATAAGGTGCGTTCCCTCTTCCAGGATGCCAGCGGGGCTTTATGGTTCGGCTCTGAATATGACGGGGTGGCGCGCTATGATGGTCACACGTGGCTGACGCTCAATATCAACAATGGACTTTCAGGGTTGGAAGTCAAAGCCATGCTGCAAACGCCGGACGGCGACCTGTGGCTCGGCACCGAGAACGGCATTACGCGTATTTCAGCGCTGGCGTTGCCGAATCTGGGTGGTGGGCCGCCATAATAAAAAACGGTTCGCACATGCTGGCAGCCTGTTTCTGCCAACCACATCTGGGAGATGGCAATCGTTATAAACCAAGTTCCTTGTGGATGTAATCCAAATCCATCGTGGGCGGCTCTCCGTCCCGGAGGCGCAGGTCATTGTAATACTCGATCTGCTTGAGAACCTCGATCAATTCCTTGCGCCCTTCCGGCGTGCGCGCCGCCTGGCGGGGGGTGAGTTTGCCATCCATGGAGGGTTGGTCGAGCCAGTCCCTGGTCAAGCGTTGCAGCATCTCCTCCTGGACGATTTTGCCCTCCTTCGTCCATCGGTGGGATGTTTCTTTGCGCGGCCCGGCAGGTTTGGGTGGGTGTTTCTTATCGAATGCTTCCCACTCTTCGAACTGGTCGCCCGAATGCCGGATCAGTTTTCCCAGGATGCTTTCGAGCAGGGCTTTTCCGGCTGCCAGGCGTTGGCGCGATAGACATTCCAGCTCGATCCATTTCGCAGCCAGGCTCAAGTCGCCCAGGTTGAGAAAACTGGGTTGACCCGGCCCCTCAGTCCACTCTGTTTTCAACAAAACGGCGCGTCCCTCGGGCTTTCGACCAGATTGCTGAACAAAGGAACGGCCGCGCTGGAGCCACTCGTAGTGCAGCGCCCCGCGGTGTTCTTCGGATGGCCCGGTACAGACAAACTCTTCGCTGGCATCCAGCGCCGCCTCGACTTGGCGCGGGTCACCGCGGATGGCATATCTGGCCCTGGAGATTACCAGCGCATGTCCCTCGGCCGAGAGCGGGATGGGCGGCTTGGCAGCTTCTTCGGAAGCGCGTTTCATGGCCAGGTGCAGGGACAGGCTGTGGTCGCGATAGAAATCGGACAGGCTGGCCTGGGGGTGTTCAGCCTGGTAAGTTGTCCACAGCGCCTGGGCGGTTTCGAGAACGCTGTCTTTTTCCGATGGAGGCAGCATCAACGCCGAGCCGGTGAACGATACCCGCCCTTCCGTGCGGATCGTGCGGAACAGGCCAAAGGTCCAGCGCGTGGCGCTGTAGGAGGCCGAAATGTCGTTGACCTCGAAGGTCTCCCCGCTCAACAGGTCTTGCCCAACCACCCCGATACCGGGCTTGACTTCCTGGAACTCCAGCAGGCGCGCCCGGTTCCAAACCAGCCAGTCGTCCAGCATGGCGCGTTGCGCGTCCTTCAGTCCCGGGCCTGCTTCCTCGACAAACAGGTCAATGATCCGTTTGCCGGTGCGCGTGACGAAGTCGAAGAAATACCACTCCTGAAATCCAGGAATTTCAGCGTCATCGAAATAGAGCGGCGTGCCCGGACCGGGTTTTTGCTTGAGATAGAGTCCGATGGCCTTTTCGAAGTCTGCCTTGAAGCGGTCGCCTTGATATGCAAATCCCTGAATGCGCTTGCGCAGCGACTTTTCCGTATGGCCAGGTTCAGGCCGGCGAATGCGCGGCGCCGCTTCGACCGCCGGCCTGGGCCGGGTGGATGCGTAGCGTTTGCTGGTACCTTTCGAGATTTTGCGTTTCGGTTTTGGACTCATAAGAAAAACGTAAACTGCCCATTCTTGTAGAACACTTCCCCATCCACCTGGATGTCGGCTTCTTCGCCCATGCCGCAGATCATATCCCAGTGGATGACGCTCTTGTTGCGGGAGCCGGTCTCAGGGTAGCCCGCGCCGAGCGCCATGTGGAAGGTACCGCCGATCTTCTCGTCGAACAGGATGTTGTGCGAGAAGTGGTCAATCTCGTAGTTGGTGCCGATGGCGAACTCGCCCACGTAGCGCGCCCCCGCACCTGGGTCTAAGAGCGTGTTTAAGAATGTGGTATAGCCGATCTGGTCAGCGGATTTTCAGCGGATAAACGGATGTTTTCGGTTCGGAATCCGTTTATCCGTTGTACATCCGTTGTCCTGTTTGCGCATCACTCGAATTATTAAACACGCTCTAAGTTTACGCAAAAAAGCGCTTGACACAGAACGTATGTTCGTGTTATATTATTAGCACAAATGTACGATTCGCTGGGAAAGGAAGGCTCCTATGGTGAGAACGCGTAAAGGCTTGACTGACCGACACTATAAAATCCTGGACTATCTGGATAAGCGGCTCAATGAGCAGGGTTACCCCCCCTCCATCCGCGAGATCGGTGAGGCGACCGGGATTTCCTCGACATCCGTCGTTACTTACTATCTCAAGCAACTGGTTGAATTGGGGCGGATCGAACGCGCCCCCAAGTTCTCGCGCGCCGTACGGTTGATCAAAGAACCCGAACTCAGCGTACCCCAACGCGTGGCCGAAGCGGTTCAGAACGCGATGGCCGTGACCGACGAATTGCTCAAGATCCCTCTCGTCGGCCGCATCTTTGCCAGCGCGCCGGTGCCGGTTCCGCCCTCGGATTTCAATTATTTCGACGCCGAAAGCAGCATCAACATCGCCCGCAGTCTGCTCCCGCGGCGTGAAAAAGGAATCGAGCTTTTTGCGCTGGAGGTACAAGGCGACTCGATGATTGACGCCATGGTCAACGACGGCGACATCGTGGTTATGAAAAAGGCCGAGCAGGCGCATTGCCTCATAAAAAAGGTTACTTTGTGAAGTATCGTTGCCTCAAAAAAGATGTTACTTTCCGACAGTATACCAGGACTGTCGGAGGAGCATATGATGAGTCAACGAAGCAAACGCGAGTTACACGCAGAGGTTCAGGCAAAGTACCTGAAAGCCAGCAAAGCAGAAAAGCAAAAGATACTGGACGAATTCACAGCCAACACACAACATTTCTACACTAAATTCCAAAACAAGTTGTCTCAAACCATTGACACATTCCGAGCGTAATGCCAATGCTCCTCCACCTTCAAGAACCGATAAGTCCTGCTCCTCCCATCACGAGAACTTTCATCCTTACACTCCAACGCACTCATCACTATCCCCCCTGGCTGCGACGCCAAATATCAACAGCTACCAGAAGTTCTTGGGCCAACTGAACACAGCGCTGGGCTGTCCGAAATGCATCTTCAGCAGATTGCCGCGTAAATAAGAGCCTATCCGAAAAACGCTCCAGCCGCCGTCCTTCGCGAAGCACCCTGTGGGTCGGCAGTTGCGGCAGCTCGTTGAGCTTGGCCTCCCGCAGCCATATCCCCACCGGGGTTATGCGCGGGTCATCCTGCGCGGTGACTTTTGCACCCTGATAACTCTCCGGACGCTCGTACATGGTACGGAATTTTAGAATTCAAAATTCCCTGCCATGCTGCCCGGCGCGCCGCCCATGATAGAAGACCGGGCCAGGAGGATCGCACAATTATTGAAATCTGGGGCAATTGGGTAGTTTCCCTCTCAAGTGCGGTTGAAAAAGATTCACCGCAGAGTACCCTTCGGCTCCGCTCAGGGCAGGCGCGGAGAACGCTGAGAAATGCAAGAAAAATAACGAAAAACTCTGCGATCTCTGCGGTCTCAGCGGTGAAATCCGAGAACTGCACTCTACAGGGGGACTATCAGGATTTTACTTCACCAACTACTTCCTTCAACGTATCACACACCAAAGTAACCTCTTCAGGTTTCATATCAGCATAGAATGGCAGGGCTAAGATCGAATTACCCGCCTTCTCACTTTCCGGAAAGTCCCCAGGTTTATAACCATACCTTTTTCGATAGAAAGGCTGCAAATGAATAGGCGTGAAATAGGGTCGAGACGGAATGCCTCGCTCGGCTAAAAGGGTCATTACAAGATTACGGTTAATTCCTTCCGAAAAACGGACGGTATAAACGAACCAACTCATGCGCGTTGTAGTAAAAGCTAAACGTAGTGGGGAAACCTCTTCGATCTTTCTCAACCGCTTTAAATATTCGTTGGCCACGCTCTCTCGCTTGCGTAGAAGATCTTCTATCCTCTTCAACTGCACCATGCCCACGGCTGCATTCAATTCAGACAACCGATAGTTATACCCCAAACGACTGTGCGTTAGCCACTCATCGAATTGGTCACGTCCCTGATTCCGTAAGCTACGGAAAAGATTTGCCCATTCTTCGTCGTTCGTCACCAGCACAGCCCCCTCACCAGCCGTCGCTTGCTTGTTAGGGTAGAAAGCAAACGCCCCAGCTTTACCAAGTGCACCCACGCGTCGCCCTTTATACTCTGCTCCGATGGCTTCACACGCATCTTCGATCACTACCAAATTGTGACGCTGGGCGATCTCGAGGATTGGATCCATATCCGCTGGTTGCCCAAACACATGCACAGGAATAATGGCGCGCGTGCGAGGGGTTATTGCACTTTCGATCTTTCTCGGATCAATATTCAAAGTTTCTGGATCAATATCCACAAAAACAGGAGTGGCCCGCTCATATAGTATGCAGTTCGCAGAAGCGACAAAACTGAACGGTGTTGTAATTACTTCGTCATCAGGGCCAACACCCGCCGCAACCATACACAGGTGAAGCCCCGCCGTACCGTTCGCAACCGCCACCGCATAATCGGCCCCAGCCACCTCTGCCGCCGATTTTTCGAAAGCTATTGTTTGAGCACCAATGCTCAGATTGCGCGATTGCATCACCCTGACGACTGCATGGATTTCCTCTCCCGTTATTTGAGGCATTGACATAGGCAGGCGAAACTTCGAAAAGGAGCTGTCAGCCGAGTTGCCTAGAATGTCGCTAAGAGGAGGAACGACGGAGCACGAGACTTGCGCAAGCTGACACATGTGCCTGAGATTTTGAATCGTTTGCTCCGCGGCGCTTGGAATAGCAATGATTACTTCATCAATCCCTTGAGCCTGAATAACCTCAGGTAACTTTATTATGGGACCAAAAACTTGCAGCCCTTGAGTCTTTCTACCGATCTTTCGTGGATCATCATCTACCATGGCAACCGGCCGCAGGTTCAGTTGAGGATTGTCCCAAAGCTCGCGGGCCATTTGGGCGCCAGCAGATCCAGCACCCACGATCAACACCCGCCTGAATTCACTGAATACTGTTTTGTCCCATTTAAAGTCAGCCGGGTATCGTTCTGAAAATTTGAGAATCACCCTCCAACCACCCAACAAGAATGCGCTGAACATCCCCTCGAGGATCAACAGCGAGCGTGGAAACGAATACATCCATAGAGGATAGATGATGAGCAGGGTAGCCAACGAAAGGATTATCGAGCCTAATAATATAGATTCTGCCAACCTTATATAATCACGCCATGACGCATAGCGCCATAAAAGCTTGTAGATTCCTGTGAAATAAAAAACTGTAGGCCGCAGGAAAACAGCAAAAATCATGAAAGGCCATATTTCTCTCAGGAAATACCCAAACAGGGAATATTCACTGTAGATGATCTCGAGGCGCAGCATCATGCCAAATACAATGGAGACGAGTGTCAATATTGCATCCGCGAGAATCATAAATCCGTAACCTGACATTAGAGTTTATTAACCTCCGTAACAATCCAAAGCGTCATTGCGAGGAGGGCGTTCTTTGCCCGACGAAGCAATTTCCTCGCAGGCCATGAGAAAGTCCCCGCTCTTTGGGGATTGCTTCGCACAAAACGCTACTAAGAAACTTGACCAGTGTCA
>Ga0210030_1002266_pt1 | contig 13340 bp, 10 predicted proteins | sample CryGeymeta201523_FD_183986 | JGI IMG/M metagenome (GOLD analysis project Ga0210030, IMG submission 183986) | Groundwater microbial communities from Crystal Geyser aquifers in Utah, USA - Crystal Geyser metaG 2015-23 (SPAdes) (version 2) | ecosystem: Environmental > Aquatic > Deep subsurface >...
GGGGGTCTTTCTTTATAATCATAAACTGCGATAATAAATAACAGGGAGGCTTGTTGGAAGATATCCTCATATTCAAGCCCATAACCGGAATATCTTTTTGCCCTCGATTTTAGTAAAGGTTTAAATTGATTGAATAGCTCTTCCATAGCCTTTATATCTTTTTCTTTAGCTTTGGCAATTAATTCTTTTAGTTCCATTACATATTTCCTCCTTCTTCTTTCACAAATTAGCCAGCATTTTTCTGGTTTTTCTGATCTGCTCCAGGGCGACTTCCCGGGAGGAGGCTTTTTCTTCTCTGGAGAGAGTTTTTTGGTTTCCTGATGACCGACAAGAGGCCTGTCCTACCGGTTCTTCATTATATTTTTCTGGTTCAGGATCTTGATAATCATTCTTTAAGGCTGCCATTAGCCAGCCAGAGGGGTTAATAATATGCTTCTTTTCTTTTAGTAGTTCTAATTTCTCTTCCACTTTCTCTAAAGGGAAGTCTTTAAGTAGTTTCTCTCTAAAACTAGCTTTAAAGTCTAATCCAGTTAAATCTTCTTTGATTCTCTTTCTCCTTTCTTCTTTTAATTTTATAAAATCAACAACAGCAACAACATCTTTTTCTCTATTTGTTGTTGTTATATTGGTATTGTTAATATTGTTGTTGTTAGGGTAGCATTTTGCTACCAGGTCGAGTTTCATTTTGCTACCATTACCGGTATCATTTTGAAACCCTGATGGTATCGTTTTGCTACTAAAACTGGTTTCATTTTGATACCTTATAGGTAGCAATTTACTACCATAAGGGGTATCTTTTTGATACTCACCTGGTGGCATTTTGCTCCCATTCTCTCTTTTTAAAGGGAGGATCTGATAGATATTTTTCTTATGATGACCAGTGGTAGATTTATCTCGGCTAATATTTTTAATCAGGCCAGATTTAATCAGAGTATTCAGGTACCTAAGTAAAGTAGTTTTGGCAATCCCCAGCAGGTTACTTAATCTTCCTAGAGTCGGCCAGGCCAGATCCTTTTCTTGATGACAATAAGTAAGTAGCTCTAAATAGAGTAAGGCAGGTCCTATCCCTAATACCTTTACCCATTCTCTTAGGAAGTAGTTGGGGACAATAACATAGCCATCTGGGGAGGATTTATTTTGGTTGTTTGGTTTTTCTTTTTCCATATTTTTCTCCTTTCATTTGCTGATTTTTTTGTAGGGGGCGGATTTATCCGCCTTGTAATACCGGGCTCGATGCATCGAGCCCCTACATCCAGATTAATTAACTGGTAAACCGGCTAACTGAAAAACTGGTTAACTAATTATCCTAATTACAACATAAATAATTTTTCTTGTATCGAGTTTTCTACTTGTTTTCTACCGAATTTCTACCGAATTTCAAACGAATTTCAAACGAAAGAAAATTATCTGTAAAATAAAAAATCCGAACAACCCTTTTGATTGTTCGGATTTAATTTCAATTTATTTATTTATATTTTTGAATGATAGACCGGCGGGCCTGTCCTCGTGAAAACGGGGAACGCCTGTCCTACGGGTGCTGATGATAGCAGATGCCTGTCCTACGGGTTAGAAATTTATTTCTAAATCTTTTTCTTTAATATCTAACATTAAACCTCTGCCGGGGATTGTTTTAAAAATATTTTCAATCTTTTTTGAGTAGGCTTCTTTTTTATCCATTGTTTTTAGAATATCTTTTCTGATTTTACAAATATGATAATTTATCCGTGTATATACTGCCTCTTCATCATCCTTCCAGAGTGAATCTAAAATACTATCATAGCTTACTACTTCTCCTTTGTGTTGAGCCAGAAGATAGAGTAGGGAAAATCCTCTTGTTGTAATTTTTATCTCTTTCCCCTCAAAAATAATTCTATCCGGGCGGTGGGGGTCGATCTCTAAAATAATTTTAGGTGTTAGCTCAGCAGTTTCGGTTTTCAGCCCGCCAGTGGTCAGTTTAGGGTGCTCAGTTTCAGCATTAGAATCATTAGCAGTCACCTTATTAGAATCATTAGTCTTCATCTTTTGTTTTTTCGCTTCTTGATTTTCTTTTTCTTCTTTTATTCTGCCCTTAATCCTCTGGACTAATCTCTCGGGCAGTACCCTACCCAACTCTTCCTCAGTCAATTCTTCCAAACACCTTTCCTCATTATAGCCCTCTCTTACCAATTTTCCGATATAATAGCGGCTTAATCCGGGGATATATAAGCGAGCTAAACTTAAACCTTCTTCCTCCACCCCCTCTATCATCCGTTCCGCTAAACGCCTGATCCTCTTTACATCTTCTTCTCGCCCTTTATTCCAGCCGCTCTCCTCGGCAATAGCCGCCAGGCTATCGGCTAGCCAGGAAAATCCTTCCCCCAGCCTTTCTACCGCACCCCGGTAAAGACTGTATTCCTGTTCAATACTCTTGCTCTCCCTTTCTCCGATCCAATCATAGAGAAGTAGAGTCTTTTTAAAGGCCAGATAGTCTTCTAAGCTAGTTTTTCCTTTGGTTAGACCATGTTCCCCCTGATAAATCTCTTTACCTTCTTCTCCTAAATTAAAGACTAAAGCCAATAGCTTATTACGGTAGATTTCCTTCCAATCAGTATAATTATAGCGGTCTATCTGATCACCTTCTCGGTAGAATTGAGGATAAGGAATAGGTAGGGATTTACCGTCTTCACTTAAAGTTAAGGTCAGGATAATCTCCAGATTACTTATCTCCCCTTGAATAGATTTCTCTATCCAGGATAAAAAATAAAGATAGGTGGCTACTTTAATCCCTTTAGCGCTGATCAGGAGGCCGGTAGAAGTAGGAGCTAATCGGCCTTGATCATCCTCTAGCACCAACCGACAGTCTTTTAAGCCCTGGAGGGCATCTTCTATTTTCTCCTTAATTCTTTTTTTATCCAGCACATATTGCCAATAACCAGATGGCTGATCTAATAGGGTAGCCCTATTATCTTTACCATTTACGATTAGTCGAAGTAAGAGGGTAGTCAAATCCCTTTCCTTCTTGTGAGGACCTACCCCGGCCAGGGCATCGGGATAGGGTATCCTTTCCTCGGCTACCTGCCCCCTTATCTGGTTATCCTCCGCCATAGTATCCCGCAGGAAATTAAAATAGAGATTTTGATAAATAGTCTCCGAGAGCAGGGAATGGGCTAAAAAGATTACCCTTCCGAATTCTTCCTCACTTTGGCTATTTAATCTTCCCGCTCTTCCCCCCATATTCTCTATATCGCTAAAGGTAAGACTGGTCAGCTGGGCCTCCTTAGCCTCTCCGTTAATACTTTCTATCTTATCCATAGAGAGGATGACATTCTTAAAAGGAAGGTTAATCCCCATCGCTAAAGTAGTAGTAGCACAGATGACCTTGATCTCACCACGGCGCAGATAATTTTCTACTAAATTTCTTTCTTCCCAGGAAAGGTCGGCATTATGATAGGCCATCCCTTTTTCTAAAAGAGAAAGCAGGATATCCCGGGATAGAGTCTCCTCCATCTGGTTAAGCTCCTCTATCGCTTGCCTGGCCGGAGGGCATTCTAATCTATTCGAAAGCCACTCCGCCCACTTTTTAGTTTCTGCTTTAGTGGGGAAGAAGAGGAGGGTAGGTTCATGATGCTCCACAAAATAACGGACCGTCTCTCGGACATAATCTTCCTCACAATTATCTCGGACCGCCTGGGGAGGGAAGAATACTTCTTCTCCGAACTTCTTTTCATTATGAGTAATATATTTAAAGACTCCACCTCTCACGATGCCTTTACGCAATTCTACCGGACGCCGGTAGGAGGTGAGTACCCGGGAGGGAAGCCAGTTTAAAAAAGCTTCTTGATTTTCTAAGAAGGCCGAGAGGGAGATGATCTTGATCTTTTGCTCCTGGTTTTGCAAATTAACCAGCATCTCCTCCAGGAGGGGGCCTCTTTCTGGGTTATTGATTAGCTGCAGCTCATCGATTACTACTAAAGAAACCCCGCTTAAAAAGGAGGGGTATTTTAAGAGAAAGTAGTTAAATTTTTCATAGACCATGATGGCGACCTGAAATTGTCCCCGGCTAATCTTCTGATCCTCTTCTTTGCGGTCGCGGGAAGAGATGGTGATATCGATTCCACAGTCGCTATATAGTCTTTTAAAATGTCGGTATTTTTCTTCGGCTAAGGTTTTTAAAGGGACTAAATAGATGGTCTTCTTTTTATGGATAGCCTGAGTAATAGCCGCCATCTCCCCGATGAAGGTCTTACCTGAAGAGGTAGGAGCAATCACCAAAAGATTTTGATTTCTATCATCTCCAACTCCACTTCTGTCATTGAGAGCTTTCAAAGGGAGCGCGGCAATCTCATCCACGCCTGTCTGCCGTACTTGCCTATCTGTGTGCGTATACGCACAGGCAGGCACAGGCAGGCGCAAGCAGGAATCCATCCCTCCTGTAGGGGCGTATGGCATACGCCCTTCCTTATCCAATACCCCATAATACCTTACTGCCTTTTCCTGAACCGGCAACAGATATGGAGAATAATTCTTCTCCCAAATATCCACCATATAAGAGGGGACTCCCCAAACTTCTAAATCTCTCATCTTCATTGGCTTTTTAAACAATTTCTTTCCTTCCTTTCTAACCATTTATTAAAAATATGTATAAATAAGTGGTAACGAACAAAAGTTTATTAATCTATTTTACCCCACTTCTTTTACAATTACAATAGAAATTTAAAAAATCTTTCCCCTTCTCTTATTACCCTTCTCCCCTGGAGGGAGTGGGTGGGGTGATTTTGTATTGTTTAAACTTTTTAGGTTGTTTCAGCAAACGCTGAAACAGGGCTTTTCAGTGAAAATTAAAAAGAACGAATTAGTTAAAATCTTTCAAACTTTCAAATCTAATGGGAGGAATGGATTGAAGAGGAGATAGTAATTATGGTTGGCTTAATCCTAAAAACTAATCTCTTGAAATTTATAACTTGAATCTATAAACTTGCAACTGGTAATCAAAACCTATAAAATAATAAAAGGGAGATTAATAATTAATTTAAATGAAAAAATCTTAAAAGAGCTTGAATGATCCATTAAAAAAACTTCTGGATATTGGCAATTCTAAGAATTTGATGGATGGAGGTAATAAAGAATGAATATAGAAAAGATTGAAGAGATTAAGGGAAAAATATTATCTATACTTAAACGATATAATGTCAAGAGAGCAGGAATTTTTGGCTCTGTGGTAAGAGGAGAGGAGAACAAGGAAAGTGACATAGATATTTTGGTGGAGATTGTAGGCAGGATGAGTTTACTTGATTTTGCAGGGTTAAAGTTAGAATTGGAAGAGGCTCTTGGCCAGAGAGTTGATTTAGGAGAGTATTCAACAATCAAACCAATGATAAAGGAACAAATATTGAGTGAAGAGGTGTCTATTTTATGAAAAGAAACCTAAAACTCTATTTACAGGACATCTGGGAGAGTACCTTGGCAATAGAGGAATATACCCAGAACCTTACCGAGGATGAATTTTATTCGAATCGCCAAGTTCAAGATGCAATTGTGAGAAGACTAGAGATAATTGGCGAAGCGGTCAAAAATATAGATGACGATTTTAGAAATAAATATCCCCAAATACCTTGGAAGAAGATTGCTGGGATGAGAGATATTATTGCCCACGAATACTTTGGGGTAAAACTTGAAAGAGTTTGGGATGTTTTGAGAAAAGACCTCCCTGATATAAAGCAACAAATGCTTTTAATAATGGAGAGAGAGGATGTTTGAACTCCCTTCCCTCCTCCTTAAAGTTGAGGATTAAGGTGGGGATGAGATATTTCCTGCCATTGTGAATGACCGAAGGGGAATGTGGCAATCTCAACTAATCAACTGGCAAACCGGGTAACTAAATTAATAAACAGATACACATCCCATTTTCTTTGAAATGGTGGGTTTGGAATTAAGTAAAATTTGACAATTTTCCCCAATTATATTATTTTAAAAGAATAGAATCTGGAAAAGATTTTCAGGAATTATTGGAAATAAAAAATGAAAGGTAATAAAAAAATGGATGGACAGAATCATATACCGAATCTTAAAGTTCCCTTTTTATTATTAGGATTATCCATCATGCTATCTGCTTTAATCTTTGGGTTCTTTTTTTATCAAAGCAGGATAACCCGTGATTATGTAGATGTTCTTGGCTCAGCTGCTGAGCGTTTTGAGTCTGATATTGTCAAATGGAATATTACCATTCAAGAAAACACTGGCCTGGAGAATATCGGGCAAGGTTACCGTAATATTCAGGATAAAAGGGACCGTTTGGTGAATATTTTGAGCAGTCAGGGGATTCCCGAAGAGGGGATCAATATCAACCCGATTAACACCCAGGACCGATGGGAAGATGGAAAAGTTGTTGGCTATACACTTCAACAATCGCTTTTTATCATTTCAGAAGTTATTGAAAAGGTAGAAAATCTAGCCCTAAATCCTGACGAGCTGCTAGCAAATAATATCTTTTTCCAAACCTCATCTTTAGAGTATTTTTATTCTAAAATTGATCTGTTAAAAAAGGATTTGCTGACCATGGCCACTAAAAATGCCCGGGAACGGGCCGAAAAAATATTACAGGATAGCCCCTATCATCCGGGACGGATGATTTCAGCTAAAGCCGGTGTTTTTCAAATCATCGAACCCTATTCAACTGAGGTGGAAAGTTACGGAATGTATAACACTTCTTCCCGGAAGAAAGATATTACCGTTACCGTCCATGCTCAATTTTTAATTCAATAAACCTGCTTAGAAATAACCATCCCTATGAGGTTTATTTCACCATTCTTACCGTGTTGGTGCCAAATTCCGCGAAATGAAAATTCATTTCCTATTTCCCCTCCTTTAAACCCTTATTTACAAGGCTTTTAGGAAGGCCTTTTTTTATAGTAAAGGAGAAAAGTAGAGGAATAGGATAGCTGATTTTTAGTTAAATAAGGTAGATCGATATAGCTAGAATTAGTGAATTACCAGTTCTTATGGGAGAAAATAGTAAGTCTCTAAAAGGTAGAAAACATAAGGGTTTCCGTGTTTTTTTGTTAGAGGGGATGGTTTTAGTTCTTCTAAAATAGGGAGAAAATGAAGCAAAAAAGGGCTAAAACACTATTTTTAGGAGCTTGAAAGCCTTGTAAAATAAGGGTTTAAACGAAATATCGTCGTAGCAGCGTTTCTTGAGGGTGCTTAAGGTGATTGGTCATATTTTTTAAAATAGTCGCTTAAAAGAGCTTAAAATGGCTTATTTTAGATCTGGGCGGAAAGCCTTATTTTATAAGGGTTTGAGAGTGGAGTAAATAGTGACAGGTTCCCTTGATACCTGGCCCGGATTAACTAAATACTCTATCTAAAAATTATATCTGAAAACTTTTCTTCTAAAAAAGAAGGATTTCACCAAACCTTTATCGAATATATAAAAGAGTATTAAATATGAAACTCACAATGAGGCCCTGCGAGAGGCAATTATAAATGTAGTTGCTCCTCGGGATTATACGGCTACTTTCAAAAGGCCAATAGAAAAATGGACTAAAAAGTTGGGAGAAAAGTTGGGAGAAAAGTTGGGAGAAAAGTTGGGAGAAAACGAAATAAAAATTATAGAATTAATGAAAGATAATAAATATATCACCGCGAAAGAATTTTCTGAACATATTAAAATAAGTACTACCCTCGCATTTCCTTCTCCTTAAGACTCCTTAAGATGAGATTCTTCCGATACTCCTTCCTCCTTCAAGAGGATATTTTTCTTATATTCCCTCGCGCTTGAGGGGAGATTCTTCCAATATTTCCTCCCTTTTGAGGAGATATTTTTTCTATATTCCTCGCCCTTGAGGGGAGAGGGTAGGGTGAGGGTGAAACATTTTCCGTTATTGCGAACCCTGATTTATCAAGGGTATGGCAATCTCAACTGGTCAACTGGCAAACCGGTTAGCTGGCTAACTAAATTAATTGGCTGATCGGAAGATTGGTAGATTATTTTAATTGGCAGATTGTTTCTAAATTGGTGAATGGGTTAATTAATTTATTGGTGAATTGGCACATTGGTGAATTGGTGAATTACTCAATCGGTGAATTGCGAACCCTGGTATTTTATAATTTAATTCACAAAAAAGAAGGACTTTCCTGACTCTTCGTCGAACTTACATTAAGTTATAGAAAAATATAAAAGATGGTGATCATAAATATGAACAAAGATGAACTACAGCTAATACTTGAAGAAGGTGAAGGTTACAGAATTGAATTTAAAGAATCTATGACCAGTATAGATAAAGAACTGGTGGCCTTTGCTAATTCATCAGGTGGCAGGATATTTCTTGGAATAACTGATGACATGGAAATAAAAGGCATAAATCTAACCAATAAATTTAAATCTCAAATCCAGGATATCGCCCACAATTGCCAGCCTCCCGTTAAAATTATATTAGAAGAATTTGAAAATATTCTTATTATAAATGTAAGAGAAGGTGAAGACAAACCTTATAAATGTTCTTCCGGTTTTTATATTAGAGTAGGTCCAAATTCCCAAAAGCTTAGCCGAGATGAAATCATTGAATTCTGTAGAACAGAAGGCAAAATCCGCTTTGATGAGCTTATCAATTTAAAGTTTGATTATCATACCCACTTCGACCCCCAAAAACTTGAATACTTCTTAAAACTTGCCGGTATCTCAAAAGTCCTGGATGCCCCTACGGTGTTAACTAACTTAGGAGTAGCTGAAAGACAGGAAGGAAAAGTTATCTTTAATAACACTGGCATTCTCTTCTTTTCCAAAAACCTACAGGATATCTATTTTCATACCGCTATAACCTGTGCCCTCTATAAAGGAACAGAAAAAGTAGAGGTGTTAGACCGACGTGATTTTAACGAAGATTTAATCTCCAGCATAGATAGAGCCCTGAATTTTCTAAAACAATATATCCCCTTAAGATATGAAATGACTGGTGAACCAAGAAGGAAAGAAATTCCTGAGATCCCTTATGAGGCCCTGCGAGAGGCAATTATAAATGCAGTTGCTCATCGGGATTATTTTGAAAAAGGCACTAATATCATGGTAGAGATGTTTGATGACCGGATTGAAATAACCAATTTCGGTGGACTGGCCAAAGGATTAAAGCCGGAAGACTTTGGTAAAAAGAGTGTCTTAAGAAATCCTAATATCGCCAACCTATTACATCGAGCAGGATATATCGAGAAGATGGGAACTGGTATCAATAAGATAAAGAAGCTCATCTCTAAAGCCGGATTGCCGCCGATTAAATTTGAATTTGATACCTTCTTTACTGCTACTTTCCAAAGGCCAAAAATTAGGGAGAAAACTAGGGAGAAAACTAGGGAGAAAATTTTATCTGTTTTAAAAGCAACACCATATATAACGATAAATGAACTGGCGGAAATGTTAGGAATTTCACAAAAAGGAGTAGAATGGCAAATAGCAAAACTCAAAAAAGAAGGTAGGATCAAGCGCATCGGCTCAGACAAAGGTGGTTCTTGGGAGATTTTGAAATGAGCAAACAAATAATCCCTTCTCCTTCAAAGGAATATTTTTCCTATATTCCTCGCCCTTTGAGGGGAGAGGGTAGGGTGAGGGTGAAACATTCTCCGTTATCGCCAGTGACCGAAGGGAATGAGGCAATCTCAACTGGCTAACTGGCAAACCGGATAACCGGTTAACTAAATTGATTGATTTATCGGAAGATTGTAGATTATTTTAATTGGCAGATTGTTTCTAAATTGGTGAATGGGTTAATTAATTTATTGGTGAATTGGCAAATTGGTCAATAGGTGAATTAATTTATTGGTGAATTACGAACCCTGGCATTTTATAATTTAATTCACAAAAAAGAAGGACTTTTCCAAACCTTTGTCGAATTAACATTAAGTTATAGAAAAATAGAAAAGATTACAACGACATTAGAAGAAGAGATTAAAAAGAATCTGGAAGGAATCGGGTTTAAAATTTAGATATGAACAAAAAGGAATTTGAGTTTCTATTAAAACAAGGTGAAGGTTTAAAAATAGAATTTAAAGAAAATTATAGTTCTAAAGATATAGCAAAAGAGTTTGTTGCATTTGCGAATACTGAAGGGGGAAGAATATTCATTGGAATTGATAATAGGGGTGTAGTTAAAGGAATTAAAATAACCAACGATCTAAAATCTGAAATCCAAAATACCGCAAGAAATTGTGACCCATCAATAGCTATTGAACTTGAAATAATTAATAGTGTCCTTATTGTAAATGTTGATGAAGGAATCAATAAACCGTATAGATGTTCATCTGGATTCTTTTTAAGACAGGGAAGTAATTCTCAAAAATTATCCACAGATGAAATAAGAGATTTCTTTAACCAAGAAGGAAAGATATTATTTGATGAAGCTATAAATAAAGAATTCAGCTTTAAAAATGGTTTTGATCAAATGAAGTTTGATACTTTTTTACAAAAAGCCAAGATAAGCAGAGTTATTCCAGATAAGAATATATTAATCAATCTAGGAGTTTTAACCGAAACTGAGAAATTCAAGAATGCGGGTGTTTTATTTTTCTGCAATAATGTTGAGAAATTTTTCAAACAGGCGATAATTACTTGTGTTTTGTATAAAGGAAGTGATAAATACAAAATAATAGATAGAAAAGATTTTACAGAAGATTCTCTCTCGAATTACCATAATGTAATGTCGTTTTTATTAAGAAACCTAAGATTGGAATATAAGATTGAAACGGCAGGTCCTAGAGAAGAGATTTTAGAAATTCCTGAAGATGCTTTAAGAGAAGCAGTAGTAAACTCAATGGCTCATCGGGATTATAATGAAAGAGGAGCTAATGTTCAAATTGACTACCCAGAAAACTACCCAGAAAACTACCCAGAAAATATTGGAGCTAATTAAAGAGAAACCAAGAATAACTAGAAAAGAGCTTGCAGAAAAGATAGGAATAAGTGAAAGTGGAATTAAATTCAATTTAAACCAACTAAAGAAAAAAAATAAAATAAAAAGGGTTGGTCCAGACAGAGGGGGTTCTTGGGAGATTTTGAAATGAGCAAACAAATATTCCCTACTCCTTCGAGGGGATATTTTTCCTATATTCCTCTCCCTTGAAGGGAGAGGGTAGGGTGAGGGTGAAACATTTTCTGTTATTGCAAATCCTGATTTATTAGATTTCTTAGCCTTAACAGGCAAACTGGTTAACCGGATAACTGGTCAACAAAAATACTGGTTAACTGGCAAACCGGACAACTGGCTAACTAAATTAATTGATTGATCGGAAGATTGTAGATTATTTTAATTGGCAGATTGTTTTTAAATTAGTAAATGGTTTAATTAATTAATTGGTGAATTGGTGAATTGGTCAATAGGTGAATTAGTTAATCGGTGAATTGAAAACCCTTGTATTTTATAATTTAATTCACAAAAAAAAGGACTTTCCCAACCTTTTGTCGTATTAATAATAAGTTATAGAAAATTAAAAAAGATTATTTTTTTTAACTGTCTGACGACACAGATAAAACGAGAAAGGAGGAACGATGGCGAACATAACTATTAAAGAACATATTATTGATTACGCAAGAGATAGATATTATTTTCATATTAACGATTTAAAAAGATATTTTACTGAAAAGGGAATTAAATTTGAAGAAGATACTTTAAAAAAATATCTTTACCTTCTTAAAAAAAATAAAGTTATATATCCCGCAGGCAGAGGATGGTATTCTAATATTCAAAAAGAATTTGAGCTGAATATAGAATCTACTGAAAAAATTATAAAATTATTAATAGAAAAATTTCCACTTCTTGAATTTTCTTGCTGGAGCACTGAACAATTAAAAGGTTTTTTCCATCACTTACCCACTCAATTTGTAATTTTTATTTATACCGATAAAGATTTCCTGCCATCCGTAAAAGATTTTTTAATAGAAAATGATTATAATGTTTATCTTAATCCCCATAAAATTGAAGTAGAAAAATTTGTAGAATTAAAACCTCAAACTATTATACTAAGACCCTCTGTTTCTTCTCGTGTTTCTAAAGAAAAAAATCTAACAAAGATAGAAAAAATACTTGTTGATTTATTTATGGAAATGAAAAAAATTAACCTTATAGACCAAGAAGAATATATAAAGATTATTTCTAACATAGTTCTTAATTACCGGATTAATATGGCAGAAATGCTCGACTATGCCCACAATAGAAAAATAAAGGACGAAATAAAAAACTTATTTATAGAAATTAATAAAATCCACTAATGCGCCATTTTAAAAAATGTCGCATTAGTGGATTTACGGGTAACAAATGATAAAAAAGAAATGTTTTAAAAACAACTGGATAACCAATAAATACCAAGAGATGGACATAGATCCGATATGATAAAATAAATAGGGACACGGTAGGTCCCATTTTCTAATTTCTGTCCTTGCGAGCTTTCGAAGAAAGCGCGGCAATCTCTTTCCTAAAAACCGAAAACTGAAAAGTTTTCTTCCCAAAAAGCAGGATTTACCCAACCCTTTGTCGAATATATAAAAGAGTATTAAATAAGAAATTCACACCCGATTATTTTTCTATTTTTATATATGAGTCCACTCTAAAAAGTCAATTATAGGATAAATTATTTTTAGTTTTAAGACGGAGAAGTTGTATAATAAAGGAAGTCGATACACCTGTCTGCATGCGTACAGTACACGCACAGGCAGAGAGGAGGAAGAAAAAAAATGTTTCGCGAAAATACCACTCATCTACAGACATCTTTTTTCGATATAGAGAGACAGCTGTCGGAATCAAAGAGAAAAAAGATAAGGGAATCGGAGGAATACAATTTTTATCAGCTAATTTTCAAGAAGATAAAAGAGGAAGACTTCGCCGTATTGTATTCCGAAAACGGAAGCCGGCCAAACTCAGCGGTGAACATAATGGTATCAGCCATAATCCTTGCCTATAGAAAAGGCTGGACGATAAAAGAGATGCTGGAGCAAATTGATTTTAACCTTCTCACCCGGACGGCGTTAGGACTGAACAGGATGGATGATACGTCGTTTTGCGAGGCCACATTTTTCAATTTCCAAAACAGACTGCTGAAGCATTTTGTAGAGACGGGAGAGAACCTACTGGAAAGGGTATTTGACGGACTCACCAAAGAACAGCTGAAGCAGTTAAAGATAAAGATGGACATCCAAAGATCGGACTCCTTTATGGCCATGTCCAATATCCGCAACTATGGCCGGGTACAGTTATTGATAGAGATGCTGCTCAGATTGTATCGGGTTCTACAGGAAGAAGACAAAGAGCGATTCAAAGATAGGTTAAGAGAGTATACCAAACAGACCTCAGGGCAGTATATCTACCAACTGGAGCGAGCAGAAA
>Ga0210030_1002273_pt1 | contig 13320 bp, 9 predicted proteins | sample CryGeymeta201523_FD_183986 | JGI IMG/M metagenome (GOLD analysis project Ga0210030, IMG submission 183986) | Groundwater microbial communities from Crystal Geyser aquifers in Utah, USA - Crystal Geyser metaG 2015-23 (SPAdes) (version 2) | ecosystem: Environmental > Aquatic > Deep subsurface >...
CATGGAAACACTAAATGGACACCAATTTTGGCAAGTTTTGATAAATCGACAAAATTTACATCATGTGTCAACTCAAACATGTCAACAACTTATGACATTTGTCAAGTTGGGGTTTTTGTATAATTTTATCGCTATTTTTGTTGTAACTCCTTGTTTTAATAGGCATATAGCTTATGCAACGCTCTCGTAATTCATAATAATAGATAAGTCAAGAAAAAAGTTGACATTTGTCCAAATTTCTGATATATTCTTATGGGGAAATAAAAATGGATTTTGGAGAATTAGTCAAAAGATTTTCACCATATCTTAAACGGTTATCCAACAAGGTGATTATTCCATCTCGGGCTATTGGACAGGATGATCTTTATCAGGAAATGCTTTATCACCTCTGGGAAAGATGGAAACAAGGGGAGTTTGAAGATAAGAATGATGGTTATATTAGAGGAAGTTGTTATTTCCATCTAAAAAACTACCTCCGTCGATATACAGAAAAGGTAAATCTTATTAGCCTTGATGAACCATTTGGCGAAGAAGGAACGACAATAAAAGATATTATCCCTGACCATGCAGCACCCTTTGATGTAAGGGTGGATGATGCACTTTTTATTCAACAAATGAAGGCTAAGGAATTGACTCGAAGGGAAAAAGATGTGATTGAATTGCTTGCTCAAGGGGATACCTTAAGAGATATTGGCAAGAGATTGGGTATTTCTCATGTGAGGGTATTGAAAATCAGGGAGAATATCAGCGGTAAGTTTGCCAGAAGGCTTCAGGGGTGAGGGAGAAGAGAGATTATCTCACACGGAGACACGGAGGACACGGAGAGGATGAGGAGAGAGACTAATAATTTCTCCGTATCTTCCGGCGCCTCTGCCGTGAGACAATACTTTCCCTTTCTCCGTGTCTCCGTGGTGAATAATTATGAAAGGAGAAAACGATTGAAAATAGCTTATTTTGATTGTTTTGCTGGTATAAGTGGTGATATGGTTTTGGGGGCATTGCTTGATGCCGGGGTAGATAGCAAATGGTTGACCCAGGGGTTGTCAAGTATGGGGATTGAGTTCTCTCTTGAAACTACAAGGGTTATCAAGTCCGGACTCAAGGGGTTAGGTGTTCTCGTCCTCGTAGATACAGAAAGACTTTCTCCGACAAAGATGTTTGAAATTATCAATAAAAGCAGCCTGGATGAAGGAATAAAGCTAACCTCTTGCCAGATAATAGAACGGATAGTTCAGGCAGAGGCATTTGTTCATGGCATTTGCTCCCATGAGGTGCATCTTCATGAGTTAGGGGATAAGGATACTGTAATTGATGTGGTGGGCAGTGTTCTGTTGCTGCATCATCTTGGGATAGAAAGGGTTTATTCATCCCCATTAAATATGGGTGGAGGAAAGGTTTGTTGTGAACACGGCATACTTCCTGTTCCAGCACCAGCAACAGCCGAATTGATAAAGGATTTTCCTGTATATTCTTCGACTGGAGCAGATAAGGAATTAACCACTCCTACGGGTGCAGCTATCATTACTACCCTTGGAATAGGTGTTGATTGTATGCCGAAAATGAAAGTGGAAAGGATCGGCTATGGGGCAGGAAGCCATGAAACAAACATTCCCAATATGTTACGAGTCTTTATCGGTGAGGCTGTATCTGTTTATGAGGAGGATGTTGTTACCATTCTTTCCACTAATATTGACGATATGAACCCAGAGATATACGACTATTTGATAGAAGGGATAATAAAACAAGGTGCTCTGGATGTTTATCTGATCCCAATTCATGGGAAAAAAAACAGGATGGGGATACTCTTAAATGTACTGACCATGGAGGAAACCGTAGATAAGTTAATCTCCTTTATCTTCTCTCAAACAACCACCATTGGCATCCGAATACAACACATGTCCCGGAAAAAGCTTCCACGACAGGCAGTAGAGATAGATACAAAATATGGTCGATTAACGGCAAAAGAAACTATTATAGAAGACAAAAAAAGGGTTATGCCTGAATACGAAGAATGCCTGCGAATTGCGAAGGACAAAAATGTACCGTTGCAAGAGGTATATTGGGAATGTATCAGGGTAACTACTCAGGCGTAGAGACGCAATATATTGCGTCTCTACCATATTATATGAGGTGATAATTATGTATCAAAGTATTCAAGAAATAAAAAATGCCCTGTCTGGTCGGGTAAGGATTAGAAAAGATGGGGTTGATATGTTGGAAGGGATAACCTTTCAGGAAAGATTAATCGACTCTCTGGTATATAGTGCCGTCTTTAATGACGATCCTGAGGTTAAAAATGCGTGTGAATGGATTATCTGGGAGACAGGGATTGAGCTTGGGGTGTATGCTGCCTCTATTTCCGAGCTGTACAAAGCAAAGGGCAAGGGAGAAATACCACACAAAACCATACCTGCAATTAATATCCGCAGCTTGACCTATGATACTGCCAGGGCATTAATCCGTTCAGCAAAACGAAATCATACAGGTGCATTTATTCTTGAAATTGCCCGTTCAGAGATAGATTATACCCTGCAATCTCCATCTGAATATGCTACAGTAATTATTGCTGCTGCCATTGCCGAGAGGTATCAGGGACCAATATTTCTGCAAGGGGATCATTTCCAAATTAAACAAGATAAGTATAAAAAAGACCCTCAAAAAGAGTTATCATCTCTTAAGCAACTGATTAAAAAATCTGTTGACGCTGGATTTTATAATATTGATATTGATACCTCTACCATGGTTGACATGGACCAACCAACGGTTTTGGCACAACAAGAGAATAATATTAGATTAACAGCGGAAATTCTTTCCTATATTCGAGGAATAGAGCCTATAGGAATAACCATCTCCATAGGTGGAGAAATAGGAGAGATTGGAGGAACAAACAGCACGGAAGAAGAATTAAGGGAATATATAAAAGGACTGCAAGGGGAATTGGAAAGCGGGTTGGCTGGAATAAGCAAGATAAGCATTCAAACAGGAACGGTTCATGGTGGCATTCCATTGTCAGATGGAACGCTGGCACAGGTAAGGTTGGATTTTGACACATTAAGCCGACTTTCTCACATAGCCATAGAGGAGTTTGGACTGGCAGGAGCGGTTCAGCACGGGGCATCAACCCTGCCAATTGATACCTTCCATAAATTTCCTGATACCAATACCGCTGAAATACATCTGGCAACCCAATTTCAAAATATTCTTTATGAAATGCTGCCAATGGGATTAAAAGATGAGATTTATGAATATCTTCAGGAAAATTTTGGGGAGGAAAGAAAAGAAGGACAAAGTGAAGAACAGTTTATTTATAAGGTGAGAAAAAAAGGGCTTGGACCATTTAAGCAAAAGATATGGGATTTACATGCAGGGGTAAGAACAAGTATTGGAAATAAGTTTGAGGAACAATTTGATATTATCTTTGAAAAATTGCGAGTAACAAACACCATGGATATGGTTAGAAAAACCATTAAACCAGTGCTTGTTCACAAACATAATCCTATGGGGTAACTTGGCTAATTAAATCAACAACCTCGATGTAACACATTTATTTTGTGACAGACCCTAAAAATTCCAACAATAAAACAACCAGCAATAAGGCTGATAATAAGGCTCCATTTCAGCCACCAGGGATCATAAACCATCCTGACCGTAGACTTACCTTTTTTCAACTCTATTGCTCGCAAGATATAATTTGCCTGATAAATCTTTTGCTGCCTGCCATCAACAATTGCCTTCCAGCCAGGATAAAAAACCTCACTCAAGACAAGAAAACCGTCTTGAGCCATGCCAACATTCATTATTATCTCATTTGGAGAATGCCTGATTATCTCTGGATATGCCTCTTTCCCACGGGAAACAGATTGTTTTATTGTTGGTTTTTCTTCTAAGATTACCTCATCTGCATACGATATTTTTTTAAGTGCCGTAAAGATGGCATCTCTTCCATGAACAACCTTGAAATTATGTACTATCCATGCCCGTTTCATACAATTTCTGTTTTGATAGATATTTATGGTACTATCAGAAAATGTTAATTTGAACTGAGGATGAGATATTGGGTTCTGAGACGGGATGATGAAATACTTGGTGTTCAACAGATCAAGAAGCCTTGAATACTCTGCAATCCTCATCACTACTGTGGGTGTCTCTGGAGCAAGCCCTTGACTGATATTGATAAACTCCTGATACCTTTTGAGGATGGTTGGAGAATATCCGCCAATATTTGATATTCCATACGACATCCCTCGATTTAATGAGGCATCATCAGTCATGGTAACTATACGGAAAGGCTCTTTATCTTCTTTAAGAAAATCAACCATATTCTTGTCCCATTCACATCGACTGCTATCAACAGTGGTAATGTATGGGGAACAAAATATCCAGAGGTCAGCAATGATAATGGCTGGAATCAGGTATCGTATCAATGCTCTACCCCATTCTCTGCCGCATATATACAGAAGCATAGCTCCAAGCATAAGGAAAACAGCACCTAAAAATATAGACTTTTTAGCTATCAATAGCATTCCAGTAAGATTCTCCTTGAGATCAGGGGCACCAAAAATTCTCTCCTCCCACCCATAACTTATCTGGATTAAACTACGCCATGTATCTGCATCGATAAAAAATGATGACAGCATGGCAAGTATACCAAGCACACCAAATATCTGTGAGAATAAAACAACCTGTTTCCTCTTAGGCAATTCCATAAGACTGCTGCTGCCAAACCCAGCAAGAACAGCCAGACAAAATGTCCAGAGATACATCATCCGACCAGGAACCCTGAAGAGGTCAAATCCAGGGATAAACTCATAGCATAATTTATACATAACGGTATATTTTCCAAAAGAAAGTAAGAGTGAAACCATTGCCAGTACAGAAAAAAGAATAGTGTATGCATTTCTTTTAGATACAATTGCCATTATAGCCAATATCAAGGGGATAATTCCCACGAAACCGCAAATCTCATGCAACAGACCGCGCCCCCAGTAGGGAATATCAAGGGAATTACCAAAGAGCATGGGAAAGAAGAAGGATAAAATATTTTCAGGTGGAAATGATGAAAAGGTATTAAAATCATATCCTGTCCCTCCGCTTCTGCTGGAATAAGCAGGCAACTCAAGGGTAGGAAATATCTGGATACAGGCTATACAACCAGCTATCATTCCCATCATTCCCAGTAACGACAATAGCTTGACTGCCTTAGCATATTCTTTGTTAAGGATAATTATTCCTAGTCTAAAGGCGGCATAGACACCACTTAAAAGATAGGTGTAAAATGAAATTTGAGGATGACCGGATAGAAATTGGATACCAATTGCCAGACTTCCCAAAATACAATAAGAAAAGCCCATTGTTTGAACTGTCATTTCTATGAAAAACAGGATAAGTGGCAGCCATATACTGGCAGAAAATATATCTGCATGTCCCGCATAAAGATGGGTCATCTGGAACCCTGAGAACATAAATATAAAGGCTGTAGTCAAGGCACTTGTCCAAGGACATTTTAATGCCTTCATAAATATATATGCAAAACATCCGGATAAAAAGAGGTGTATAACAGCACTCACTGTTATCCCAAGGTGTGACGGCAGCAGGGTAAATATAACCAGATTTAAGGGATAAAACACAGCTGGCTGCATACCCGCAGCACAAGGTACCCCTGAAAATATATAAGGATTCCAGAAAGGGATAATGCCATGCTTGATTGTTTCAGCAACAAATGAACGCAGATAAAGAAGATAATGGGTAATATCTCCACCTGATAAAATCCGGGTACTATCTATTGCCTTCTGAAAAAAAAGAAGGCTGAGGATAAATAAACCCGAAAACACAAACCAATCAGGATTTATCAAGGTTTTTACTTTTGTAGATGATACAGGTTGTTTTTGATGCTTTTTCTTTTTTGACATTTTTTCTCTATTATCTGTAGACTTGCTCTATGATTAAGGTTCAACCCTTTTTAGTATAAAAAGGGTTGAATTAAATTGACCAAAATTATCAAATTTTCTTAACAAAGAATAGTTTGTACCCAGCCATTTGTTGAATTCATCAGCAGAGATATTTAAGCTATTAAAATCTTCGCCAGCAATTATTATCATCTCTGGAAACTTCTTTAATATTTGCTCTTGAACAATCTCTTTATTTATCCTACTAAACGCCCTACAGGTGGCTGTATCCCAAAACGGATGAGAAGCAAATATGGACATCTCGTATCCAGACATGACTGACCTATCAGCCTCAACAACAATGTAGGTTTGAAGGGTTAGGATTTTACTTTCTTTTGTTGTATTTTGTTTTACTATTTCAGCAGCCTCTTCTATTTCCTGTAAGGGTTTTTCAAGATAAAAGCTGTCCCCATGCTTAAACAAGACAAGTTGATAGCGTATTAAAATATCAACCTGTCCCATAAGATTAAGAAATACTACAGTTATTACCATGATTAAAAATGGCTTTCTGGGCATGTTTTTCATCTGTTCCCATATTCTTGAGATTGCCCATCCTGTAAAAATAGCTACTGGAAGCACCAGAAGGGTATTATAATATGAACCTGCACCAAAAGGGAGAAGATGTAAGATAAAGATAACCGGTATGCTTAAAGCAAGCAGGATCGGAATAAATTCGGTTTTAATTGATACTGGTCTTTTATTAAATAAAACTATTAATGAGAAAAAAAATGCCATGATGGCAAAGGGAAAATCTACAATATTATTTAAGATTAAGGTAAATAAGGAATAGAGTCTGGAAGAAAAAGGTAAGGATATTATGTGAAACTTAAAAAGGTCATAGACAACCTGTTCTGGAGCAGAAAGATAAAAAGGCAAAAAGATTAAAGAAAGAGATACCAAACAAGTAATTACAGATAATACAAAGGCTTGCATCCTTTTTTCTGATTTTAGAGTAATAATCAAGATTAATATTGGCAATACCGGTAGAATGGAGAGTCGGACACCAATAGCACAACATAAGAGAAAGATAGAAAGAAATATTTTATACTGCTCTTTCATTTTTAGTAACATTATCAGAATAGAGGACATAAGAAAAAAGGAAGCAAGAGAATAGGTAACAACAAAGCTAAACTGCACAATAAGAAAGATAGTGGTCATCACCAGAGCAAGGGTTATTAAAACTGCAGAATTTCCTCCTATAAAAAAAGCAATTAAACAAGCAATAAAAAGAGATAGCAATCCAAAAAACATGGCTGTAACTCTGCCCACATAAATAGATGTCCCAAATATTTGTTGAAAAATACCATAAATGTAAGGAAACACCGGGCCCTGGGTATAAGCAAAGTCTTTATATAACATCTTCCCTTCATACACTAATCTTGAAGCATAAAGATACCATCCTTCATCAAGATTTATCTCTCTATGGATAGTCAAGAAAAGAGATTCCATGAGAAAAACTATAAAGAGCAAAACATAAAGGGGTAGATATGGTCTAAATGAAAATTTCTTATCCTGAAAATGCTCTGCCCGATTTTTATTTTTTTTTGTATCAACTTGTCGATATGAATGTTTCATTAAAAAATACCTCCTGAAATACAACTCATGGAGTCAAGAAAAAATAAGTTGTACACCAAGAGTCACTTAAGACGCTTGGCTGGCAAGGCGTGAGCGGGGGGGGGAATGGGGGTGCTGTCCCCATTTTTTTCCGAGTTTTTATTACCGCACGATTCCAATCTTGCCCGTCTGTCTCATGCCATTACTGCGAACACCCACATAAAAATAAATCCCACTGGCAACGGTCTCGTCATAGTCATTTTTCCCATACCATATTGTCTGACCATTAGAGTCAACATCCAAAGTGGCAACCAACTCACCAGCTAAGGTGTAAATCCTGACCATTGATTCGGGCAACATATTTACAAAACAAACGCCATCCGTATGAATAGAAGGCAGATATGGATTGGGATAGACATAGGGTTCATCATCTGTAGTTAGTTCAACATCTGTATACTCTGGTGATGAGCGGGGGAGGATAATATAAAAATTCTGGTAACTACTCAGCTATTGTTATTTCATACACATTTCAAATCAGCAAAAAAACTTTAAAAAAATGTAACTACTCAGGTAAAGTAATTCACCACGGAGAACACATAAATTGATAAATTGATAGGTTGATAAGTTTATAGGTTAAAGGAACACAGATCCATAATTCATAACCATTTACTATCAATTCATCCACTTATCAACCCATCAACTATTCAACTTATCAACTTTTTGTGTCTTCGTGCCTTTGTGGTGAGTAGTTACATTTCATCTATTATCCTCTGGTCTTGGAATTTTTACAATAAATTGTTCGCCATCAACATCATTGATAAATTCAGTATCAGGTTGTTCTTCCATTACTCTTGTTATTCCTGAACCAAAACCGCGATATAACATTATTTTACTGCAATAGCTAACCAATAAATTATTACGAACAACTGCATTGCCTAATTTAATATTTTCTATCGTCAAGCCGTTAGGTAATTTACCCGGACTGATTATTTCGATATGATTATCAAAAATAAGCAATCGAACAGGTGCGTTTCGCAGGTAATCACGATGAATTAATGCATTTTGAAGTAATTCTTCAATTGCTGTAATCGAAATCTCTAATATCCCTACAGAATTAAAATTTTGTTCTTGTTGAGTATGCCTTAAATTGTTATTAAAAAATCGTATCCCTAAGTCAAATAATTCGGGAATGGTACCTGTTAAATCAAGACTTTCTTTGTACTCTTTACCACCAATACTATTTCCAAAAAAAGAAACAGCTTTAATCATAAAAACCGGTTTATATTGCTGTGGATTTTTACCAAAAAAGAGAAGCCCTCCTAATGTTAGTTTATTATCTTTGAGTACGCCTAAATTTATCAGCAATTGCTCATGGACAACATTAAACTTTTTCTTTTGAGCCGCAAAATAGCTTTCAATTTTATTCAAATCAATATCATTAATGGAGGTGTTTTCAATAATCATTTCATCCGCATACAATCTACCTGAACTTTGATATAACCTTAAAATCTCATCCGTATCAGAAAGCGGTCTCTTTGTTGACCCTTGCCTGATATAAATTGAGCCTCTTATATTATATGGTTTACTGCTACCCTTTGGCACAGATATTATTAATAATATCTTATTATCAATTAATATCGTATCCGTAGTAATCTGTAAAAAAGGCTTGATTAAATCTGTTGTAATATTTGCTATTTGTGTATCAATAGCATCTGTCTGTTGTTTTGTTAATCCTATTATTTCTGAAGTATTATCTCGAATCCCGAAAATAATGCTGCCACCCTCGGTATTGGCAAATGCAACAATTTCCTGAGCAAACGAATCCTGATGGATTTCCTTTTGCTTAAACTCGATTTTACTATTCTCGCCTGCGTTAATAATGTCAATGAGATCTATTACATTCATTTTTCAACCCTCTTTCCATAGCCCATAAATATCTTTACGCCGATTAAATGCCTCTTCTCCCCCTTCCATAATAGAGACGATAGCCTTTTGTATTTCTCTATTGTCTATAGTTCCATCTTGTACATCAATTTTATTTTCTAAGCAAACACAGGCAAAAATCTTTTCACTATCTCCTAAAACAGGGATATTGGCGTTGTGTGTAGCGAATATAAACTGCATGTCTCCTTTTAAGGATTTTATCTCTTTAATAACATCCTTATAAATGGTCTGATTATCCAGATCATCTTCTGGTTGGTCTATAATCAGAATATCCGTCTCTTTTTGAGCAAGCAGAAAAAGAATTAAGGCAGTTGCTCGCTGTCCTAACGAATGCTCCTTGAGCAATTTGTCGTTATATTTTATAATAAATTTATTTTCTACCTGATAGGTAAGCAGTTCGGCAAGATTCTCAGAGAATTTTTTGTTATATTCTGATAAATGATTCAAATTAAGAATATTATTGAGAGTCCCTATATCTCTATAAATCTCAATAAAATCTTTATATTTCTCCTGTATTTTGTTGTAGTTAGTTTCTGTAATTCCACTTCCTTTGAATATTTGTTGTTGTTTATCCAGAAACTTATCTCGTCGACCTTTGTAGACTACCACAATTGTCAGTTGTTTTTCAAATTCATTAATACGGCTAACTTCTTTTTCCATGATTTTATATTCTTCATGCCAAAGATTGTTTAATTCAGATATTTTATTGCTTAAGACATCTAAATGCCCTTGTCTCTTATTCTCTGAATTATCAATCTCTTTTAATTTTAGCTTTGATGTTTCAATTATTCTATTTAGATTAAGAAACTCCTCGGGATTTAAGTTTGGAATATTAATTTCTCGTTTTATTTTGCCAAACTCATCTTTAAGTTCTTCTTTTTTGGATTTTAACCTATCAATAATATTTTCGAAATTATCTTCAAGCTCTTTTGTCTTTTCTGTTGACTTGATCAGTGTTTCAAATTCTGCTCCTATTTGCTTAAAAATAATAGTAACCTCTTCAAATATTTCTTTGTTTATTTCTGATATAAACCCTGACTGCTGAAAAAAAGGTTTGTAATTTTCAATCAAAGAATTCAAATCGTTTAAGAATTCTTTTGTCGTTGTCCCTGTTTTTTCAAGTTTGGATATGTCAGAATCAAATTGGCTTTGCCTGCGAAGTTTTTCTGCAACCCCTTTTTCCTCAAAAAGCCTTAAATTATGTTCAGCATCTTTTAATTTAATTACTGTTTCTTTTTTAAGTTCCTCAAGATTATCAAGTTTTTTGTATTTTTCTATAATCTCTTTTATTTCCATTTCTTTCGCTGTTATTTTCAAACGAATATCGGAAAGACGGCTCCCGATGAGTTTATTTACCAAGTCCGCTTCAAAATCAATATCTTTATTAGAAAGGTCTTTTTGCCCAAAATAAACAGGTTGTTTGAATACTGCACTGATAGAGGCATCAATTCTTGTTCCATTTTCAAAAATATCCTCTTTTTGCCCATATATTTTTTCGATCAGATATTCCTTGCCATGCTCGTTAATAATAATTAATTTAACCTTCCCCCCACTTTTTAAGATATATTCAATTAGTTCATTTTTATAGTTTTTATCAACGGCTTGTCTGCTTAAAGAGATACCCAATGTATAGCGTAGAATTTCAAGAATTGAAGATTTGCCGCTTCCCCTGATACCGATAAAATTATTTAATTCAGAGGAAAGGTTAATCTCTATCCCATCCAAAAGTCCACCTTCAAAAGAAATAGATTTTATATAAGAATTATTTATAATTGGTTTTGCTGTTTTTATTCTATTGTTCTTATCTGTTAATGCATAACGGACAGCACTGAAATTAAAATCCCCAATCTTAAAATAGGTTAATTTTTCTACATTTCCGTTTTCATCTTTCTGTAAACCTGTTTTACCAACATTATCCATGTTTTTACAATCAGAGCCTTCCACAAATGCCGGCAATTTATCTTTACTGCCAAACCATTGCAACAGATTATTTTCTATATCTGCTGTTCTCATCTTCTGAAATGCAAGCACATTACGGATAAATAATTCGTCTTTAGCAAATTGTAGTTTTCTGCCACCTCCTAATTCCTTATAAAAACCACTGTTCTGTTCAACATGAGCCATAACAATAAAAGAATCCCTGCTGTCTTTTCTGTGTTTTTCAAGTTTTTCAAATAAAGATGTCAGGTTATACTTACAGTTGGTGTTTTTATTTTCCCTGTTTGCAATACCTTCAAATGCGGAAATAAGAAACTGCTCTATAAAATTAGTATCATTAACAATCCAATTTTCGTAATCGAAAACAATTAAACAATGAATACCATTTGCCGCATCATTAACAGACAGCTCAACCCCTGCCAATAAAAATATTTCCTCTTTGAGAGCCTCTTTTTTTAGAGCCTTGAATTCATTTTTATCAAATTTGTTATGATTGGTAATAACGCCAATATCAATCTTGTTTTCTTTTAATTTCATAACATATGACTTAACAAAGTCATTTTCTTCACCCTCATACACAAACTCCTTGTCAGCCTTTGTGTGCAGATGAAAATCAGCTTTTAACCAGATGTTTCCGTTTTTAAATAATTCCATAGTTCTTTTCATTTTTACACCTTTTCGTTATTTCTCTAATTGTAACTACTCAGGTAAAGTAATTCACCACGGAGAACACATAAATTGATAGGTTGATAGGTTGATGAGTTTATAGGTTAAAGGAACACAGATCCATAATTCATAACCATTTCCTATCAATTCATCCACTTATCAACCCATCAACTATTCAACTTATCAACTTTTTGTGTCTTCGTGCCTTTGTGGTGAGTAGTTACCTCTAATCAATGCTTGGAGAAATTCCTTGCCCCAAATTATACTCAAGTGGGGCATAAATTGCAATTTTTCGGTGAGGATTAATCAACGAGAGCCAAGACATGAAGGTTCGCAATAGTGTACTATTGCGAACCTGTATCTATTGCCATTGGGGACACATCCCCTATTTCTCCTTAAATATTGTACTCAAATCTATCTCCAAATCTTTAAAAATATCTACTTTTATCTTATCCTCTTTCTTATATTCTTCAGGCAGATTATACTTATCATTTTTAAGCTTAAATATAACTACCTCTTCTGTTGTCGGGTCAAATACCCAATATTGTTTTACCTTATGTCTTTCATACAAGTGGTATTTAATCACAAGGTCTTTTTTTGTTGTGCAGGGAGATAAGATTTCTATAACTATATCAGGATCACCCTTACATCCCCTGTCATCAAGTTTATTACTATCACAAACAACAACAATATCTGGCTGAACCACGGTCTCTGTTTCTTCATCCGCCTCATCAAAATCAGGTAGTCGGACATCAAATGGAGCAACATACACCTCGCAGGGTTTATCCTTTAAGTAATTATGGAACTGACTTACAAGCTCCACGACAATCCCTTGATGCCTTCTTGATGGTGCAGGGCTCATATCGTAAGCTACCCCATCTATCAGTTCCCACCGCTCTTCCTCTGGCCAGGTTAAATAATCTCCATAAGTGAACCTTTCTTCTCTTTTTCTTACCGCAAGCCCCATAAATAATATCTCCTTGGTAAACCGGAGGTAAACCGGGGACAGCACCTCTTTAATTTGTCTGCCAACCAATATGCCCCTATCTTCATTCCACATTTATCATTATACCCTTTCATCCATAGTTTGTCAACAAGTTTTTGCATCACCCCAGCAATTCTAATTATGACATTTTTACCGCATAAACACATAACAACTCACCACGGAGACACGGAGACACAGAGGAAAATCGAAGGACAAATCTCTTATTTGAATGTGGCTGAATGCAGATTTTTGGAAATTTGAAGCATTATTCTGTGAATTTATAAAAAT
>Ga0210030_1002275_pt1 | contig 13319 bp, 11 predicted proteins | sample CryGeymeta201523_FD_183986 | JGI IMG/M metagenome (GOLD analysis project Ga0210030, IMG submission 183986) | Groundwater microbial communities from Crystal Geyser aquifers in Utah, USA - Crystal Geyser metaG 2015-23 (SPAdes) (version 2) | ecosystem: Environmental > Aquatic > Deep subsurface >...
TAAGTTTTTCCAGCATAGCCCCATCTAATCAGCTATTGCAACTAATTAAGTTGCAAACCTGAGTAAGATGGGTATAACTACTATTAACAATGAACCATTAACAATGAACTACCGACCATGAACCATTAACTGTAAACTATCTTTAGTTTATGCAACAAAGCCTTCATTCACACCTGATTATCATTTTCCTGCTTATTCTTGTTTCTATTAATCTTTTTATCCTGGACCTTCAAATTTTCTCACCCCAATCTGTTATCCGATTGTCTGACATCTCAACAGCAGTCAAACCCAACCCTACTGCGACACCATTACAACAGGATAACATCCCCGGGACAAAGGACCTTACCTGTCCGCTAAGCTGTCTTGCAGTGATAAAAGATGCTACCCAGGCTACTGACAGAATCGGAGCTACAGATCAAGAATTATCAGCTTTATCCCAATCACAAGCTATGATTTCAAAACCATCTGAATACTACATTCCCCTGGGAAGCGGCAATACCACGAAGTCTGATTGGGAAGACATAACCGCCACAGAAACCATGATAGATCCGGGTAATTACCGGAATATCAAGGAGGCATATTTTATCGCTTCACTGCGAAATCCCACCCAAAACGGTCAAATTGAAGCTAGGTTATATGATGTAACTGACGGACATATGGTTTGGGGAAGCCATGTAATTATGAACGGACGCGAGTCGCAAACAATAACCTCCGACAAAATCACACTGGAGACGGGCAGCAAGCTCTACCGAGTACAGCTTAAAAGCGGCATGCAGTACCAGGCATATCTTGACAATGCGAAAATAAGGATTATCTCCGAATAAATCAGTTATTTGTTGATGGTTTATTAGATAGTTAATAGTTGGGAGTTGTTTATTGTTATCTGCTTGTCCTGAGCTTGTCGAAGGATTAAATGTTAAATGCTTATCTACTTAACCATAATCTTATTCTCCTGGGGTATCGGTAATATCCTTGTAAAAAAAGGATTGTCCCATCTTAGCCCTTGGCAGGTATATGCATTGGATGCTGTCTTTATCGCTTTCCCCCTTTGGATGATTTATGGAGCTTTAAATGGAGGCAACCTGCTTTTAATCTCCTTTTTTCCGATCCTGGCAACTTTATTTGTATCGGTCATTTATGCCTTAAATTATTATGTTATTACTCTCGGCAATATCGGTCTCATCTCACCAATTATTTCTTCTAACCCAATTATCACTGTTGTCCTTGCCTTACTTTTCCTGGGTGAAAAACTGAATCTGGTTTCATCTATGGGAATTTTGCTCACTTTAACGGGTGTCATCACTCTCTCCATCTCAGGCAATATCAAATTAAAACCTGAAAAATGGGCTTTCCTGGCTATTCTTGTTTCTCTGGGATACGGTATATCCGGCTATCTTGAGAAAATATCACTTGGGCAAATAAACCATGCTACTTTCCTGATGCTGCTTTCTCTCGCCCAAATAACCGTTATTATTTTATGGAAACCTTTTTACCGATCCAAAAAACCTCTGACTATTAAAATCGGACCGGGTTTGATTTACTCGGTTTTGGGCATCATTCTGTTTAACATCGGCAATATTGCCTATTTTACCGCCCTGGAAAAAGGACTCGCCTCCGTCATCGTCCCTCTTTCCAATACTTCTGTGGTAATCACCGTTATCCTTTCTGTGATAATCCTGAAGGAAAAAATCAGATTACACCAGGTAATCGGGATACTGCTTGTCATTTCCGGAGTAATATTAGTAAACCTCAATATATATAAACCGCAGTTTCTTAACAACCTGTTTTCGAAAGCAAATAAGTCACCGCCTTATCCTACTTCGTTTGAATCCGGGCAAAATAATATAACTCCTACCGTAACAAATAGGGAAAAAGCAAAAGTCCTGCGTGTGGTTGACGGTGATACTGTTGAGCTTACGGATAATAGACGAGTCCGCTATATAGGAATAAATACTCCGGAACTTAGTACCAAAGAAAAAGAGGCGGAATGTTTTGCCACTCAGGCCGCCAAAGTAAACAAAGAGCTGGTCGAAGGCCAGACTGTCGAGCTGGAAAAGGATACAAACGACAAGGATAAATACGACAGAATACTGCGCTATGTCTGGATTGACGACATCTTAATAAACGAATTCCTGGTGGAACAGGGTTTCGCCAAAACCGAGACTATCCCTCCGGATATGAAATATGCCACAACCTTTGCCCAAAAGGAGAAAGAGGCAAGAGAAAACGGCAGAGGACTTTGGAGGGAATGTAGTAAATAAAAGCAAAAGGCAAAAGGCAAAATGGTTTTAGGTGGAACAGAATATAAATTCAAAACTCGAAATCCGAAGCACGAATATCAAAACAAATTCTAATTACTAAATATCAAATGCTCAAAACGTAATAAGAATGTAAGATTATTTCTACTAGAATATTTTATATTTTGACCATTTGGATTTTGATATTATTTCGTATTTCGATATTCGGATTTTGGATTTGTATTTTACTTTCTATCTATCCCCTATTTTCCTCTTTGACATTTTTCCCGTGACTTCTTTATACTGAATTTAACATGCTAAGTCCTGTCCGGATTATTTGTTTTTGGTTGATTCTTTTTCTAATTTTTGCTGCCCCGTTAAACCAGGTTCTCGCACAGGATTTAATCCGTCCCATCCCCCAAGACAATTCCGAATACAGCTCCGAATATATTGAAACACCAAAAATGATTACCCCGAACGTAAAAAATAATACCGGCATCCTGAACTTCCCGCAAAAAATAAAAACTGCTCTGGGAAAATATCTTGAGTCCATTTCTACGCTATCCTTTCTTTCGACTAAACCCAATCCGGAGAATAAGAATACAACCGTAAAATTTATCGCAAAAGAAGAAAATGCGGAGCAACCATCCTTCACTTTTGGTGATATCCTGGCTAACAAAAATCCTGCTGAAACACTTGCATCTCAGGTGAGTACTACTACTTCTTTGATCGCTTATTCAGACAATCTTTCTCCCGATCCGCAAACCAAAGCTCTACAAATCAAAGAGCTTCTCGCCAAACTGGACCAGTCTTACAAAGAATCGATGAAGGATTTTCAGGATAACCGCTCGAAAACACTACTGACCCAAAACCAGATACCGAATCAAAAAAACCTACTATCAGAAAATCTTGGCTATTATCCTACACCTACTCCTCCGCTTGCAGAAAACCTACCCCCAACGCCTTATATTCCAATTCCGACTTTGATAGCCCAGGTTCATAGCGTTCTAAAACCCCAAACCGACCAAAATAATCAATCCCTTTCGTCCAAACTAACGTATTCTGCCAATTACACGGGAGATATAAACGAAAATCCCATACAAACCACCTACACGATAGCTGTTCTGGGTGATTCCATGGTGGACACTCTGGGAAACGACTTGCCTCACTTAAAAAGTCTCCTCCGGAAGGAATATCCCAAATACTCCTTTGCGCTTCTTAACTACGGCCAGGGATCAACAGATATGGAAAGCGGACTTAAAAGACTGACCAATACTACAACATACCTGGGGAAAAGCTACCCTCCTCTCCTTTCGTACAAGCCGGATATCCTGGTCGTCGAATCTTTTGCATACAACCATTGGGGAGGACAGCTTTCCGACCTGGACCACCAGTGGATTACTATAGCCAGAATTATAGATACAGTCAAAGAAAAATCTCCCAACACCAAGATTATCCTGGCTGTCACCATCGGTCCTGATACCAAAACCTTCGGGGATGGAAAGCTTAACTGGAACCTGGACCTCAAATGGCAGTCAGCCATCATCACAAAAGCCTACCTCCAGAACATGATTAACTTTGCCACATCCCAGGGATATCCGCTTGCAGACTCATACCACCCTTCTATAGACAGCGAGGGAAACGGGTATGGGAAATATATAAACCAGGGCGACCACCTGCATCCGTCCGATGAAGGCAAACTTCTCTTTTCCCAAAAGATAGTGGAGACAATCAAAGCTAACCAGATGATTAAGTGAAGACTCCCCAAGTCCGATTCGGGATTTCTTTAAGGAATATTCTAAAAAAGAAGCAGCTCTTCACTTTTTTTAATTATTATATGGAGTCTTTCAAAGGCAAAAACAATATCCCCAGGTTTCTAATAAATAATGCTTGTCACACACAACCTACTGATCGGAAATTAATATCCATCATTTCTCTTCTTTTTTTTATTTTCCTGATTATTATTATCTTAACACTTAGTAGCTTTATCAATTCTCACAAACAATCACTTTCTATGAAAGCGAATAATCCTGAACCAAATTACACCGGTGTCTTAGAAATCCTCCACATAGAAGAAACAAAAAAACAGCCAAGTATCAATAAGTATTTTATTGTCAGTACACTTGACGGAAAGAAATATGAACTGATTTTTCCATCTTCAAAGCCAACATCCCTGCAAAGCGGTCGACGAATTACGGTTGACGGAAAGATCGCAAACAACCAAATTATACTATCGAACTTGGAAAAAAGTTTCCCTTCACTCCAGTCTTTCGGAACTCTGAATTCCATAGGCAATAAAAAACTGGCAGTCATTCTGATAACCAATCAAGACGACCGGGTACCCCTTGAAACTGTCAACCAAGTAAATGACCTGGTTTTCGCCAGCCCTGATTCTATAAGCAATTGGTATAAAGAAAACTCATTTAACCAGTTCAGCTTAAGCGGAGATGTTTTCGGTTGGTATGACACAGCTGACGTCGGCCTTACCAGTGAATATGCCGGTTGTCCGCTTCCGCATCTTCAGGAAATCGCTAACCTGATAAACAATTACACCAAAAGTATAAGTAATTTTAATTATGATAATTATGATTTAGTCTCTTATATTCTCGCTTATCAATCGTATGACGACAGCTGCGCCGCAGGCTACGCATATATCGGTGGTAAACAAAGTTTTATAAATCTGCATTTGTTTGACAGTCGTTATTCTTCACCAGATGCACAATATTCCGGGAAAAACGTGTTCAAACATGAACTGGGACATAATCTGGGCTTATATCATGCCAGGGGAATAGACTGTGGGGACAAAGCTATTGACAGCTATGACAGGTGTAATACAACCTATTTTGACAGAGACTACTCAGACATCATGGGGGGAGGTTGGATATCATCTGCTCAACTCACCCAGATAAACAGTGTACATAGACTTCTACTTGGGTGGATACCGGATAGAAATACCATAGAAATAAACCAGGATAATTATAACAGGCAAATAGCCCTTTCCGTCATGAACACCGAAAACACAAATACAGGCAAACCGGTTTTGATAAAAATAAGAAAAGAAGACACCAATGAGTATTATTATGTAGGATATTATCTTACGCCAGCCTGGGAAAACGGCTGGTGGACAGGACCGCTCCTTAAAGGTGCTTTTATCCATCTTCACAATATATCCGGATGTGGGGATAATAACTTCAGTGCCTGTAAGATCGATACTACTCCAAAAAGCGAAGATGATGAATTTATCTCTGATTCAATCGATTCTTATTTATCAGATGGACACAATTTCGTAGACCAAATCAATAATCTTGAGGTAATGCAGATAGATCATGACGAAAATACCGTGAATTTAAACATTAAATATAAACTCTCCGGCATACCCACTCTTACTCCGGCTCCGACTAACACGATCACTCCGACAAAAACTCCTTATCCTACTAAAACTCCTGTACCTTCCTTAACCCCTATTTCTTCTCCATCCCCCACTCTCACCCCCACCCCCACCAGAATACCTTCTGTTACTCCTACTTTTACTCTTACTCCTACTCTTACTCCTGTCCCTACAGTGACAGTTACCCCAGGCCCACAGACAACTACCCTCTCCTTTAAGGTTGGTATTCCCAGGATGGGTACTTCTGAAGTACCACAAGACAGGGTAAAGGTAGATATAGTAAACAGTTCAGGGACAAAGGTGTATACAGGTAGTATAGCTTTAGTACGTGAGGGAGATAGGATATACAGGACTAAGGGTAGTGGAATATCCTTTAATCTGGGAAGTAGTGGTACCTACAAGGTCTATGTCAAGCTGACTACCTCTATAGGAAGGGTATATAACAATGTGTCTCTTGTCTCAGGTTCTACCCTGGACTGTACTATAGAGAATACCAGCTGTGGAGATCTTAAGCCTTCCTCTTCTCTGTTATCTGGTAAGTCTCTTCTTCTTGGGGATACTGATACCTTTAGTTACAACTGGATTAACATCGCTGACTTTGACATACTGGTATCAGAGTTCCTGGGTAGAGTCACAACCAAGTATACGGACTTTAACCTGGATAACAGTGTAGATGTACTTGATCTTGAGGTACTGGGGCTTAACTTTAATAAGAGGGGGGACTAGTTAGTTACTTAGTTACTTAGTTACTTAGTTAGTTGGTTACTTAGTTAGTTAGTTGAAAGTTACTGGTTATCAGTTATCTGTTTAATGTTAAATGTTTAATGTTATCTGTTAACTGTTATCTGTTTAATGTTGAATGTTAGTTGATCGTTGGTTGGTTAGGAATTGATAGTTTAATTGAAAATTGATAATTAAGAGAAGTTAAAGTGTTCACTGTTATATGCTTGTCCTGAGCTTGTCGAAGGATTATCTTTTATCTGTTTAATATTACATGTTACCCGCCTGCATCCGCCCACAGCTACACAGTTACTGGCGGAAGCGATTGCGGGCAGGTCTGTTTAATGTTCTTTGTTGAATGTTATATGTTAAATGTTGTATGTTTAATGTTACATGTTCTGTCCATCCTGTAAGTCTACATTACAGAAAATATCAGTAGTCACCGCTTCCGGCGAGCGCTTTGAAGTGGACCACTGCGGACGGTGCGGTGGTACCTGGTTTGACCCGTTTGAAATAAATAAAATCCCCTATCATGAGGTTTCACGCCTAGCCAAAATCACTGTCATTCCCCATAACCATCCCCATATACTCAAAGAAAAACTATGTCCCCAGGACCATATTTCGCTGGAAAAATTTGCTCCGGACAGCCTGCCTGCCAAAGTTCAAGTACATAGATGTCCCCGCTGCCATGGCCTTTGGACCTCACAAAAAACTTTGGAAAAATTCAAAAAAGAGGATGGTTGGAGGGAGTCAAATATTCCTGAGAAGAAACCTGCCTTTTTCCCAAAAATGACAGTAGCTTTTGCCCCGCTTTTTTTTACCTCGCTTCTTATTGCATCTACATTTTTGACTGTCAGATCACTCTGGCAGACGAAAATAGGCCGCACAATGGCCGCGGAGGAAATTGCCAATATGCAGGTAAATACCATCTCCCCTACTGCTACCGCAATTTCATTTTCCACCCGGAAGCCCTACAAATCCTATATCGAATACGGGCCCTCCACCCTGGAACTTAGCTCCACCCATGTCTCAAGAGATTTTAAAATTCAACATGCTGTCATTTTAAGCAATCTTAAACCGGATATTGAGTATGTCTATAGGATCACTTTGATCGGTACTGGAAACCAAAAATACACCTCAGACCTCCAATCATTTCTCTCTGAAATGGAATAAATATACTCCCCCCTTGCTTTTTATACTAAGTTATATTATTCTGTACATATATGTACAAGATAGATAAACTACTTAAGCAGGACAGAAAGCTATTCCATACCAATGATTTGGGTATCCTATGGAATATCACCAATAAAAATACCCTTTATACAGCCATAAAACGCTTCGTCCAAAAAGGCATTCTTATCCCTTTGCAGAAAGGACTCTATTCTACCATCCCTATAGATCGTCTTGATATGGTAAAACTTGGGATGAGTCTGATCCACCGCTATTCTTATTTGAGTACGGAAACCATCCTGATACAGGCCGGTTTAATCACCCAAACGGTTTATCCATACACATTCGTTTCCGATGTATCCAGAAAGTTTCATTTGGACAAATATCAGTTCCTAACCAGGAAGATGCACGATAAATATCTTTACAACGATACCGGTATTTCCAAATCCGGAGACCTTATTCAAGCCACTCCTGAGCGAGCCGTAGCTGATCTTCTCTATTTCAATCCTAAATATCACTTTGACCAGCGTGAAATGATTGACTGGAAAAAAGTACGGCAAATAAGACAGGAGGTGGGTTTCATATGATCGTTCCCCGACGGGAAGACGCGCTTCATAAAGCACAGCTTTTGCGTCTTCTGACAGCCATAGTTGACAATACCGCTCTGTCCCGATCACTCTATTTCAAGGGCGGGACATGCGCCTCCATGCTGTCATATCTTGACCGCTTCTCTGTAGACCTTGATTTTGATCTTAAGAAAAGCATAGAAATCAAACCATTAAGAAAAGCGTTCAGATCGGTTTTTGAATCCCATGCCCTGACTGTCAAAACAGAAAATAAATATCTGCTAACATATGTCCTCCAGTATGAAAACAGAAAGTACGGGAGAAATTCCATCAAATTAAACGCTCTGCCCTCTTTTGCCAAATCTAATATATACACAGTTTCATATTTTCCGGAAATAGACCGGTATATGGGTTGCCAGACGATTGACACTATGTTTGCCAATAAGCTGGTTGCCGTCACAGACAGGTATAATAAATACAAGACAGTAGCCGGAAGGGATATTTACGATATCCATCATTTCTTTTACCACGGATATTCTTATAATAAAGAAGTAATTCAGGAAAGAACCGGACTGGCACCGGATAAATATATCGCCAAATTAATTTCTTTCATAAAGAGGCATATCACCCAATCCATTCTCTCCCAGGATCTGGACACGCTTCTTCCTTATCAAAAATATCACGAAATCAGAAAAATTCTGATTCCGGAAACACTAATGTTCCTTCACGACGAATTGAAGAGGTTATGCGATGATAATTAAGTATAAGTTTCTTTTTGTTTAAAAGAATAACACTCGTAACATTTTTTTCACTAGACGAACACCATTGTGTTGCTTCTTTAAAAGAAGTAAAATGGGATTATATGATCAAAACATCCCATCTCACAAAAAAAAGGAATATATCAGAATACACCGCTGTTTTTCAGGAAGAGAATCAGGGAGGATTTTCCGTCTGGGTACCGGATCTTCCGGGATGCGCTTCACAGGGTGAGACTTTCGAGGATGCGCTCATAAATATCAAAGAAGCGATAGAACTTTATCTGGAAGAAACCAAAGAAACAGTTTCTTCGTCTTCTTCATATAAGAAACAGTTTATCGTTCCCGTTCAAATTTATGCCTAAACTGCCGGTAGTTTCAGGAAAAGAGCTTATCCGTGCTTTATCCAAAATTGGCTTCCGGTTTATCCGACAAAAAGGAGACCATGTTATACTCAAACACAAGGACGGCAGAACTGCAATCGTACCTCTTCATAAAGAAATAAAAAAAGGCACTCTCAAAAAAGGAATTCTCAACCCTCTTCATATTTCTGTCGAAGAATTGATAAGAGTGTTAGGATTATAATCTATTCCTTTTAGATGTTTTTGTACTGGAACTTAAATATTAGCGTTTCAGTACGGATGCACTCTCCTGGTGTGGAGAGATACAGCATCTTCAATTACGGTTACCTATGGTAGCCCATTGGATTTCCGTGAAAGAGGATAAAATAGAAGGCTTAATTGCAATTATGTGTTGATGGGATTAGTTATATACGATGTTTTCTAATATCCGATAGTTTTGTGTTAGGAAATCTTTTTAGGAAGAAAAACCAGTAAAGAAAATTAGCTCTGTTTTTCCTCGATAAACCCCTATGCCTTCCTAAAGAATTATCCAGTTGGGAAAATAATCCTTCAAGCCTATTGGTATCCTTCACTAAAAAGGGATAATCAAGATAGGTAAACAAATGATCCCAGTTGTTTTTCAGGATAAGAAATGCACGTCTTAAATATTTATGCGTATACCACCAGCTCTTTTTATCCTCAGAATATGTTCTTTCTTTAATGACAGGTATAAACCTTTCCTCAAACCTGCTTAACCATAGAAAGAGAATATTCCGGTGATGAATATTTTTCACCTGATTTAATAAATGGACCAATTCCAAAAGGTTTCTTCCCGCGTCAGTTTTTGGTCTTTGGGTTAAAAATGTCTGGCACTGAAGTTGAGTATGAACCAGGCATCTTTGGTGTGGAAGATTACCCTCAAAATATTTGACAGGAATCTCCTTCACCGCAGCCACAATTGAACCCTTCCAGTCGGATACAACTCCTTTTAAGGAATAACCATGTTTCATGAGGGAAGCAATATCAGTAAATATGATATTCTTGTATTCTCCTTGTGCATATCTGAAAAAGGCTATTTCTCCTGATGGATAATCCCTGTAAACAATTAAGCAATATTCATTGCCGAACCAATCGGCATCAATAAGAATTGTGCCGCCAAAAGCGGCACCGCTATTTATCAGATTATGGAAATAATCCTCCGGAGTTGGAGAATGAGCAAGAAATATATGGAAGTGGGTGAATAAGGTACGGAGTGATTTCTTGTAAATAACTCTGCTGATTGTTTCTGCTGTTACCGCGTTACTTACCCATATCTTAAAAGTTTTAAAGCGTAATTCCTCTTTTTGTTCTTTTCCAAAAGAAACGGTATACCCGCAGGGTATACAGATAAATCTCTGTTTTCCTCCTTTGGTTTTACCATTTTTAACGAGTTTTTCTCCACACCTGGAGCAAGTCCTGTAATAGTTGACGGCAGGATTGTTTTTTTAACATATGAGGGGTAGTTTACCATGTTTTAGAAGATAAAGAAGCCCCAAAACACCGTTTTTATCAACACATATCTTCAATTAAACCCAAAAATTAATCTCTCTTAAGGATACTGGTCTCAGCCAGTAATTCCTCGCAGCTTGCTGCGAGGAGAGTCATTTAAAAAGATAAATATAATTGACTTCCAATATCAATATCCTTATCATACAATAGGACATATTCCACCAATATATATGAAGAAAGACCTTCCGAAAGAAATTCAAGATTTATATCTGCCGGATAGCAGTTCCCATAAAGGACAAAACGGCAGACTGCTTATAATCGGCGGTTCCAGACTCTTTCACGCAGCTTCTTTCTGGTCTTTGAAGGTAGCCAGTAGAATTGTGGATTTAGTACATTATTCATCTATTGAGGAGAATAATCGAATAGTTCAGAGACTAAAAGAAGAGTTTCGTGATGGGATTGTGGTACCTAGAGTTGAGATAGAGAGTTATATCAATGAAGATGATTGTATCCTGATAGGTCCGGGGATGATCCGCGCCGAAGAGGCGGAAATTCGAAATTCGAAATTCGAAATTCGAAATTTGGCGGATATTGAATCGATTAATAGCGAAGGATTACAAACTTATCATTTAACCAGGTATTTGCTGCAGAAGTATCCACATAAAAAGTGGGTGATTGATGCCGGAGCTTTGCAGATGCTGGATCCAGATTGGATTCCAAAAAGCGCAATTCTTACACCGCATAAAAGGGAGTTTAAATTACTTAAGCTCAAGACTAAAAATATAAAACTTCCACCATCGCTAAAGCTAAGGCGGACAAGTAAAACTAAAATGCAAAATGCAAAGTTAGAAGAACAAGTAAAATTATTTGCGAAAGAACATGATTGTACTATCTTGTTAAAAGGAGAAGTGGATTATATTTCCTCACCAAATAAATTCCGGGAAATTAAAGGCGGGAATGCCGGGATGACTAAGGGAGGAACCGGTGATGTGTTGGCAGGGCTGGTGTCAGCTTTTTATTGTAAAAACGATGCTTTTACCGCCTCGGTTACCGCATCATATGTGAATAAAAAAGCAGGGGATGATTTATTTGAAAAGATGGGTTATTGGTTCAACGCTTCAGATTTGACCGATCAAATACCTGTAACCATGAAGAAATTGGTATCTGAAGGATAAACATCATTAATTGAAATAGGGCACTTTATTCTTTTCGATCTCTTTTCCTATAGTCTTTTCCAGATTGGTAAGTTCCATTTCCACCCGGTCGCCTAACTTAAGCAGTCCATTGTCCTGCCAGAAAGACAGTGTAAGGGAAGCTTCTTCACCTGTAAGTGACTGCAAATCTGAAATAAACTTGGCATCTGCTTTATCTGCAGTATTCGCTCCTTCAACCAAAACGCCCTTATACATATTGACGTCGGTTGTCAGAAGTTGGTTTTTTTCAACTTTAGCAATAATAAAACTGGTCGAGGTAATAAATCCCTGAACTACATTGGATGATGATGTGAAATATTCAGTCACGGTATCGAAGACTTTGATATTATGCTGATGATATTTGTTTACTCCTGTGGGCAGTGAGGTCTGAGAAATTTTTTTTAGGGTTTCCGATAGTATTTTGATTTCCTCTGTATCTTTTTTTGCTTGGTCAAGAAATACTTGCACTTGAGATAATCCGGATTTTATTTCTGAAATTGAGTTTTTTTGCGGATCAAGGTTTGATAAAACTGTGCCTGCGGAAAGTAAAGCCACTTTAAACGAGTTGATTTTTGTATTGGTGGTTATAAGGGTATCACTGATATTTTTATAGTAATCAGATACTTTTTTGGCCTCGTTAAGATATTGGGAAGAAGACGTATTTACTTTGTGATTTTCAGAGACGACGTTTGTTGGAAGTAGGGAAAAACTGACATTTGTTTCATTGGTAAGCGCTGCCAAATCATTATTAGCTTTAGTGATATAAGTGTCTGCGTTAAGCGCCTCATTTTTAAGCGCTCTCATCTTTTTAATGCTTATATCTTCAGCGGCTGTATTGATGCCTTTTACCGAGGATGAGGCGTTAGCCAACATATCCATGGAGTGATTAATCTCGTTGGCAAATTGAGAGACTGTATTTTCAATCAAAGGTACGCCTCGTTTTGTGGAAATACCTAAGATATTTGATAGTATTTTAAGCTGGGCAATTTCCGGATGAACAAGAAGACCTGATGTTTCCAAGCCTCCTTTAGAATCAATGTTTGCTTCCTCCGTAGTAATAAGATAAATCTTATCGATGACTCCTTTAACGCTTTTTTCCGATATCTTAAATGAAGAAATACGTGAATTTACGGCATTCAAAGTCTTTTTTGTATTTTTTTTGGGCATATAGTAAAGGAAATAAAAAACTAGAGTGGTGACAAACAAAACCAATGTTATTGCAAAAATTACTTTTGTAATTTTCTGTTTGAATAAAGAGCCATTCTCCTGAGGATTATCTCCAATAACAGGTAGGGGATTTGACATGGACAGTATGGATTTTCCGGGTTTGGGAAAATGTTCAGGGTTTAAAGGGGGTGATGGCGGTGCATTGTCAATATCAGGCTGCATGATTGTATTATGCGGGAAAAAGGAAAAATAGTCAAAAGAAGCTTATCTGACTAATGATAAACATCCTTACAT
>Ga0210030_1002284_pt1 | contig 13275 bp, 16 predicted proteins | sample CryGeymeta201523_FD_183986 | JGI IMG/M metagenome (GOLD analysis project Ga0210030, IMG submission 183986) | Groundwater microbial communities from Crystal Geyser aquifers in Utah, USA - Crystal Geyser metaG 2015-23 (SPAdes) (version 2) | ecosystem: Environmental > Aquatic > Deep subsurface >...
GTCCGGAACCCACAGCAATCGTCTTGACAAAATAGCCCGTTTTCTTTTCAAACACCGGGAGGAGGGCATCAAGCAGCCCCGAGTCCTGGGTGCTGGTTGTGGTTGCGAGGATGATGCTCTTCTGTTTCGCCGCCCGCACGGGATAGAAGAAACCGGATATAATCAACAACGTGACAACTATTGATAAGATTATCTCCCTTTTTGTGCCTGTTTTCATTAAACACCTCCTTTGAAATCAAAAAATTATATTCTGAAAATAATGTTTTCTGTCATTCCGGCGGAAGCAGGAATCCGATATTTCATGTGATTACGATAATCCTGGATACTGGTGCCTGTCCCGGACCACGATCCGGGATTCACCGGTGTGACGACTTTTTACAGCATTATCACTCATATTAGACAAAAAGATTGCCTTTGTCAAGAATAAAATTACAAATAATGACAAAAAATTACTTATTATGGTGTTTTCCAACGGTTATGCCATTGATTGTCCAGATATACACTTCTCTTTTCCCAAGGCACAACAGATTGTGCCGGCAAAAACAAAAGCCTAAATAATCTTGTTTAGGAAATTATACTGATGAAAAGTAGATTATGAATGAAAGTATTTAAATAGGCTTAGGACGCCTTGAGAGGTAAAATATCAGACTGAAGAGGATCTTATTATAAATTCAAAGGATCAATCAATCCGGCCTCCTGAAAACCCTTTTTTCTGAGAAGGCAACTGTCGCAGCAACCGCATGCCTTTTCATCCGGCAAGGGATCGTAACAACTGTGTGTAAGGCTGTAATCAACGCCTAATTCCAAACCGCAACGGATTATTTCTCCCTTTGTCATGTTGATCAAAGGGGTTCTTACGGCAATTCTCATCTTTCCTTCCACCGCCTTCTTAATGGCCAGGTTCGCCATTTTTTCAAAGGCGGCGATATATTCGGGCCGGCAATCGGGATAGCCGGAATAGTCAACGGCATTGACACCGATAAAGATTTCCGGCGCTTCCATTACTTCAGCCCAGGCTAAGGCATAGGAAAGAAAAATGGTGTTACGCGCAGGCACATAGGTTGCGGGAATCTCGGCGCCAATTTCTTCCCAACTCCGCGCCTTAGGCACGTCGATCTTATCGGTTAGGGCCGAACCGCCTATCTTCCCCAGGTCAAGATCAAGCATCAAGTGACTCTCCGCCCCAAAAGATTTGGCAACCTTCCGGGCGCATTCCACTTCCCGATTCTAATGGCTTGCCTGCTTGGCAAGCTGGACAATCCGATGGTGGATGTCAGAAAACCATACACAGAGATCGGTGGTAAGGGCACCTACTCCGGACGTGGATACGATGAACAGTTCATAGAACCTTTTGTCATCAAGCATAAGCTTCCCACCAACTCTACCACGGCTTTCTTGACGCCCGCCTTTAGAAACATTGACCGTAAACTTACGACTGACTTGGTTCTTGTAGGCAGGCCTCGTCAGGTTTACACGAACGCGCTTGAGCTACTTGATCTTATTCAACGTGGTAAGGTCGAAGCTTCCGATGCCCTCAAAGAAATAGTCCGCTTCTTGGTCATCATCAAATCTGAAAATGAAACCAGGATGAAGCAGCTTCTCCGAGAGTTGAAACACGCTGAAGACACTCTTCCTCAATTCGACGTTGCAGAAGAAACAACGCCCTATTTGCCTGCCGATGAAAGCAAGCTCCTGAGATATTTCAGAAAGATCAAAAATAATAGTCAACGTTGAAAATCCTCTCCCCCCGCGCTTTATCTGGTGAAGACGCGCGAAAAGCTCAAGTTGGTGCTGCCTCTTACCGCCCTGATCATCTTCGTCCTGATCTTTCTCAACACCAGGAGCATCGCCAAAACCATGATCGTTCTTCTGGCCGTGCCGTTTTCGCTGGTCGGGTCCTTCTGGCTTCTTTATCTGCTCAATTACAATATGAGCATCGCCGTCTGGGTGGGCATCATCGCCCTGGCGGGGCTGGACGCGGAAACGGGGGTGGTAATGCTCTTGTACCTCGACATCGCCTACGAGAAATGGCGCAGGGAAGGAAAATTGAAAAGCCTCCAGGATCTCCGGGAATCGGTCATGTACGGCGCTGTAAAGAGGATCCGACCCAAGATCTTGACGGTCAGCGTCATCCTGGCCGGTCTTGTCCCCATCATGTTCTCCCACGGCACCGGCGCCGACGTGATGAAGCGAATCGCCGCGCCGATGGTCGGCGGCGTCGTCACCTCCACGATCCTCGAACTGTTGATCTATCCGGCGATCTACATGATCTGGCGGTCGCGGGAGTTCAAGACCGCGAAGGAATAGAACCCTGCATGTCACCGCTTTGATTTCAGGTCTGCATCTCCCCTATAATGCAGCGACTGCCGTCCTTCTCAAGACAATGGTTTGCGTCTGTATTGAATTCAAAAGTTAGGCCGGTTCAAACACACGCCGATACCATCTACGACACCCCCAAATACTCTTGGGATGCCTATATTCATGCATAACGCCTCATCAAAAAAGGCGTGCAGGCGAGGGTTGAAGAAGTAACTCAAGGAATGAGGAGGAATTTATGTCGAAGACTGTGGCTGGTGTAATCGTATGCGTAGTAACGATCAGTTTGGTTGGAGCAGGAGGATGGTATTTCTGCATGGACACTTTAAAATTCTCTGAGATCGTTGGTAAAGATATTGATCCAAGGGCTAAAGTATTCGTGAATCTTTTCGACTTTGATACGGGGCTCACTCGTTACGATCTACATTCATTGAAGACAAAGAGTGCATACTGGGAAAAGAGAATAAAAGACGTATCCGCAATTCCTGATTCTAATCTTCGACAGCAGGAAAACAATAAACTTATGGCAGAAATGATGCAAGACCCGGCAATGAGTAAAGTCGCAAAGAAAGTTCTCGGATTTGGATTGGAAGCAGCTACTTCACTATTGGGGGTAATTGTACGTTGCAATTGATTTGGCGGCACAGTCGACGTGATTGATGTCAGTTTCCAGAACATTTGTCTTGCGGAACATTTAAGCGAAGTTATCAGATCGGATATCTTGATTCACTGGCGTGTATCGCAATATTCAGTGCCAATGACAATTTACCCACTCCCGGTTTGCCTACGAGGGCAATCAGTTCTGAACCCTGGAAACCGCCTGCCAATGCTCTATCCAATTCGGTAAAGCCGCTGGGAAATGATCCATTTTTGGCCTTGTCCCTCACATATACATTCAAGAGACTTTAATAAATCGTAACTACTCAGGTTGTCAGGTTCACGGTTCAGGGTTCAGGGCTGATTGGCTTGCGCTCTTCATATTTCTCGAGATAGCCAGCAATAGGAATCCACGTCTAACCTTGAACCGTGAACCCCGGAACTTTGAACCTGAATAGTTACAATAAATCTTTGATTAAATCTGATCTGACTTTGCGATTATGCAAGAGGTTCCTAAATTCATCAAAACTTAAAAGTCCTATTTTTCAGGACGGACTACTTACTACCTTACTACCTCAACCTTGGATCAAGGGTGTCTCTGATCCCTTCTCCCAGGAGGTTGTAGCCGAGTACGGTGATCAGAATAGCCAGACCGGGATAGAGGGAAAGCCACCAGGCAATATCTATATTGTCCTTGCCTGCCGTGAGGATATTGCCCCAACTGGGGGTGGGCGGCTGGACGCCGATGCCGAGAAAGCTGAGGGCCGATTCCGTCAGGATTGCCCCGGCGACTCCGAGTGTTGCTGTGACAAGTACAGAAGCCATGGCGTTGGGCAGGATGTGGTTAAAGATAATCCGGAGATCACTGGCGCCAATAGCCCTTGCCGCCTGGACAAAATCCCTTTCCTTCAAAGAGATAAAATCCGCCCGGACAAGGCGTGTAACCCCCATCCACCCCGTTGCGCCGATGACGACCATGATGTTCCAGATGGACGGTTCCAGGATGGCGATTACGGCCAGGATAAGAAAAAATGTGGGAAAACAGAGCATGATGTCCGTAAATCTCATGATTGCCGCATCAACCCATTTTCCATAATAGCCTGCTATGGCGCCTAAAATGGTCCCAATCAGGATGGCAATGCCTGTGGCCACAAACCCCACCTTCAGAGATATTCTGGCGCCCCAGATCATCCGGCTTAAGACATCCCGTCCCAATTGATCCGTTCCAAACAGGTGGCCCTCAGAAGGCGGGGCAAGAACCATCCGGAGATTGACGTTAGACGGGTCGTAAGGAGCAATCCATGGCGCCAGGAAAGAAACGATAAACAACAAAATGACGACGACGCTTCCGGCAACGGCCACCTTATTTCTGGAAAATCTGTACAGGAAATCAGACTTGATCATTTTTCCTTTACGATACCCTCACTCTCGGATCTGCAAGGGCATAGGAGACATCCGCAATCAGATTTCCGACAAGGGTGAGAACCGCCCCGATAAACAGGATGCCCATTACCACAGGGTAGTCCCTGGCCATCACGGACATGTAGAAAAGCTGCCCCATACCGGGTATGGCAAAGATGGTCTCAAAGATGACACTCCCCCCGATGAGCCCCGGTACGGAGAGACCGAGAATGGTAATGACGGGAAGAAGGGCATTGCGCAGGGCATGCTTGTAAATAACTACCCGCTCACTCAAGCCCTTGGCCCTTGCTGTGATGATATAATCCTGCCTGATTACCTCCAGCATATTGGCCCTCACATACCGTGAAAGTCCCGCCAATCCGCCAAAGGCTGAAAGTAGAACGGGCATTGTTAGATGCTTAACCAGATCAATAAAAGAGGCCAGCGGGGGAAGGTACTCGTAATTCAAGGATCGGATACCGGAGATGGGAAGCCAGCCCAGATGCACACCAAAGAGGATCATCAAAAGGAGGGCCAGCCAGAAGGTGGGGGTGGCAAAGCCAACAAACACAAAAATAGCGGTTATCCGATCGAAAAGGGAATCCTTATGAACTGCGGAGAGGACACCAAGCGGGATGGCCGCCAGCAAGATGAGGATCATGGAAAGGATATTGAGGATAATCGTAATAGGGATTCTTTCGAGGATCTTATCCGCAACCGGTCTGTGGTCAGGGGAAAAAGACTTTCCCAGATTCAGGACAGCGAGTTTCGAAAGCCAGGAAAGATACTGCTGATGTAAGGGTTTGTCGAGATCGTACATGGCCCGGAGACGTTCTTTCATCTCTGCGGAAACCCGGGGATTCATTTGTGTCTGGAGATCCGTAGGAGAACCGGGCGCCAGGCGCATCACCACGAAACAGACAATGGTAATCCCGATCAGAAGGGGCAACATGAAGATCAATCTCCTAACGATGTATTTCAGCAAATCATCCTCTTAACTTAAGTGCCTAAAGTGATCTAAAGTTTAAAGCGCCTAAAGTTATTTAAAATGGAAATTCCTACACTATCAAGTTGCTCAGGGGTCGTTTAGAACTGCCCGCTGACCTCATACCATTTCGCTTTCAAAGGATAACGCGGCGGCAAGGAGGAGTCGCCGCAGGCGTATTACTAATACGTCGAGGACGCCGACGACGAAGCCAACAAAGTTAGCCAAAGAAAGCGAAATGGTGTCACATCCTCATCCACCAAGCAGTCCCATTGCCTTGATATTCCTCAACATCTGCCACATATCCTTTTCTGAATGGGATTCAAGGGTGATAATAGGATCCAGCCCCCGTTCCCGAAGCATCCTGAAAAAGTCCTGGAAGGGAAAATTTCCCTCCCCCACCGGGAGGTGTTCATCGGCAACCCCGTTGTTGTCGTGGAGGTGAACCTGACCCAGATAGGCTGCCAGTTTATCTAACCACACCTCCAAAGGCGTCCGGGAAAATACGTTAAAATGTCCGGTGTCGAAGCAAAAACGAACATGGTCGGGAGTAAAAGCGCCAAAGAGAAGACTCAGGTGGTGAGGCCCCGTTTCATAGACATTTTCCAGGGAAATGATGGTATCCATCTGACTTGCGATGGTCAAAAAATGTTTCCATGTCTCTATGCTGTTTTCCAGCCACATCTGCTCACCAGAAACATAGTACCTTTCATCAAAGGAGGGATGACAGACTACGGAACGCGGCCGGAAAAAAGGAACGAGATCAAATACCTGATGCAGGCGGTCTATCGTCACCTGCCGGATCCTTGGATCAATGGCCCCTGGTCTTAAATCCATAAAAGGGGCGTGGAAGGTAATCGTTAATCCCGCTTCCCTCAGGCTATCGGCGACCCTTAGAAAATCCTCTCTTCTCACCTGATCGAGGACTGCATAATTGAAGCCGATCTCTGGATTGATACCTTCTCTTATTACCGTGGGAAGGAGCTTATCACTTAACATATTAAAGGGTATATGTGCCTGGACTCTTTTTAGAATGTTATACATTTCTTATCCTTTCTGCCTGTGCGTTGTACGCAGACAGGTGAAATTCTGTTTATCATAATGGCTGTTTTTTAACAACCATCAATTCCGCCTAATTTTAGATTGACATAACCAAAAAAACAAGTTATTAAAATAACAGCTTAATTACTTTAAAGGAGGCGTTTTTGGTTAAAAAAAAGATAGATTCGCGAAAAAGGGTACTTCTGTGCATTAACGCTTTGCTGGAGAATAAGGCTAAAGACATGGTCATCCTGAATGTGAGAGAATTATCTGCTTTTGCCGATTATTTTATTATCTGTAGCGGGACCTCTGACCGACAGGTACGGGCCCTTGCCTCATCAATTCAGGAAAATCTGAAAAAGTCCAGGATTGTCCCCTTAGGAATAGAAGGTGAAAAACCGGGGCAATGGGTGCTCATGGATTACGATGACTTAATTGTCCATATTTTTTACGAACCTGTCAGGGCATTTTACAATCTCGAGCGGTTATGGTCAGATGCTCCCCGTATGGAGATCGGGGAAGATGTTGCCAAAGTAACCTCTCTTGCTAAAGGAATGTAGTATTGAAAAGTATCCTCACAGGTCTTGCCGATGTTATCTTTCCCGGGAGGTGTGTGACATGTGGAGTTGTGCTGGGACCTGATAAAACTCTCCATTTCTGCCATACCTGTTTCTCCAGGATAAATTTTATCCAATCGCCTCTCTGTAACCGTTGTGGAATCCCATTTAACAGCCCTGATGGTGGTGATCACATCTGCGGTGATTGTCTCACCTCGGAAACTTACTTTTCGGTAGCCCGGGCCGTCGGACGGTACGAAACTACAATTTTGGATGCCATCCACCGATTTAAATACGGGGGAAAGATCGCTATCGGGGAAATCTTAGGAAGATTGATGGCTGATTTTGCATATCCTGCTTTTGATATTCAGGAGTATTCGTTGATCATACCGGCGCCCCTGCACCCGAAGAGATTAAGAGAGCGGGGGTTTAACCAGTCCCTTATCCTGGCCCTGGCGGTCTCAAAGAGATTTTCCCTTGCCTTAGATTTTACAACACTCAAACGGCGTATCCACACAAAACCACAGGTCAGTCTGGGGGGAAAAGAGAGGAAAGTAAACGTGCAGGGCGCCTTTGAGGTCTCCGAGGAAAAAAAGATAAGGGGAAAAAGCATCGTCCTCGTGGACGATGTATATACCACGGGCAGTACGGTAAATGAGTGTGCCCGGGTATTAACGAAAAGTAAGGCGGCAGAGGTAGCCGTCCTCACCCTCGCCAGGGCTCTTCAGCCTGACTCAAGAAGTGATATTTCAGACCAGAGGTAGATATTGAATAAGATATACTCAAGGGAAAAACTGAAGGAGGAACTCGACCGACTTCGGAAAGAGGGAAAAAAGACGATCTTTACAAACGGTTGTTTCGATATTCTCCACGTAGGACACGCCCGCTATCTTCAAGAGGCAAAGAAAATAGGAGACATCCTGGTCGTTGCCATCAACAGCGATTCATCCGTCAGGGCCATTAAAGGCGAGAAAAGGCCCATTATCCCTGAGGATGAAAGGGCCGAGATGGTGGCCTCTCTTGGATCTGTTGATTATGTGACCATTTTCCATGAGTCTACCCCCCTTGAGCTGATCGAATATCTTCAGCCTCATGTTATTGTAAAAGGGGGGGACTGGACAGAGGAAAAAGTGGTGGGTCGGGAATCTGTAAAAAAGTTGGGCGGCACGGTGGTTATTGTTCCTGAGATCAGGGGGGCATCAACATCGGGCATTATCGAAAAGATAACGAAAATTTACAGCAAGGAGTGATTATAAAGAGAAGACAAGATACATGTTAATTTTTTCCTTTACAAAAAAGAGTCTATTATGTATGAGAAAACGTTCGGAGCTTTTCTCGAAAGTACTCACATGAGGTGGAAAGTTACACATGAAACCTGAGAAATTAGAATTCTTCAGATACATGCTGTTGAACAAAATCAATGAATTGCTGAGTGAGGCTGAAAAAACAGTTTCCGAGATGACAGACGGAAAGGAAAATTTCCCCGATCCCACCGACAGGGCCTCTCTCGAATCGGACAGAAATTTTGAGCTTCGGATTAGAGATAGAGAGAGAAAATTAATCTTGAAAATGCAGGAGGCGATTCAGCGTATTGATGATGGGGTTTTCGGCATATGTGAGGTCTGTGGTGGCCCCATATCTGAGAAAAGACTAATAGCAAGGCCCGTAACCACCCTGTGTATAGATTGCAAAACGAAACAGGAAAAACTCGAAAAGCTCAAAGGGGAGTAAATATCTTGTAACTATTCAGGTTCAAAGTTCTAGGGTTCACGGTTCAAGGTTAGACCGTGGATTCATGAACTATCTCAAGGAATATGAAGAGCGCAAGACAACCGTGAACCTGACAACCTGGGTAGTTACGTTTGTTCTTCGAAAGCATCAAAGATCAGTAAAACTCTAACTTGATTGCATAGGAATTCCCATTTTAAATAACTTTAGGCACTTTAAACTTTAGCTCACTTTAGGCACTTAACCCGTTTCCTTCAAGTATTTACTGTACCTCACGATATGGCGCAGCACTCTTGCCGCCCTTATCGGATTTGGATAAATGGGAATCCCCTTTTCACGAAGAAACTTGAAACTTTCCGGTTCTTCCATGACCCGTGGCATCAGATTGACATAAACAAGGGGTTTCTGCAACTCATCTATTTTTTCTCTCATGGTGCTCAAATGCTTCAGTTCCTGCTCCTTAAGGGATTCGACCAGATCTTTGAATTCTTCGTTATTTGAAAGGTGTGCATCTTCCAAGATCGCCGAAAAATAGCTGCTTGCCCCAATACCTCCTAAAAGAACCGCCGCATCCACATGGGGGTCTTCCATGATGGCCCATAGACAAGAGAAGATAACGAGTTCACCTGAGGTCACCAAATCTGTTATATCTGTGGGATTGCCATAAGAACAGCGCGCAGGTAAAAGAGACTTCAGTCTTTCGGTAGTGGCGGAGGTGAAAGTTGGAAGTTCTAAACCCGCCTTTTCAACAGCTTCAGCCATGACAACACCAATGCCCCCGCCTTCCGTCAATATTCCCACCCTCTTTCCCCGCGGAAGAGGAAGAGAAAGTAGGGCCGTAACTACATCGAACAGCTCCACTTCATCTGCTGCCCTGATGATTCCCGACTGTTTGAACATCGCGTCATAGATCGCATCCGAACCGCACAAAGATGCGGTATGGGACTTTGCCGCCCTTGCAGAACCTTCTGTAGCGCCGGTCTTCATCACGATTATTGGTTTCTTGCGCGTGATTTCTTTGGCCAACCGAAAGAACCGTTTCCCTTCTCTCAATCCCTCCACGTAGGCGGCGATTATCTTTGTTTCTTCATCATTTCCCAAATATTCCAGGTAATCTTCCAGGTGTAGATCCGCCTCATTGCCGGTGCTGACAAACTTGCTGAATCCGATTCCCTGATGCACCCCTGTACGAACAACCCGCTGGCCATAGGTTCCACTCTGGGAAAGAAAGGCAACGGGACCGGGTTTTACATCTTCCATCCAGGCGAGGGTGGAAAATGAAGAAGAGGTGTTTACGTGTCCCATACTGTTAGGGCCTATAAATCGTATCCCGCCTTCTCTGGCAATATCCAGCAGCTCTTTTTCCAACTTTGCCCCTTCCCCGCCGGATTCGGCGAGACCCCCTGAAATGACCAGGGCTCCCCTGATCCCTTTCTTCACACACTCTCTCATGATTTCAGGGGTCTTAATCGGCGGTACTGAAAGGACGGCAAAGTCCACCGGATACGGTATTTCAGTGATTTTCCGGTATGCTTTCACCCCCATGATCTCTGAAATGTTGGGATTAACGGGATAAACCTTTCTCTCCGAATGAGCGAGAAGGCGGGTCATGACCCCAAATCCCCATGTTCCAATCCTGTTTGACGCCCCGATTACCGCCACAGATCGGGGATTAAAAACATTATCCAACTCCTCAATCAGAGAACTTTCTCCTACATATTCCGCTTCCATCGTTCTTCCCATTTTCCCTACCTCGTACAAGAGAATTTATTTGAGTAGTTACCTTTTAAGTTCGGCAACCGACGTGATCTCTATGCCGCCACGGGGCTTCTGAATGACGGTCACCTTACACCAGAACGGCTTGCATACAGCATAAAAATCGTTGGCGATCGTGTCGGCGAGAGATTCACAAAAACACCCTTCTTCCCTGAAGCTCCAGAGATAAAGCTTGAGGCTCTTACTCTCAACGCAAAGTTTGTCCGGGGCGTACTCGATCTTAACGGTCTCCCAATCCGGCTGACCCGTGACTGGGCAAAGACTCGTAACCTCGTCGCTTTTCATGGTGATAATGCTCACGTTTGCCGGTTTCTCGAAGGTCTCAAGCCGCCTGACCGGATCTCCAACATTTTTGCCTAGAAACTCGAACTCCACGAAATACTCCCGTTTTCCCTATGAGGTAATTGCAAAAGTCCAATTCTGGTAGCCGCAGGCTTTAGCCTGCGTTTTGTAACATATTGAAAACAGAGAAAACACGCAAACTAAAGTTTGCGGCTACATTTTAATTTCAAGACTTTTGCAATTACCTCCTATTTTATATTGATAAGCTTATGCAACTGCATGCTCAATCGCCACTGCGGATGTTCGGCGACAAAATCCAGGCAGAGTTTCGTCGCTTCCCCGTGATTGTTTTCCGGCTGGACCGAGTGGCACGTTCCCCACGCCCCGTATTCCTCTGCAAAATCCAACGCTGCTTTAGAGCTAACAACGATTTTAATCTCGTCCGCCCGCTCAAGCATAGACTCAACAGGCCTCCGCTCTTTCTTGGGACTTACTGCCAGCCAATCGCATGTAACGGGCTGGAATATCGTTCCGTTCGTCTCTATCTGGATCAGAGAACCATCCGCCTTCAGCCGCCCGACCAATTCATCCAAAGGTTGAATAAATGGCTCTCCCCCGGTTATGCAAACCCATTCCGAGGGATACTTTCCTCTTGCGGATAGAATCTCCCCGACCGTCATCTCCTCTCCCGCCTCGAGAGCGTATTTCGTATCGCAGAAGTTGCAACGCAAGTTACAACCCGCGAGGCGGACAAAGACCATCGGTATGCCTGCGTTTTTTCCTTCCCCCTGTACGGAGTAAAAAATTTCGTTAACCTTCAAAAAAAGCCGCCCCCAAATTCGCTGATTCCCAAACAACCACCTTTACCAAACCCGAAATCCTTCCCTTGAGCCGCTTGTAAAAGTATGCGGACAGGTTTTCGGCGGTCGGATTCGGGATAATATCATTTAAAAGCGTATGATCGGGCAAAACCTCATTGAGCGCTTCTTTCACCTCGATGAAATCCGTTACCATGCCATCGTTTAAGGTTTCCGAGCGTATCGTCAGTTCAACCCGCCACGTATGACCGTGGAGATTTGCGCATTTCCCCTGATGACCGGGCAGGAAATGGGCCGCTTCGAACTCCTGATTGATGTAGATTTCGAACATTAGTCCTCTGTCACCTTCTGATAGGCAATGGGATCCGTTAGATCGTTGGCTTTAAATGCCTCGAGGCGCGATATGCAGGTTGCACAATGCCCGCACGCTTTGTCCCCACCCTGGTAGCAGGAGCGTGTCAACTCAAAAGGAGCGCTTAATTGTTTACCGAGACCAACAATGCCCGCCTTGTCGAGCCACTCAAGCGGGGTTGTCAGCCGCACTTTATGATACGTGCCAACCCAGACAGCGTTCTTCATCGCTCCCAGGAACTCCGGAGTGCAGTCAGGATACGCCCAGTTCATTGCGTCTTCCTGGTGAGCTCCAAAATAAATCATCTCCGCGCCCACTTTCAAAGCGAAGACCGCGGCAACGGAGATGAGCATGCCGTTTCTGAACGGCACATAGGTAGAAACGGGGCCGTCATCGTTCGGATACGGTCCATAAGGGACCTTCACGTTATCATCAATCAGGCTTGAGCCGGCGCCCCTGAATAAAGATACGGGCAGTATTACCTTCTCGAAGGCTCCCAAGCCCAGGCGGCCTGCGACCGCCCGGGCGGCTTCGGACTCGTTGGCATGCCTCTGTCCGTAAAGAACATTAAGAGCAGCCACCTGTTCGGCCCCAAATGTCTTCACGGCAAGAACGGCACAAACGGTTGAATCAAGTCCCCCAGAAAGTAAGACGACCGCCCGCATTAGATCCTCCACAGCCAATCGCTGATAAGAATTTTTTTATGCTGTAAGTATAATGGGGGAGTACTTGTGCGTCAAGGGAATTTGGCCACAAGATACGACGTTGCTTCGTGGGCATGTCAATGGGTGGGGAGGATGATTTTCGGGGTGGACATCATGAGCGGCGCTAAGGAGTGTGTTTTCAAGTAAATCGCACGGCGTTTTTTCTCCTGTTGTAAAAAATATCTTGACAAACGGGAAATCTTACCGATATACATACCACCAAAAGGTGGTTCAAATGGCTATTAAGCGCCCCTTGCAACGTTTCGGAATAATCATAAAAGCTCCGAAGCCGACCAAGGGGCTTTGCGTTTCTTATGGAGGGAGATCATGCGTAAAGTCGTTTTCATGATCGATGGTTGGTTTATGCGAAAACAGATTTATAGATACAAGGCTTTTTATTACTGCGGTCCGGAAATACGGAAATACTGTTTGAAGCATTTAAGAAAAGAAGATTATTTGTATCGGATATTTTACTACGACACAGAACCGTTGGATAAAAAGGGACATAATCCTATAACAAAGAAAGCCATAGACTTTGCTTCAACACCCGTAGCCGTTGCCCAGAGAGAGCTATTGGAATCGATTAAATCCACCCCCGATTTTGCCCTCAGATTGGGTAAAACTGTTTGGAAGAATAACGAATGGATTCTTGCACATGACAGGCTGAAGTATAGTGGACCCCAAAATTTGGACGGTATGATAAGTTACACTTGGAGCC
>Ga0210030_1002289_pt1 | contig 13249 bp, 12 predicted proteins | sample CryGeymeta201523_FD_183986 | JGI IMG/M metagenome (GOLD analysis project Ga0210030, IMG submission 183986) | Groundwater microbial communities from Crystal Geyser aquifers in Utah, USA - Crystal Geyser metaG 2015-23 (SPAdes) (version 2) | ecosystem: Environmental > Aquatic > Deep subsurface >...
TCTTCTTGACCATCTGCATCTGCTCAAGAAAGGTTTCGAGGGTGAAGCCCTGCTTGCGCATGCTGGCTTCCATACTGGCAGCGTCTTCGGCACTGACGGCCGATTGCGCTTTCTCGATCAGGCTGAGGACATCCCCCATCCCGAGGATGCGCTGCGCCATGCGGTCAGGATGAAAGGTCTCAAGAGCGTCGAGCTTTTCGCCCATGCCAACAAGTTTGATCGGCTTCCCGGTAACCGCCCGAATCGATAAGGCCGCCCCCCCGCGGGCATCGCCATCGAGTTTGGTCAGAATGACCCCGGTCAGGGGCAGCTGCTCGTTAAAACTCGCCGCCACCGTAACCGCATCCTGGCCGGTCATGGCATCGGCGACAAACAAAATTTCGCTGGGCGCGACTGCGGCAACAATCTGCTTGAGTTCGCCCATCAACTCGGCATCAATATGCAGCCGTCCGGCGGTATCGAGAATCAGCGTGTCAAAACCGTTCAGCCGTGCGTAATCATAGGCACGGGTACAGATATCAACCGGATTCTGATCCGCCGATGAATCAAAGACCTCGACCCCCAGTTGGCGTCCCAGGGTTTTCAACTGTTCAATTGCCGCCGGGCGGTAAACATCGGCGGGCACCAACAAAGGGTTACGTTTGTCGCGCCGCAGCTTCAGGGCCAGTTTGCCACAGGTGGTGGTTTTTCCGGCACCTTGCAAACCGCAGAGCATCAAAGCCACCGGCGGTCGCGCCGCCAGATCGAGACCGTTGGGCTCACCTTCGCCCATCAGGGTCGCGAGCTCTTCCCGCACAACCTTAATCACCTGCTGAGCGGGTGTCAGGCTCTTGAGGACATCCTGGCCAACCGCACGTTCACCAACCCGGGCGACAAAATCCTTGACCACCCGAAAATTAACGTCGGCCTCAAGCAACACCAGGCGAATTTCGCGCATGGTTTCTTTAACGTGCTGCTCATTCAGCCGCCCGTGACCGCGCAGCTTTTTAAAGACTCCATCGAGCTTGTCTGTCAACCCATCAAACATGGCCTAAAGCACCCCGGCAAGACGAAAGAGTAAATATAAGGAGACACCCGCAGGCTGTCAAGAAAAAAGCAGCCGACCCGGCAAAATTCAAGGCGCTTTCAGACAGATAAACGTCTTCGCCTGACGCTGATGCAATTCCTGAATTTCGAGCCCGGCGGCGGCCAAAGTCGCTTCAACTTCGCCGCGCAGACTCGCCTCAAAACGGATCGCCAAACCACAATCACTGGTAAGCTGACGCGGCACGGGAATCAGCAAAATGCTCATTTGTGCCTGCTTTAATATTTTTTCGGCCTTCATCACGCGATGAATCGAATGAAAAATAGCCACCAGCTCACCGTCTTTGACCACGTTCAAAACTCCCTTTGCAACATTCAAGCGCGGGATACTGCCATGAGTCAACCCTGGATGCAAGGAGAATCGCGGCAGATTGCACCAACTCCCGGCGGGTTAAGGCCCAGTGTCTACAATTTTATCCTCATTCGGCCAATAGAAATTATACAGCCCGTGGAATGGAAACCTCGGGCTGACGCTACCGAACGAAAAAGATACTTCAGTCTTTTATCTGAACGCGGCTCCATGCTATCTTGCCGCATTATTTCGTACAAAGAAAGGAACCACTCGCCCGTGACTCCCGATCGTGCCCTGCAACTGACCGGCCTTTTGGTCTTCGCCTTTGGCAGCAATCTGCCCCTGGGCTACCTGCGTGAAACCAGCCGCAAATTTTCACTGCGCTGGTTTGTGCTGATCCACCTGTCGATCCCTTTTATCATCGCCCTGCGCCTGTTGCTCGACTTCAGCTGGACAATCATTCCCTTCACTCTTGGCGGCGCAGTTGCGGGCCAGATCATCGGTGCACGTCTGCGCCGTCGCCACCCATGACCCGCGCTAAACGCCCCCCATTAAAACAGGCCGAAGCCATTTCAGGCTTGCTTAAGCAGGTTTTGGGAAATGCGGGATACAACGAACAGTTACCACGCTACCAGGTCTGGCTGGCCTGGGACAAGGTCGTCGGCGAGCAGATTGCGCGCCGAGCGCGTCCGCTTCGCATCAGGGACAAAACCTTGGAAGTTCTGGTCGATCATCCGGTCTGGATGCAGCAGTTGCAAATGCTGAAGCCGCAGATTCTGAAAAAAATCCACACGCAACTGCCCGACTGTGACATAGAAGATATCTACCTGCGCCACGGCAAAGCCCTGCCGGTGGCCCCGCCACCCGCGCCCAGCAGCCCCGACTGGCAGGCTCAAACCTTAAGCGCTGCCGAAAAAGATGAGATTGAACACAGCATCACCGCCATCCACGACCCGGAATTAAAAGCGGGTATGCGGCGTCTTTTTACCTACCAGAAGCAGCTCAACAAAGCCAAAGGGGAATGATCAGCCTGAGGCAAAAGGGTCAGCCTCATACAGCGCCAGCACCTCTGCGCTGTACTCACGCGAACGAGTCTGCGGTTGATAAACAAACAGGGGCGGCTCAACCACCAGTCCAGCGGCGGCGCCCTTGCAACCTTCTACCAATACCATTTTCGCCCCCTCCGTCTGCCGCGCGTGGATCATGCGCAACCGCTTTGGCGTCAGTCCCACCCGACACATTTCTGCCAGCAGTTCCGGCAAACGCTCGGCCAGATAAACAACCGCAAAATGGCCTCGCGGAGCCAGCACAAAGGCCGCCGCCGCGATAAAATCGACCAGACCGCCAAATAATTCAAAGCGGGCTGCGGCGCGTTCATCATCGGGCCCGATCCGCCCGGTTCCCGGCACCCGGTAGGGCGGATTAGCAGCCACCAGCGCTATACTTCCGGCGGTTGCCAGGCGGCGATACTGGCGCAGATCGGCCTGAACAATCTCAACCCGATCGGTCAGCTGACTCAGCGCCACACTGCGCCTCGCACGTTCGACCAGAGCGGGCTGTCTTTCCCAGCCCACCACATGGATATCGGTGCGGCGCCTGGCCAGCAACAGCGCCAGAATTCCGCAACCGCACCCCAGGTCAAGCACAGGCCCAGCCGGGGGCAAACTGGCGAAATGAGCAAGCAGCACCGGGTCAAGGCCGAAGCGATAGCCCTTCTGGGCTTGTACCACCCGGATCGATCCGGCGTATAAACTGTCAATGGTTTCCATGGCTGAATCATAGCGAAAAAACCGGCCCGCGACGACGGCAAATTTTATTTCGGATCCCTGCCCCCTTCGTGCTAGAATGCGCCGCCCAAATGTCGCAGCCCCAGAAAACCAAAAGGATTCCGCCTTGAAAACAGATGCACCCGCACCCCAGGGTCAACCCACCCTTCTGACCATTGGTGACCGTCAAATTGTCCTCATCGGAACCGCCCACATTTCTCAGGAATCGGTTGACATGGTGATTCGCGCCATTGATGAACACCAGCCGGATACGGTCTGCGTTGAGCTGGACGAACAACGCTACCAGTCGCTGATCAACCAGAAAAGCTGGGAATCCCTTAACATTAAAGATGTGATCAGAAAGGGGCAGATGCCTTTTCTGCTTGCCAATCTGGCGTTGTCGAGCTACCAGAAAAAAATGGGCCTACAAACCGGGGTCAAACCGGGGGCCGAACTGGCCGCCGCGGCGCAAAAAGCCACCGAGGCGGGCATGCGCGTCGAACTGGTTGACCGCAACATTCGCACCACCCTGCTGCGCACTTGGCGCAAAGCGGGCTTCTGGAACAAAATAAAAGTCATGGCGGCGCTGCTTGGCAGCCTGTTTGAAAAACAGGAAATTGATGAAGAACAGCTGGCTAAACTGCGTGAAGGCGACAGCCTGTCACAGATGCTGGAAGAAATGGGCAAGCTGCTGCCATCGGTCAAAACAATTCTGGTCGATGAACGCGACACTTACATGGCCTACCACATAAAAAACGCCCCGGGAGAAAAAATTGTCGCCGTGGTCGGAGCAGCGCACCTGCCGGGAATTATCACCAAAATCCAGACCGACATCTCAAGGGAGACCATTGACGAAATCAGCACGATTCCTGCCAAAACAACCTTCTCAAAAATCGTTCCCTGGCTGATTCCAGCCCTGGTTGTGGTGCTGTTTATCGGCGGGTTTGTTCTTGGCGACCATCAAAAACTTGCCAATGCCGCCATCGTCTGGGTGCTGGCCAACGGCTTGCTGTCAGCCCTGGGCGCACTGATTGCCTTTGGCCACCCCATCACCATTATTTCGGCCTTTATTGCCGCCCCCATAACCTCCTTGAACCCCACCATTGGGGCCGGTTTTGTCACCGCCCTGGTACAAACCTTTGTGGCCGCACCAACGGTTGGCGACATGGAACATGTCGGCGACGATCTGATCACCCTCAAAGGCTGGTGGCACAACCGTCTGGCGCGCATTATGCTCGTGTTCTTATTTTCATCCATCGGCTCAGCCGTTGGTACCTTTGTGGCTCTGGGCTGGATGAAGTCGCTGATATAAAGATCAAAACAGAACAAAAGCCCAAGATCCCTCTTTTCTATAATCGGCTGTCTCCACCCTGGGACGCCACGCCTTTTTTCTACGCCTGTCCCTGTCCGTTCTTTTTCGTAATTTCAACAGCGCCCGCAAACTTGAACCCTGTGACCAATGCAAAGCAGAACGAAATAATTCTGTTATAATTTGCAAAACTGCCATTATTGTCTTTTCGTTTAGGACGTTGTCCGGGGTCTGGACTCTGTCTCATGGCTGATTCCGGCGGAAGACATTGATCGAAAAAGCGCCGACATATCCGGGTTCCAGCCCGGCAGATTGACACAGATTTTGTAACCGGAGATGAACCCTTTGAAAGAAAATGTTCTGAAATTACTCTATGTCGATGATTCTGAACTGGATGCCGAGCTGGTGCGCAGTGCACTGGAAAAGGCTTGCCCGGGTTGCCATGTCGACTGGGTTCACGATTTTTCGGCATATCGGCAGGCCTTGAACGCGGTTGCCTACGACCTGATTTTGTCCGATTATGCCCTGCCCGACTGCAATGGCCTGCAGCTCTTTGCCGAAGCCAGAGCGCACGACAACGATATCCCCTTTATCCTCATTACCGGCGCCCTGGGTGATGAATCGGCGATTGAAACGGTCAAGGCCGGGATCACTGATTACATCCTCAAATCTAACCTTGAGCGCCTGCAAACGGCAATCCCCCAGGCTTTGGAGCAGGCACGACGCGAACGGGACAGAAAAGAAACCCTGCAGGCACTGCGCCTCAGTGAAGAGCGTTTTGATCTGGCGGTACGCGGTTCGGGTGCGGGGATCTGGGACTGGAGCGATGTCAGCATAAACGACATGTGGCTCTCCCCCAGAATTTACGAGCTGCTTGGCTACCCCGAAGGCGAAAAGGAAAAACCCTTCTCAAACCTGGATGAACTCATCCATCCCGAAGATCTACCAGCGGCCAGCAAAGCCCTCGCTGACCACTTTTCCGGCCAACAACCCTATGATATCGAATACCGCATCCGCCACCAGAAAGGCCATTACATCTGGTTCCGCAGCCGCGGCAAGGCGATTTTCGACAACGGCGTTCCCCGCCGAATGGCGGGTTATGTGCAGGACCTCACTGAGCGCAAGACAGCCGAAGTACAACGTCTGTCCCTTGAAAACCAGCTGCGCCAGGCCCAAAAACTGGAAGCTCTGGGAACCCTTGCTGGAGGTATTGCCCACGATTTCAACAATATTCTCGCCTCAATTCTGGGGTATACCTCCCTGGTGGAAAGGCGCATGCCGGCGGACAGTCGTGAAAAGCTTGATCTGCAGGAAGTCTTAAGAGCGGCAGATCGGGCCAAAAAGCTGGTAGGACAGATTCTGACCTTCTGCCGCAAGAGCGAAGTGAAAAAAGAACCGGTTTTCCCCGATCTGGTCATCCAGGAGACTCTGGCCCTGCTGAAGGCGTCCCTGCCGGCAACCATCGAAATTTCATCTTCCCTGAACAGCCATGGCGAAGCCGTCCTGGGTGATGCCACCCACATTCACCAGGTGATCATGAACCTTTGCACTAACGCCTATCATGCCATGCCACAGGGCGGGACCCTGACTATTTCATTGCAAAAAAGACAAATCGGGGCAGGAACCTCTTTGCCACTGGTTCCCGGCGATTACCTGGAAATTCTGGTCACCGACACCGGAAGCGGCATTCCGGCGGAACTTCTGCCCAAAATTTTTGACCCCTATTTCACCACCAAACCCATCGATTCAGGAACCGGGCTCGGCCTTTCGGTGGTCAAGGGGATTATTGAAGGGATGAAGGGCTTTATCGGGGTTGAGAGCCAGGTGGGTCGTGGTACAAATTTTCAGATCCTGCTCCCCTGCCACCAGGATATAATGCCCCAGGAGTCAGCCCCGCCCGCGAAACAATGTGCAGCAGGCGGAAGCGAACATCTGCTGTTTATCGACGATGAACTCGGCCTTGTCCAGCTTGGCAAAAAATTTCTGGAAAGCCTTGGCTACCAGGTTACGACTCAGTGCAGCAGCCAGGAAGCCCTTGAACTGGTCGGCACCCGCCCGCAGGATTTTGACCTGGTCATTACCGATCAGGCCATGCCCCAGATGAGCGGGATTACCCTGGCGAAACAGTTGAAGAAAATTGCCCCTGCCCTGCCGGTCATCCTGTGTTCGGGTCTGTATGTCCCTCTGGAACCGGAGCTATTGGCTGAGACCTCGATCCGGAATTTTCTTCTCAAAACAGACCTTATGGACAAGCTGCCCGGAATGCTGAGAGAGGTTCTCGATGGCTGAGCACGACAAAGACCTGCCCGCAACCATGGAGGACGGATATGATGACGCCCCTGCTTAAACGCGCCCTGTGCCTGGCTCTGCTTGTTTTGTCCATGATTTTGTTGCCGGCCTGTGAAAAGAAATCCACCGAAATTTCCGGCCCGCGGGAAAAAGTGAGCATCGCTGCGGTCAAAAATCAGATCAGTACGGCATTAATTGTTATCGCCGACCAGAATGGCTATTTCATCGAAGAGGGGCTTGATGCAACGATTCAGCTGCATACCTACGGCAAACTGGCCATGGAGACCATGCTGAGCGGCAAGGCCGACCTGGCGACTTCGGCCGAAACTCCGGTCATGCTCGCCATTATGGCGGGAGAAAAGCTGGCCGTGCTGGCCACCATAGAATCCTCAAAAGAAAATGAGGGTCTTTTGGTTAAAAAAAGCTCGGGAATCAAAACGTTCAGCGATCTACGCGGCAAGCGGATCGGCGTCACTCCCGGCACCAGCGGTGAGTTCTTCCTGGACACGATGCTGACCAGCGGAGGCCTCAGACAAGAGGATGTTTTGATCCTGTCCCTGGCTCCAAAAGAAATGCCCGAAGCCATGCGATCGAACAGAGTCGACGCGGTTGCCGTCTGGAACTTTCCCCTTCAGGAAATGAAGAACGAATTCGGTGATCAGGTTATCATTCTGCGGGACCAAACCCTCTACACCTCTTTCTTTTGCCTTTCAACTCACCAGGATTATGCCCGCACGCGTAAAGATTTGCTCATCAAAGTCATGCGCGCCCTGGTCAAAGCAGAAGATTTCATAAAAGACAACCCGGAACAAGCAAGACGGCTTCTTAAGACCTCGCTCGGATTAAACGAACAATTAATCTCCCAACTCTGGCCCATCTACTCCTTTAAGGTCTCCTTGAATCAATCACTGCTGATCATTCTGGAGGATGAGGCCCATTGGGCCATCAATCGAAACCTTGTTCCGGCAACCCAAATTCCCAACATCGCAGAATATCTCTATCCAGACGCTTTGTCCGCGGCACGTCCTGCGGCGGTACGGCTGATCCGATGAAATCCCTTCGATGAGAATCCGGACACGTCTCAACCTGCCGGTGCTTTTCGCTTTTTCGACCCTGCTGATCATAGGGCCCCTGCTCTTTTTTGCTTACAGCGATTTGCGCAAAGCCAGCAGAAATGAGCTGTATGTCGATAACATTTTACAACTCATCTCAGAAACTGTCCTGCTGAGGGACAACTACCTGCTGGTCACCTCGTCAGAGCATCTCTCGTCTCAGTGGCAGGCCAAGGCGAGCCAGCTTGAGAAATTTCTTCATGATTACGGTAAAAATTTTGCGACAAAAGGGCAGGAAGATACCATTGCCGGGCTGCAAAATAACTGCATGGAAATCCAGGAAATATTCGCCCGGGTGACTGCCAATCGCCAACAGATCAAGCAAAACGAAATAGAACCCGAGATCGGCAAAGAACTTGAAAAGAGACTTTTGGCCCAGTTTCTCTTCAGAAACCAGCTGCTTTATGACGGATCACTCCAGCTGCAAACCCTGATCCGCGAACGAAGGGAAACCACCCGCAACGGTTTGGTGACCGTCCTGTTGATCCTGACCTTCGGCTTGATGGGCACATTCACCATCACGGCCTTTTTTATCAACAGAACGCTGCACAGCCGCATCAAATTGCTGCATGAATCCGCGGTCAATATTGCCCGTGGTACCTTCAGCCACCGCATTCCGATCAGGGGCCAGGATGAATTGAGCGACCTGGCGCTGGCCGTCAACGATATGTCCGCCCAACTGCAGCGATCCTACTCTGAACTGAAAAATGAAATTGCCCAACGGACAAAGACCGAGGAATCGTTGCGGGCATCGCAAAAGTTGCTGCAACAGAACGAACAGCATATTGCCATGCTGAATCGCGACCTTGAGGTTCAGGTCAGCAAATTGATTGAAGCTAATCGTGAGCTCGAATCGTTTTCCTATTCGGTTTCTCACGATCTGCGCGCGCCGCTGCGTCATCTGGCGGGGTTTGTCGAACTGCTGGAGAGCAGAAACAAGAGGGGCCTGGATGAAAAAAGTCAGCACTATTTGAGAGTCATCTCCGATTCGGCCACCAAAATGGGCTGCCTGATTGACGACCTGCTCTCCTTCTCACGCATGAGCCGTTCAGAAATAAACAAGAAACCCATCGATCTGAACCAGCTGGTGCAAGAGGTGATCAAAGATATTTCCCGCGATCTTCCTGCGGAACGACGGATCGAGTGGTATACTGGGACGCTTCCTCGTGTTGTCGGTGATTATCCCATGCTGCGACAGGTGCTTTTCAACCTGCTGGCCAACGCGGTGAAGTATTCCAAAAATGCTGATCCGGCAAAAATTGAAATCACGGCCTTGCCGCCGGAAGCCGGCTATCAGGTTGTGGCTGTCCGCGATAACGGCAGCGGCTTTGATATGAGGTTTGTCGACAAACTGTTCGGCCTGTTTCAGCGTCTGCATTCCGCCGAAGAATTTGAGGGAACCGGGGTGGGCCTGGCCAACGTCCGCCGCATCATCAGTCGTCACGGCGGAAAAACCTGGGCCGAAGGGGAACTGAACAAAGGGGCAACCTTTTATTTTTCCCTGCCAAGCGAAGTGAGAGGCACATCATGATTCTGAAAAAAATCCTGCTGGCGGAAGATAATCCCAATGACGCCGAACTCACTCTGGAGGCCCTGAGCGGAGAGAGCCTGGCCAACGAGGTGATCTGGCTGAAGGATGGGCAGGACACCCTGGATTACCTGCGCTGTGAAGGTGACTACGCGCAGCGCGAAAAGATTAATCCCGGTCTGATTCTGCTGGATCTCAAGATGCCCCGCGTCGACGGCTTGCAGGTTTTGCAGGAAGTTAAAGCCGATCCTTTGCTGCGTAATATCCCGGTCGTCATTCTGACCTCCTCCCGCGAAGAGAGTGATCTGGTCGCTTGCTACAATCATGGCGTCAATGCTTTCGTGGTCAAGCCGGTCAACTTTTTTGATTTCATGAACTGTGTTTCATCTCTGGGGGTCTTCTGGGCGCTGTTGAACGAAGCCCCACCCCTGGAAATCTGAAGAGATGCCGGAGACAACTTTTTCACGCTCAGGAATGCTGATGAAAAAATTTGCAGCCAAATTTATTCAGGCCCTGCTGGCCATGGATCGGATAGAGGCGCAACAGATACTCGCGCGCATGAAACCCGAGGACAATGCCCTGGAATGCGTCGATAAAATGATCCTTCCCGCCTTGGAGGAGATCGGTCGCCAATGGGAACAGGGCAAGGTTCCCCTGGCCCAGGTCTATATGAGTGGCCGGATCTGCGAAGAACTTGTCGATCAATTCCTGCCCCCGGCGTCCCCCTTGCGCACCGATCAGCCATCCATGGCCATTGCCATCCTCGAAGACTTTCACACTCTGGGCAAAGCCATCGTCTATTCGGTGTTACGCGCGAGAGGCATAGAACTGGTCGATTTCGGCACAGTTGATGTTGACACCCTGGTGAACAAAACCATCGAAGGCAAGGTCAAAATTCTGCTGATTTCGGTGTTGATGCTTTCGTCAGCCCGCCACATCAAGGAGGTCTGTCAACGTCTGAAACAAAATAACCCCAGGATAAAAGTGATTGTCGGGGGTGCTCCTTTTCGTTTTGATGACCAGCTCTGGATCAGCGTTGGCGCCGATGCTGTGGGGAAAAACACGACCGAAGCCCTGCGGGCGACCAGGCAAATGATGGAGGAACTGTCATGACCAAACCAGCGATGACCTCCCTGCAACGGGTCTTGACCAGCCTTGGCCACCAGGAAGCGGATCGCGTTCCTTTTTTCCTGCTGTTGACCATGCATGGTGCCAGAGAATTGGGCCTGTCGATCAAAGACTATTTTTCCCAGGCGGAAAACGTTGCCGAAGGGCAACTGCGGATGCGTGCAAAATATGGCCACGACTGTTATTACCCCTTCTTTTATGCCCCGGTGGAGATCGAAGCCTGGGGCGGCGAGGTGATCTACCATGACGACGGTCCCCCGAACACGGGGCGACCCTTTCTTGCCGACCCCGCCCGGATCAAACAGCTGCATGTCCCGGATGTCGCTTCGACCCCCTGCCTGAAAAAGGTTACGCGGGCGATTGAAATCATAAAAAAACAGATGCCCGATGAAGCGCCGATTATCGGCGTTGTCATGTCGCCCTTTTCTCTGCCGGTGATGCAGATGGGCTTCCCGGCCTATCTTAATCTGATGTTTGAGCAGCCCGAGCTGTTCTGGCAGCTGATGCAGATCAATGAAGATTTCTGTGTTGCCTGGGCCAATGCGCAACTCGCAGCCGGCGCGACCGCCATCTGCTATTTTGATCCGGTCTCCTCACCGACCATCATCAGCAAAAGCGACTATCAAAAAATGGGCCGTGAAATCGCCCGGTGCACCGTTGCCCGCATCAACGGGCCCACCGCCACCCATTTAGCCTCCGGGCGCTGTTTACCGATTATTGATGATCTGGCCACCACCGGAACCGCTGTGATTGGCGTCTCCAACCTTGAGTCCCTCGCAGAGATAAAAGGGGCGTGCCGGGGGCGACTGTCGATCCTCGGCAACCTGAATGGCATCGAAATGGCGCGCTGGACACCGGAACAGACAACCCAGAAAGTCCGTGAAGCGATTGCAGCGGCCGGGGAAGGTGGAGGATTCATTCTGTCTGACAGCCATGGGGAAATCCCCTGGCAGGTCAGTGATGACATCCTGAAAAACATATCCGAGGCAGTTCATCTCTGGGGACAATATCCCCTGCGGACAGAGCTATGAACAAAGAGTGTCTATGATTCGCCAATCCCAATTGACCTTTGCTATCTGCGCGAATTTCCGGCCCGAAGCCCTGGCCCTCAAGGAGCGCCCCGAATTTAAGTCGATGGAATTCATCTTCTGGGAACCACACTGCGAACATCCACCCAGAGACTGGGAAAGCATTGCCGCCATCGTCCCTGATCATGCCTTCGAAGAGCCGCTCTTTATTGTCGGCAGCTGTTTCCCTCGCGCGCTTCAGCCACCTTCCGAAGCCTTGAGCTACCTGCATCTACACCATCTCGACAGCTGTTTCGACCTGATTTGCGATCACCAGCAGGTAGAGGATTTGATCAAACAGAGATGCTATTTGACCTCGGTCGGCTGGCTTGTGCACTGGCGTGAACATTTGCAGCAGATGGGGTTCGACCAGAAGACGGCCCGGGTCTTCTTCCAGGAGAGCACGCAGAAAATTGTTCTGCTCGACAGCGGAAGGTCTGCCATGGCGGCAGCTGAGCTTGAATCTTTTGCAAACTACGTCGGCCTGCCCCATGCCACCATCAGGATCGGTCTTGAATATTTTGCCAGGCTGTTACTCTCCGTCGCCCTCGATTGGGAAAACCGCCAACTTCAGCAAAAGTTGGCATTAAGTCAGGAAACAGCGGCCAATTTTGCCCTGTCTTTAGGTTTGCTCGAATCCCTGACGGGCGCCCCCTCGCGGCAAATCGTGATCGACGGGATAAAAAATATCTTTCTCACCCTGTTTGCACCCGCATATATCGAATTTTATCCGGAACCACAGTCGTCGACACCCGATGCGGCACCAAGGTTCACAGACGAACAGCGGCAGAAACTCGCGAAACAACACTTTTTAGTACATGAGGCCAAAACCGGATTTTTGCTGGCACTGCACGCCGACAAAGTACCGATCGGCTATCTGGACATCCGCAATTTTGCCTGCCCCGACCAACTCAACCCTTATCTGAATCTGGCCCTCGCCATCGCACCCATGTGTTCCCTGGCGGTGAACAAGGCTCTGGCCAGCGAACAACTGCACACCGAGATGCAGGCGCTGGTGACAATGACCGAGAAATTAAGCAAGAAAAACAGCGAGTTGCTTGAAGCGCAGGCGCAGATAAAAACCCTGGCCGGAATCATCCCGATCTGCTCCTATTGCAAGGAAATTCGCGATGACAAAGGCTATTGGAACAAACTGGAAAAGTTTATCGAAGAGAATTCCGAGGCACAATTCAGCCATGGTATCTGCGATAGTTGCCTGGAAATACAGTTCAAAAAATACAATCTCACGCGCGACTGAACCCGGAGATTTGGCTTGATATTCCCCCGGCCGGGGTTGGCGAATCCTGGTTCTTGCCTGAAACGACAGTCCCCGCTGAACCTGGTTCAGCGGGGACTGTCGTTTTCATGTGTGACAAGAGAGTTACTTGTTTGCGGCTTTAGCCGCTGGGGCCGCCAGGGCCTTGACGCCCATGGTGTTAATCAGATCATTAATATTGGTGGTTTTGAGATTCATGCCCCCTTCGGAGACCGGCAGCAGGATAATTTTCTTGCCCTGCAGGGCTTCGGCAATCTGCAACTTGACCATGGTTTCACCGCCAGCACCAGCGAGGGCCTTGTTCATTTGCTCTATTCCCTGGGCTTCAGCCCGGCCTTCGGCCTCGATGGCGTCGGCGAGAAATTTCTGTTTTTCATAATAGGCATCGGCTTCGATCTG